>Ga0308023_1000472_pt1 | contig 12192 bp, 8 predicted proteins | sample Neamet418_FD_201294 | JGI IMG/M metagenome (GOLD analysis project Ga0308023, IMG submission 201294) | Marine microbial communities from water near the shore, Antarctic Ocean - #418 | ecosystem: Environmental > Aquatic > Marine > Unclassified | place: Southern Ocean | collected 2014-10-03
TTTACGGGCCATTTAGAGATGCTTTAGACTCGGCTCCTGGGTTTGGAGATAAGAGAACCTATCAAATGGATCCAGCAAATTCAACAGAAGCTGTAAAGGAAATTATTGATGATGCTAATGAAGGTGCAGATTTAATAATGGTTAAACCTGGAATGCCTTATTTAGACATTGTATCTTTAGCCACACAAACAACAGATTTACCAATTGCAGTGTATCAAGTAAGTGGAGAATATGCTATGATTAAAGCTGCAGCTGAAAAAGGTTGGTTGAATGAAGAAGAATCAATAATGGAAAGTATTATGTGCATAAAAAGAGCAGGCGCTAACATTATTGCGAGTTACTTTGCAAAAGATGTAGCGAAATTATTGTTAAAATAGACACAAGACCGCTACGCTCCTAGATAAAAGAAGCAAGACTGACGTTTATTGTTTTAAAGAGAGTCAAATAATATAAAAATAAACGAATTAAGTGTTGCTTTACTCATCAAATTACGAATTTTACCATAGTATAAAGAATTAATAAGTCTAGTATCTAAAAGCTAACATGTCGTGAAACGAAATAAAGCGGTCTAGTATCTAGCATCTACAAAATGAGATATAAAAAATCAAAAGAACTATTTATAAAAGGAAGTAAACACATGGTTGGTGCAGTAAACTCACCAGTTCGTGCATTTAATTCAGTTGGTGGAAACCCAATATTTATTGAAAAAGGAAAAGATGCTTACTTAACTGATGTAGACGGAAACCTCTATGTTGATTATGTTTTATCTTACGGACCTATGCTTTTAGGTCATGCTAACGAGCAAGTTAAAAATGATGTTAAAGACGCTTTAGAAAACAGCTTTAGTTTTGGTGCATCAACTGAAAAAGAAATTGAATTAGCTGGTTTAATTTGTTCTGCTTTTCCAAACATGGATAAAGTAAGAATGGTAAATTCTGGAACAGAAGCTGTAATGTCAGCTATTCGTTTAGCAAGAGCTTATACTGGAAAAAATCAAATTATTAAATTTGCTGGTTGTTACCATGGTCATGCTGATATGCTATTAGTTGCTGCCGGTTCAGGTTTAGTAACAGGAAGTTTACCAGGAAGTGAAGGTGTGCCACAAGTAAACATTAATAACACATTAATTGCTAATTACAATGACATTGAAAGTGTAAGAACTCAAATTGATACACATCATGATATTGCAGCTATTATTATAGAGCCAGTTGCTGGGAATATGGGATGTGTTTTACCAAAAGACAACTTTTTAAAGGAATTGAAAGCATTAGCTACAGCTAACGGTATCTTATTAGTTATTGATGAAGTCATGACTGGCTTTAGAGATAGTTTTGGTGGTGCTCAAAAAGCATTTGACGTAGAGGCTGATATTATTTGCCTTGGAAAAGTAATTGGTGGTGGTTTTCCTGTTGGTGCTTATGGTGCTAGAGAAGAAATCATGCAAATGGTTGCACCTTTAGGTGGTGTATATCAAGCAGGAACTTTATCTGGGAATCCAATTGCTATGACTGCTGGTATTAGTATGTTAAAACAGCTTCAAAATGATGACGTTTACATAAAAACGAATACTTACATCAATAAATTAGCTGACTTCATGCGTGAATCTGCTAAAAAGCATGGTATCCCCTTAGTTGTTAATACATTTGGATCAATGATTACACCTTTTTTTATAGACAAACCTGTTACTAATTTTGAAGAAGCAAAAGCTGCAAATGGCGATATGTTTACTAAGTTCTTCTGGAGTTTAATGGATAGTGGAATTTACATTGGCCCTAGCCCATTTGAAGCTTGGTTCGTATCTTCAAAACATGGCGATAAAGAATTAGAATTAACTTGTAATGCGATTGATAAAGCATTTAGTGAGTTGGTGTAAATTCAAAATAAATTATATAATAAACGAGCAGCTTTTAAGTTGCTCGTTTTTTTTGTGATAGATTTCGATTAATTGGAATATAATATATAGGAAATAAGCTCTATATTAGTTACCAATATATGTCCAAAAAATTCCAAAATAAATACCGTATTGAATCCAATAGACTTAAAAACTGGGATTACGCACAAGATGCGACCTATTTCATAACGATTTGCACGAAAAACATGACTCATTACTTTGGGAAAATAATTAACGGTGAAATGAATTTATCTGAATTGGGAAAAATCACCCATTCGGAATGGCTTAAAACTATAGAGCTCAGACCAGATATGAATATCACTTTTGGAGAATTTATCATTATGCCAAACCATTTTCATGCGATAATATCCATTGGGGAAAATCAATATAATTCCATCCACGCCAGAGACGCATTGCAGGATAATGAAAAAAATATTTCTCCCATTAGCACAGACGCATTGCAATGCGTCTCTTGTGATAATGGAAAAAATATTTTTGTCCCACAACGCAAAAACTTGGCTTCAATTACACGTGGATTTAAAGGAGCGATTACAAGGAATGCACGAAGAAGAGATATTACTTTTAATTGGCAACCAAATTATCATGATAGAATTATTTGGAATCAAAAAGCATTTTACAATATTTCCAAATACATTATAAATAATCCTAAAAAATGGTCGGATGACGAACACCATAATTAAAACTTGTATTTGAAATAAAATATAATTCGCTATTTAATTAATACAACATATCTTTTGTAATTTTACACCATGAATTCAACAAACAAAATAAAAGTAGAAATTTGGAGTGATGTGGCTTGTCCATTTTGCTATATTGGAAAACGAAAATTTGAAGAAGCCTTAGCAAAATTTGAACATAAAGACCAAGTAGAAATTGAATGGAAAAGTTTCATCTTAGATCCTAATAAGGTAACTGATCCAAATATGGCGTTAGTTGAATCATTAGCTAAACGAAAAGGTATTTCGGTTGAACAGGCTACAGAAATGGGAGAATATGCAACGGAAATGGCTAAGAAAGTAAATCTGAGTTATAATTTTGAAAAAACTGTAGTTTCTAACACATTCAATGCCCACCGGTTTTTACATTTCTCTAAAGGTTATAACCTACAAAATGAAGCTAAAGAAAGTTTGTTAAATGCTTACTTTATTGACGGTAAAAATATTGACGAAAATGTAATATTACTTGAATTAGGAGAAGCTATAGGTTTAGATTCTAAACTGACTAAAACTATGCTTGATTCTGATGATTATGCAAATGAGGTAAAGACTGATATTGCAGAAGCTCAAGAAATTGGAGTAAAAGGTGTTCCGTTTTTTGTTTTTGATAGAAAGTTTGCGGTATCCGGTGCACAAGATTCACAAGTAATGTTAAATATTTTAGAAAAAGCATTTTCGAAAGATTAAGTCCACTTAATTATTTTGATATTCGCTTGTTTTAAATTTTAGACTATGGATTCATTAACTCAAATTGTTTTAGGTGCTGCTGTTGGAGAAGCTGTATTAGGGAAGAAAATTGGTAATCGCGCTATGTTATGGGGTGCCATTGCAGGAACAATTCCTGATTTAGATGTTCTATTAAAATTTATTTTTGATGACATTACGTCTACTGAAATGCACAGAGGGTTTTCACATTCTATTTTATTTGCCCTATTAATTGCACCTATTCTAGGCTGGATAGCTAAAAAAATTCATTCAAAATTTACTGAAGTCAGTTTCAAAAACTGGTCTTGGTTATTCTTTTGGGCAACAGTCACCCACCCACTTTTAGATGCACACACCACTTGGGGAACACAATTCTTTTGGCCATTCTCTTATAGATTGGCTTATCAAAATATTTTTGTCGTAGACCCATTCTATACAGTTCCATTTTTAATTTTTCTAATCATTGCTATGTTCTATAAACGAACAAATGCTAAGCGTAGATTATTTAACAACCTAGGTTTAATTATAAGTACCACTTATATAGTATTGACTTTAGTTTTTAAATGGGTAACATTTAATGAATTTAAGGACGGTTTAGTTAAGAATGAAATTGAATATAAAGCGTTAGATACTAAACCATCACCATTAAACACTATTCTTTGGACAGCTTTAGTAGAAACAGAAAATGGTTATCGTACTGCTGATTATTCTTTATTTGATTCTCAGGATATTACATTTTCTAAAGAATTTTCAAAAAATCATCATTTGATAGAACCTTATTTAGATCAACATGTAATTCAACAACTTATCAATATTTCTGCTGGTTGGTATTTGATTGAACAAGCTGAGGATAAGTTGATTTTCTGGGACTTAAGATTTGGACAAATAGGAATGGACTTGGATTCTGCACCTTTTTTAATGTCATTCGATTTGTTAATTGATACTAATAACAATGTTACAGCACTAAAAAATGATCCAAACATGGATAATATAGATGACGTGTTTTCTGATTTATTAGTAAGAATCAAAGGGAATTAAATCACCTTAAAAGAATGACTGTACCTCTATCTATTACCTTTTTATCAGTAAGTATTTCTCCAAATTCAACTTTCCAGACATATATGCCATCAGCAGCCTTTTCTCCATTATAGTTCCCATCCCAGCCAATTTCATTATTGAATGATTCAAAGATTGTTTCTCCCCAACGGTTAAAAATTATTAAATGATAATCATAAGGGTCAAACCCTGATGTAAACACTGGTTGAAAAGTTTCATTATATGTATCACCATCAGGTGTAAACGCATTTGGTATATAATAAACTAGTACATCAAAAACTGTAATTTGAACACTTGCTGAATCAATACAACCTAAACTATCTGTAACTATTAATTTAACTTCATAAGTTGAACCACCAATTTCTGGGTATACATGAATTGGCGCTTCTAATACTGATGCTGTATTGTCATCAAAATCCCATTCATATACTTCTCCATCATTTACATCAATTTGTGTAAAGGTAACTTCTGTATCTTCAATTGTGACAGGAATTGGATTAAAACTAAAACGGGCATCAGGTAAATCAACTACAGTTATTGTCATATTAGTTGTATTTGAACAACCACCTAAACTAGCTGTTACATTATAACTTTGATTAATTAGCGGATGAATAAATGTATTATTAGACACAATCGGATCCCATATAATAAATGCCAAAGGCTGATTTGATATTGCATCTAATAATACTGAATCACCATAACAAATTACTTTATCTTCAATTTCAACACTTGGACTATCCACAACATCAATAGTAATATCAGCAATTGTAATACATCCATTTAAATCAGCCTCTACACTATATCTTAAACTATCAGTTGGTGTAATTGTTTGACCATCCAAAAACGCATTACCCATTTCATCAGTCCAACTCAATAGCGCACTATTTGGATTAGGAGTTCCAGAAAGCGTATAACTATCTCCTTGGCAAAGCGTAACAAATTTTACTCCATTTACATTAAAATTTACATTTACATCAGCATCTACAGTTGGATTTGGATTCACAGTAACCATTACACTTTCACTTGTGTTACAACTATGAGTACCATAATTAATAGTTGCTGTTGCAGTATAAAGCGTTGTCAGTAGAGGTGTAAAACTTAAGTTATTTGTAAGCCCATTATCCCAAGCGATAGCATCTGCATCATTAGATGTAGCATTAAGTAAGGTACTTTCTCCATCACAAATAGTGATAGCTGGAGGTATTATTAATTCAGGATTTGGATTGACTTCTAAATTCATTGTATCTGAGTTTTCACACCCATTTAAAGTCGCAATGACAATATACTCTAAACTCGATACAGGTGTAAATGTATCTCCATCAGTTAAGCCATTATTCCAAGTTAAACCAGCCCCATCAGGATTAATACCTGATACAATGAAATCTTCACCTACACATATCGTATCATTTAACCCAGCATTAATAGCCGGTATAATATTGACTGTAATTTCAGTTTCATCTGTAAACTGACAAGTCTTTGTACCAATTGATAGTGTTGAAGTGACTGAATATATTGTTGACCCAATACTTGTTGGTGTAAACAAAACATTATTAGTCACACCATTATCCCAATTTATAATGGCATTTAAAGGATTTGGACTTACATTTAATAACGTATCATCTCCATCACAGATAGAAAAATCTAAAGGTGCAATTATAATCGGTAACTCAATTAAATCAATAATTACTGAATCAATACTTTCACAACCATTAATATTAGAAGTTACAAAGTACATCATACTATCTAAAGGTGTAAATAATAAGTTGTTTGTAATGCCATTATCCCAAATAGGTACTGTAGCATCCATCTCCACTATTGTTGCAGATAGAATAAAATCGTCACCTCCACAAATAGTATCATTTAATCCAGCATCAATAGTAGGATAACCACTTACCACTATTTGTAAAGTACTATCATCAGTACTATTTGCATCACTCACATTTAAAATTATATCATAAATACCTGGCGTATTAAATGTAATTACATGTGGCCCTTGTGTATTTGCTGTAGTAACATCTCCACCATTAAAAGTCCAACCCCATGTTGTTGGCCCAGTAAATGAGCTATCTGAAAACGTAATTGCTTCTCCTACACAAATAGTTGTATCATTCATTGCAAAGTTAGCCACAACAGTTTCAATTGCCGCTAAAGTGAAATAAAACCCATTGTTTTGGGTCATATTATCACCATTTGTTGGCGTAAGATCATGTTGAAAGTAAACCAAATTATTAATTGCATCAAATGAAGTCGGTAAAAAGGCTGTTGCGCCATTACTGAAATCACCATCCTCATCAACTAATAATCTAACATTATTATAATCTGTTGTTCCTCCAGCTAATTGAATTGAGCTATTTAACATATCAAACTCTAACGTCACATCTGACACTGTTCCAGATTCTTGAACCTTCCATACGCGATCAAAAATTGTAGACATTGTTTGACTATTATCAGTTACATAATTAACTGCTAGCCCTGTATTTGTCAAAGCACCATCATTATGCCCCCAAACAAAAAAAGACGCATCAGTTATAAATTGTAAAGGGTTAATAAAATTGAGTCCATTGGAAATTGTTAAAATATCTCTATCATCAGTACCATTTAAATTGATACTTTTAGATTTTATTTGATCTTGACCTGAATTATCATCTCTTGAAATACCTCCAATGTCAAAGTTATATCCATTATTTAAAGCAACGTCCCAAACTATTAACCCTGTTGACGATAAATAATTCAACGACACTCCATTTACTCCTAAAGTCATTCCGTATTTAATCGCTAAGTAACTTTCCACCTTGTTTAATTCAATAACATTCAATGTTCGGTCATAAACAATAACTTCTGCATAATCCATATTTGATCCTAATGAAAAAGAAACATTATCACCTATTGATAATTGACTTGTAAAAGTATTATTAAGCGAGCCAGTTGTAACATCCGCAGCTTCAGCAATTCCCATATTACGTAAAGTAGAACTCCCTAAGGTTGTAGTTGCAGTTACTATTTGACCATTTGGCTCATAATTAAAATTTGAAACATTTTGATTACCAACGGCATCAGTAGGAAAATCAAAACGAACATTGTTACCAGTTTTCTCATAACCTACCCTATTTCCACTTGAAGCTTGCTCCCATTTAAAATAAACAACACCACTATTGTATTTATGTACCATTACAATAGTATTATTATCAGTATCAAAAACATCACTACCTAGAACAGATTTATTTAGCTTATCATTATTTCCGTCAAATGTAATTACTGGGTTAAAATTAAGGTTATTACTATTAAATATGGGTTGTTGTATACCATTAATTTGATCAAGATCTGTCAATCCAATATTAATAGCCTTATTTACCCATTTATCAACTGAATTAGAATTTGTTGCAGGCACACCAATTAATTCGGCGCCACTTTTTGCATCTAACCATAATGTTAAGTTCGCATCAATTCCACCTGGTCCTATTTGACTAAAGCCTGAACTTGATAACAATAGCAAGATCGTTACAAAATAAATAATTTTAAACTTCATAATTATTATTTAACTTACATAGTATATATCTAAAACGTTTTAAACGTTAAAAAGGTTGTTTATGAAAAGAATACGTAAATACATTTAAAATCATTCATAATAATTTTCAAATATATTAAAAATAAAACAATCTAAGCGAAAAAAATTAAAATAATCTACAATGATTTTCTGGCTATAAATATTTAAATTAAACCCAAAAATTCTACAAAATAAAAAGAAACAATTTAGTTTGAATCACTGGATATAGAGAAGCTAATAGTCAAATAATAACTAGATTAAAGTCTTACTAATAATAAATAATTTTTACGGTAAATTGTTAATGAATTTAAAACAACTGCTAGTCTATTATTATTTACCTTAAAAAAGTTTTACTCTTGAGCTCCATTTTGCTTTGCAATATCAATCCAATGTTCAGTTAAAGTTTCTGGACTCGCTCCCATAGCACGTGCTAAATGTATGGCTACACCCATTATCAAGACAGAAGCTTGATGAAATTCTTGATTGGTTTTCAAAGCGCCAAATTTGTCCTGTATTTTTAATTGAAGTAAATCATTATGTTTTTGAGCAAATGAACTTGAATTATCATCTACAATCTCTGGAATTGTTAAATAATCCATCCATTCACGCCCTATTCTCTTTACCAAAAGCTCCGGAAGTTCTTTTCCCATTTCTCTCCATAACTGTAAAGTTTTAGTATCTCCAGATTCAGCTAAACCAGAATCAAGTAATAATTCAAAGGCTATATCTGCTAAATTTTGCATAACTTCTAAATAATCATCTTGTGCACTTTCATGCTGATCTGTTACTTGTCCACTAAGGTATTCACCCACACTTAAGCTAGGTAGATTAACAACCTCACTGCATCCATTTAAACAAGGAAATGTTTCGCCTTGATGAATATAATGAACTTCATTGCTTTGTATTTGTCTACCTAATGGAAATAACCGACACGCTAAGGGACGACCTAAATGTACACTACAACCAAAATTTTCTATGTACTGACTACAAGCTGGCTTCCCTCTGTGGTCTTGTTTCCCATTAAATAGTAAACGACTTCCCCCAAAATCACAATACATATCACGAAATTGTTTTGGTGTGATTTTTTTTTCTTTGGCAATATAAAACAACTCAAATGGATTAAGTAAAACTTGATTACCATGACAGCAAGTACCTACTCTTGTACAAGTTAGTGGTAATACACTTTGAAGACTCAGTTTTGTTGTTTTTTTTATTTGCATTGCGCTAACTCTAGGTAATTGGTGGTGTATTATTTACAACCGAAAATTGATACTATTGATTTATAATTCAGAATAATTCTTTACCAAAATTCGTTTTCTATCAAAAATAATTACTCCTTTTTTCTCTAAATTATTTAATTCAGTTGTCACAGATTGACGTGTGGTTGCTGTTAGTTTAGCAATATCTTCATGTTTTAATTTCAACTTAACAACGATTTCTGTTCCGTTTACTAATGTTTTACCATGCTCGTCAGCCATTTCCTTAATGAAACCTCTAATTCTTTCAGGTGCAGTTTTAAACACTAATGATTCTAATCTGGATTGAACTTTTAAATAGCGTAAACCAATAAATTTTGTAACTGAAAAATTAAAAGCTGGATTCTTCTTTAACATTCCCTCTAACTGACTAATTGTAAGTGAGCAAACAATAGCATCTTCTATTACTTCAGCAACAGTTCCATACGCCTTTTCACCCATTACACCAGTTTCACCAAATATTTCACCAGGACCTAAAATTGATAAAATCATTTCTTTATCTTGTTCAGAATATTTAGAAATCTTAACTTTCCCTTTTTTTAAGAAATAGATTTTATCGGCAGAATCATCACTAAAATGTACAATTTCCTTTTTAGCAGTTTCTTTATCAACCACCATTTTACTAATTTGCATCATCTCTTCTTCAGATAATACAGATAACATATTGAAATCGTTAAAATACCAAAGTTTCTTTTCTAAATCCATAAAAACAAATATAATGTTAACTTTAAGATTAGTTATCCTATACGCTCAAATTATTATATTCATTATTTAATTCCTATGTCAACTAAAAGACATTAAAATAAAATAGTTAATTTTACTTTTGTAAAAACATCAATTATGAAAAATAGTATTCTATTTATTACTTTAAGTCTATTTATATTCAGTTGTGGAAATCAACATGCTACTAATGAAGTTTCAGAATTAAAAGAAACTGAAGTTGTTATTCAAAAAGAAGTGGTAGAAAATAAATTGGAAAATGGTATTGACAATACTGATATGACTGAAAAATTAATAAAAGATGCCCTTGTTAAAGAAATTGAAGAATTGGATATGATTGACGCTTCTAAAGATAATGAATTAGACGAGAAATCAACAACTTTAGAAGTCAACACTGTCATAACAATTGAAGAGATATTACCTGTAGAAGATGAAATTATACCAAATAAAGTTAGTGTTGAAGCGATTTCTATTATACCAAATCATACAATATGGAATGCGATATTAAAAAGTAACGTGAGTACTTCAGGAAAAGTTAATTACTCAGGTATGAAATCTAAATTAAGTGATATTGAATCTTATATTTCAACTTTAGAATCACTTTCTGACCAATCAACTTGGAATAGAAATGAAAAGTTAGCCTATTGGATTAATTTATATAATGCAGCAACAGTTCGATTAATTGTTCAAAACTACCCTACTTCATCTATCACAAACATTAACGGAGGAACACCTTGGGATAAAAAAGTAGTCACAATTTCTGGAAAAACATATAGTTTAAATCAAATAGAAAACGATATTATTAGACCTACATTTAACGAACCACGTATTCACTTTGCAGTTAACTGTGCAGCGGTATCCTGTCCAAAAATAATGAATTCTGCTTTTACTGCTGACAAATTAAATTACCAATTAACTAAACAAACAAAATCATTCATTAATGGTGCTAAGAATTCTATAACAGAAAGTTCAATTGAAATATCTAAAATATTTGAATGGTATGCTGCAGATTTTGGACCATCAATTATTGAGTATTTAAATAAATATTCAACTACTACAATTAATTCAGATGCTACAATCACTTATAATGAATACGATTGGAATTTGAATGAGTAAAAATTAATCCAAATCTTTTTGATTAATAATGGCTGTATAAAGTGATATCTGCTTATTGTCTAATCTTGTCCAAATAGGTCTAATGACACCATTATGAACTGAAATATTAGTATAATCTCCAAAGAACACCTCTTTATTTGGTATAAATGAAGATTCGCTTATTTTGTAATCTAAAAAAGTTTCACCTCCATCTTTAGATACTGACAAATATACATCTGTTTCAATTGATTCTGAACTTCTACGGTCATAGTACATTACATAAACATAACCTGTTACTTGATCTACAGTTAACCATGAAAGAAATTGGTGATGTTTAGAATCATCTCCATTTACCTTTATATCAGTTGACCAAGTTTGACCACCATCAGTCGATTTTTTTAACCAAATATCAGTATCATCAACACCATTTCTTTGGTCACCCCAATTTGCATATAAAGTACCTTTATATTTTGAAGTAGAATTATCATAAGCAGTAACTGGTAAACCGTTACATCTATAAATCCCAGGGATATCTAATACCCATCCCATTTCTTGAGTTGATACTTCAACTTCCTCTTCTAACCACGTTAAGCCTTCATCTAGCGAATAATTAAAGTATAGTTTTGAATCTCTAGCCCAAACCACATAAATCTCACCATTCACACCTACAGACGGTGTAGCACCTTCAGCTGTTAAATCATTGTCTTGGCAATCGCCACTTAATTTTGAAATATCAATTGGATTAGACCATGTCATTCCATTGTCAATACTTTTAGAGAAAACGATATTACTTCTTTGTGTCGTATCTTTTGAATCATACGCATCAAATTGTGTCCAAGTCATATAAATATGATTGTTTTTCGGATTTAAAGCTACCCATTCTTTATCATGAAATTTACCATTTATTAATGTATGCCCTTCTTTTCTAAAACAACCTTTAATAGTATTTGATCTTTCACAAACCATTCCACCAACAAGTGATTGTCCATCAATATTAGACAAATGGAAATAGTAGTAATAACCTTCATTGTCAATTAACATACAAGGGTCACCATTAACACCACTTTTTCTAGATTTTATTGACTTTGATTTCCACGTTAAACCACTATCCGTTGAATAATAATAGTCATTCATGACAGAACCAGCAATCACCTCATTTGTATTGTTTGGATTAATAAAAATGGAAGG
>Ga0308023_1000475_pt1 | contig 12171 bp, 8 predicted proteins | sample Neamet418_FD_201294 | JGI IMG/M metagenome (GOLD analysis project Ga0308023, IMG submission 201294) | Marine microbial communities from water near the shore, Antarctic Ocean - #418 | ecosystem: Environmental > Aquatic > Marine > Unclassified | place: Southern Ocean | collected 2014-10-03
CTCAAATAGTTGGTGATATCGCTTGGAACGCTGGTAAAGAACTTACTGCTCCTGAGTATCAAGGTGTAGATGAGCTTACTGGTAAAGATATTTATAAGCAAGGAATTGGTAGATATATTTTTGGTAATCAACCCCTACAAGAAGGCTCCGTCTTTCAAAGAGACCTACCTAAGCTTCATGATTCTTTCAATAAGAAGAATGATGCTTATATGCTTGCGGATATTGCTAGAAGAACGGAAGAAGAAAACGCAGCTGTTGCAGCTAATAATAAGCGAATAGATAGCGATAGAGTTATAGCCGCTACACAGGGCGGTCCTTTAGCAAATAATAAACAGCACCCAGTGACGCAAGCAGTACATGCTAACCCTAACAAATCAGGCTTCGCGAAGAGTGTTGCCAACAACGAAACGTTAGTAGGTGTCAATCAACAGAGAAGACTTTGGGACCTTCAGGGTAATAACCCAAGTAACTTCTTTGACACAGCATTAGGTCAGCCTTGGGAGTACTTTACTGGCGACCAAGCAGATAGAGACTCTAGGGCTGAAGAAAATAAGATGGAAAGTTGGTACGAAGACAATGACGAAGCCTTACTATCTGGTAAATACGGACTGTTACCTGCGTACGAAGACAGAATGGCTTGGTACAAGCAGAACATACTTACAAAAGGAAGAAGATAATGAACAGAGAAATGTGGGAATCACTAAGAAGTTCTATGGGGCAATCCCCTGAACAAGATGCTTCTATAAGAGAGTCAGTAAGACAGGCAACAGCTAATGGCGCTACCGTTCCTGCTGGCTCACAAACATTACTACCTTCAGCTGCAAGCTGGATGCCAGGACAAGAGCAGTATCCTATGTTTACAGATGAAGCTTCTTCATTTGGCTACGATGCTATTGATGGTGCTGCTACTGATGTATTAAGCCAGTTCGCCCCTAGTATTGCTGATAACACTAATAAGATGACAGAAACTAAGGTGACTACTAAGGACGCTGACGGTAACGAAACTACTGTAATTAAAAAAGGTAAATTCGACCAAGAGCAAGCTACTAAGAAGGCCTATATGGAAGCACAGGCCGATGCTACTACTCCTAAGACTACTACTCCTGACTATATGTTAAGTGGAGAAGGTGTCTCAGGTTATGATAGTAATAACATGCAAGCTGTACCCCCCTCTGTATTTGATGACTTCAGAAATTCTGATGCTTATAGAGGTATAGCGGACACTACTCAAGGAGAGGCTACTAAAGCTGCTTATATGGAAGCTCAAGCTGATGCTATGAATCCTGATATGGGATATGTAGACCCTGCGCTATTTAATAGCCAGAGAAACTCTGATGCTTATAAAGGTGTAACACCTGTGGGAACTTACCAAAGCCCTTTGACTCAAGGAGAGGCTACTAAAGCTGCTTATATGGAAGCTCAAGCTGATGCTATGAATCCTGATATGGGATATGTAAATCCTTCTGTATTCGATGACTTCAGAAACTCTGATGCGTACACTACGCCTCCTGTCAGTATACCAGCTTCAGATGCTGCAAACCAACCTAGGATAGATGTAGGGGATAGTACTAGGACTAATGACGATAGACCATTATTTGGTGACTATGCAAATGGCCCTAGTAATAATTCTTTTATTGACATTAATAAGGAAGGACCAATAGGTACTTCTTATTCTGGTGGTCCTACTCAGACTAACTTCGATGACTCTATTGTTAGTGATTTACCTTCTTCAACTGAAGTTGCTACTCCAGGTAGTACGAACGTTACTAACAGTGATGAAGTTCTATCTAAAAAAGATGGTGAAGAAATTAACGGTAATCCTTCTGCTATAGCGGCTGTCAAAGAGCTTAAGGCTCGTGTAGACGCTAATCCAGAAAGTAAGCAAGAAGAATATATGGCTTTCTTAAGAGAGACAGGACACTTGAAGGAGTGGAGACCTGACTTATTTAAGGCACTTACTTCTGCCGCTGTAGCTATTGTAACTGGTGGTGACCCTTATCAGTCAGTTGTAGATACTCTAGGTTATGCTGGTGAAGAACAAGAGAAATTAAGATTAGAAGGTAGAACAGATGAGCAAGCTAATGAGAAGATGATAATGGATATGATTTCTAATAATCCTGGAATGTCTCTTAAGGCTTTTAATGCCACTCTTAAGCAACTTGGTGTTAAAAATCCTGGTAAGTTTAGAGCTTTGTTTAATGGCGCTCACGAAGTTGCAGGTAAAGAAACTGCGAAAGATGTAGCTAAGGCTAGAAAAGATGATAAGCAGTATTGGTTTAAGATAAATCAGAGTCAACTTAAAGCAGCTTTATCTGATAAAGCATACTTAGTTAATCCACAATTAGGTGCGGTCTATGAAGCAGTAGACAAGATGCCTGGATTAAGTTGGGGAGACGCTGGTGTTCAAGTAGCTATTGCTGGTTCTCTTAAACAAACTGTTGCAGACTTTAAAGCTAATGATGAAGAAGATGTAGACGTTAATATGTTAGGTCATTTCTGGTCTAAGATTAATATTGTTGGTTCTTCTGGCACAATTGCAGGTACTGCGATAGCTGAAACTGAAGCTGAAGACCATGCTAGATTTGTTAGATGGTTATACATGCAACCTGACGAAACTAAACGTATTACAGAAGTAGATAGACTACAAGCTGAATGGGAAGTAGATGTACAGAAACACGGTTCTAGCTTCTATGGTAAGAAAGATTTCCCTAAATGGGCTATGAGAAGAATTAATGAAGAAGAGACGGCTAGAAGATTGGCTATATCAGGTCAAGCTGGTTAAAAATAACAAGGAGAGAAAATGGCTACTAAAGAATGGTTGATGGAGGAGTACGGCACAGTTAATTTAGAGGGCCGTGACTACTATCTAGAAGACGGTGATACGTGGTTAGATGTAGAGACTAATGAACCCTTCCGAGGTAAAGGTTTTGATACTGAAGAAGTGTACCATGCAGGTACTAAGGAAGACCCTACAAAGGCTCCTGAAACCTTCCAAGGTTACGCCCAGACTAATATAGTCGCTGACATGATGCAGAATAAGGGATACGATGCTCAAGAAGAGGATGGTAAAGGTTATTACGGCAGAACGTTAGGTGTAGTTTCAAACCCTGATGAAGAAGTAGAAATGGCAAGACGACTGTATCTAGAAGGATTAGTCACTCCTAACTCTTATACTGCTCCTGAAGACTTAGATGCCTACATGAGGGGTGAGAACACCCGAGTTATGTTAGGTAAAGACGCTTCCTCTACGGGTTATTACGGTGAAGCTAGGTCTTTTCTAGATGAAGCTAAACAGTTTGATAGACCTCTAACTAGAACTAGCGCTCTTAACGAACGAGAGTATGCCGCAGCTCCTTATGCTTTTACTAAAGACGTTATGTTTCGACATGACGATAGGACTATTGATAACAAGGCTACAAGCGCTTTTAAAAGTGGGTTTGGGTCTGGTTTGGATAGTATGCAGCAAGGCTTTTGGGGAGCTGTTGATATGGCTGGCCAGAAGACTGGTTCAGAGTATCTACAGGACTTAGGTAAAGATAATGTAGAAGCTAATCAGATAGAAATAGAAGAAGCTCCTACTTGGATACAAGACGTAGACAATGTAAACTCTTTTTCTGACTTCGCTGACTGGTCTGCTGGTGCTCTAGGTGGTTCTACTCCTTACTTCTTACTAATGGGAGCAAGTCTTACACCATTAGCCCCCCTGACTGTACCTGCTATGGCAACTACCTTCGCAGGTAATACTTGGAATGATATGGAAGGCAAGGACTCTGAGAAGAGTGCTTCTGTTGCTATTATGACTGGTATCTTCATGGCCACCTTAGAACGATTTGGTGGTAAAGCGGTATTAGGTATTAAAGATAGCCTAATAAAGCAAGTTGCGGAAGACGGTACTAAAGACGGTATTGACAAGGCACTTAAGAGGCTCATACAGGCTCACGCTAAAGACTCTAAAGATAAAGCTAAGGCTCTTGCTCCTGGTGCTGCTAAAGACCAAGCAATGAAAGATAGTCTTCTATTAAACAAAGAAGCTAGAAGAGCTATTGCCACTGGTATTAATGCTGAGGCTACTTTATTCTTGAAGGATATCGGTAAGAACAGAGAAATCTGGAACTGGTATGCTAAGAGAGTAGCTAAAGGTACTGCTACGGGTATAGGCGCTGAAGCAAGCACAGAAACATTACAAGAACTAGCACAGTATATGGGCTCTTATGCAGGTTCTGAAGATGGAGCTAAAGAGTGGGTACAGGCCGATCTAAACAAGCAACTTAAGAACGCAGCACTAGCTGGCGGGCTATTAGGTGGTGGTGTTAGAGGTGGTCAAGTAGCACTTACTGCAGAGAACCCTATCAGTACTAATGTTAGGATGGCGGATTGGAATAGAACTCGTAATGAAGAGTTTAAAGAAGAACGTCTACTAGACATGCACGAAGTATTAGCGTCAGCTAGTAAGGCTAACGTGGAAGAGGGTAGACCAGCTTTCGATAGTGAAACTAGAGAATGGGTTTACCCTACCAACAGAGTAGAAAACAGAGATAAAGTAATGACATTGGTAGAGCGTTTTAAAGCTACTGAGAAGGCTAAAGGTACTTGGGCGAGAGCCAAAGAGGTCTTAGGCGATACTGAGTTCTTATCTACTAGGTACAACGTCCTTAAACATAGGTTAGGTGAGAGAGGTTTACTGTCTCCTACTTTACTAGCTGAGATGGAGTACTCTGGTTGGGTGGATGGAAGAGCTACTACTGGACATACGTTAAAGCAATTGCAAAACGAGTTAGAAGGTACGCAACATCAGAACCTAAGAGACACTGCTGATGGTGTACGTATGGCAATGGGGTTGACTGACACTCATAAGAATAGAGGTATAGCCTGGAAACTTATGATAGATTATAAGAAGGCTCAGATTGCTAATACTAAGCTATCTGAAGAGATGGAAGCCAATAAAGCAGCTTTAGACAAAGGACTAAGAAGAGTTCTAGGTCATGAAGCAAACCAACAATCTTTCCTTGTTAAGATAGCAGTAAGAAAGCCTGGTGCAGAGCATCACACACTTACTAACGCTCATCTTGCTAAGAAAGTAGTTGAGAAGGGTAAGGATAAATTTATAGATATCCTTAGGAACGCTTACGGCTTAACTTTTGAACAAGCATTGTTAGAGTATGAGAAAGTTATCGATACTCCTGCGGGTTACGATCCACAAGAATATCAAGCTACTGACTTCTTAAGTAAGAAACCTAGTGATTTGAAAGTCAAGAGGATTAACTACAATAGTGAAGTGTTTAAAGACTTTCAGGAAGAAGGCAGTTACGATGGCGCACTACTAAGGGCTACAGAAGTAGCTAGGTATGTATCTGATATGACCGCATTAGGACATCAAGGCCAAGGCTTAAACTCTAGGATTCTTCAGATAGAAAAAGAGCTTAGAGAAGCTAATGGTGATGAATGGACTGACCAACACATGCCTGAGATTGCTAATAGTATTATCAACCAACACTTGGCACATCGTGGAGAGTACCATAAGATAGATGACGCTAGTATTAGAGCTGTCAATGCTAACTTAGGTGCTATGATGTCATTGGCTTATATGCCTTTAGCACTATTCGCTTCGTTCCCCGAGTTAGGTATAGCCTTTCTAGGTGCAGATAGAGAAATGTTCTTGTCTGCTGCTAAGAAGGCAGGTAAGATGGGTGCTCAAACAGTAGCGGCTCAGATGCGTAAGGTAGCTAATAGTGAAAGACTTGATACTCCAGAGCTAGATGCTGCAATTAAAGTAATGAGAGAACGTGGTATGCTTACCCCAGATTTTGGTGTAGCACACGTAGTAGACGCAGAGGTATCCAGCGAAAGAAGAAACTGGTTACAAGGTACGGTTATGCCTGCCTTCTATAAGTTTACTGGTCTTACTTCTTTCACTACTATGGTTCGTGTTATTAGAGATTCATTCGCTGATGACTATATCAATAAGCACTTGTCTGTAGTTCAATCAGCTATAGAAGAAAAATCTAAGAGGATTTTAAGAGGACAAGAGTATAAGACTAGTAATCAAACAGCAAATGCTATTGAGCGTCTTCAAGAGCTAGGATTAGATGTAATGGATGTTGCACAGAGAATGTTAGACTTAGAAAACGATTGGATCAATAGTGATTCCGTTGTTCCTTTTGAGGACTACGTAGAGATGGAGCGTAAAGCTGCTGCTAAAAGCATAGCAGATGCACTATCTCTAGCTAGGTCTAACTTCGTTGACGCTGCATTGGTTAATCCTGATGCAGGTAAGCGTCCACTATTATATAGTGATGGTCGCTTCAGACTTCTTACTATCTTTCAGGGTTACTTATCTACCTTCTCAGCTACGATTGTTAAGCCTATGCTTAAGAAACTAGCAGGTAAAGGTACTCCCGCGGAACAAGTTAATGCTGCTATGGTTATGATGACTATGATAGGATTAGGTTTCTTAGGACAAGCTCTTAAGGATGAAATGAAGTATGGAGACCGTCCTAGCTGGTTAACTGATGCAGAGTATATGCAAAGAGGTATACAAGCTTCTGGAATGATGGGGCAAACAGAGAGAATATTTAATTTATTCTTTCCATTGTACCATTCAGAAGAAGACACTATAGCTGATAAAGCTTGGGCAGAAGTAGGGCCACTAGCAGGTACTATCGATTCAATAGGTAAGGGGCTTGACTGGTCATCTCAGGGTGAGTGGGAAAGAGCTCTTAATAAGTTCCTTAAGGTAGCACCAGGCGGTGTACTAACTCAACAAAGAAAAGCAATAGCTAATTCAATAGCAGGAGAATAAACAAATGGCATTTAATTTTAATCCAGGGCAAACGGCCTTCGATAATCTAACAGCAATTCAGCAAAAAGAAATACTTGCTAAACAAGCTCAAGGTAGTCGTGTCCCTATGTCGCATTACATAAAAGCAGGTACCCAGCCTAGAGGTTTAACCGAGCAAGAGAAGATAGCTGGAGCGCAGGCTAATAAAGATTCTAGGACACAGCAACAGATGGCAGATTCTATTGAATCTTCTAGAGAAAGAGCTGCTGCTCCTATGCCTGTTAACCCTAACAATCTTGCACCTAACAGGTCTGATTACGTAACCTCGTTAATTGAGAACCCAGAGACAAGTGTACAAGACCAACTATACGAGGGAGCGGGATTATCTCCTGCTTCAATGCATGCTATGATGCAGCAAGGTATTCTACCCGTCGAGGGTGGTGTGCGCTACGATGATGCTGCTACTTTAGCATCACCTAGGGGTAATGTTGCTGACTTCTTTACTAGAGCTCCTTCTGACTTAATCAACAATGGTTTCGTTCCTATCAGTAAGGATGGTTCAGGTACTGGTACACAACGTCAGATAACTAACGAATATGAGTTAGACGAAAAGAAGGTACCTGTATATCAAGGACCTCGTGGTACCTATAAGGAACTGACTGAGGCTGAGGCTACTAGTCAGATAGAGCTACTTCAGGGGCAAGCACAAACCTTAGGTAAGTACCTAGGTATGGCGCAAGACTCTGAGGATCAAACCTTTCGTAGAGCCTTATCAGAGGAGTTTGGAGAGCAAGCTCAGAACCCTGAAACAGGTGCGTTAAGCGATGAGTTGGCTGGTAATTTACTACTTGCTTATTTCTCTGCTATGGAACAGTCTTCTTATGCTGACTACTCTGCTAAAGAGAAAAGGAATCATGCTGCTTACTTGAAAGAGTATGGTAAGTTACATCCAGACCTTTGGGAAAAGAGAGATGGCAGAGATGCTAGAACTCCTCAATTCGCAGTGTTGGAAGATGGTATTGGAAAAGCTTTAGAAGAGAATTCTGGTATCAAGTTGGGTCAGAAGCACAACCGAGATATTATTGGTCAAGGTGTTATGAGAGCAATGGCAGCAACAGACCAAGGCGGTATGGCTGGTATTGGTGTTGAGTTCAGAGGTCCTGGTGGCATCCCTATTAATGGTGATACAACAGGCGCTCACCCAGTATACTACATGACACAAGATACAATAGTTAAGCGAGACCAGTTGTCTGCTACTAAGGGTATTAGGTCTTTACTTAATCCTGGTGCGCGTAACAACGTCAGACTTACTAAGAGACTTGCAGAAAGAGATATCGAACAAGAGTTATACGGGCCTCGCCAATCAGGTGTTGATCGTGTTAGAGCAGAGGCTATGAATATTCAAGAGTCTTCTGCTATGCGTATCGATCAAGGGATGCTTAGAGTTCTTAATAGAACCTTTCATGCTAACGAAGAACTGAATGAGTTCTGGCAAGGAAGCTCTATGAAAGTTAAAGAGACTTCTTACAATATCGTTAACCAACAGGATGCTTACATCAACCAGAACGGTACAGATGGTGTGTTTTATTCTGACCAGAAGTATCGCTCTTCAGGAAGAAAGGGTGATGAGAACCTTATGATGGCTGACTTTAAAATTGTTAGAGCGTTAGCTATCTCAGCTAAAGCTGGTGACAATACCTTTATTAAGTTCGGAGATAATAAAGTAGATAAGAATGGTAGGGGTAGGACAGACAACGCCTTTAAAGTAGGTGTTATGTTCTTACTAGGTCTAGACGAAAAGGTAGAGAAAGAAACTATTAAAGCTTTCAACCAAGAGTTTAGCGATCCTGCTAGTAGTGGTAGAATGTTTGCTAGTGCTTTAGAAGAACTATCTAAGAAAGATACTACTGATGAGAGAGTAAATGAACTAATCGGTCAGTACTTCTCAGGAAGTTCTTTGACAGACTTCAGAGATACCTACATGAAAGAAGGAAGTGACTCCATACAAGCCTTACGTGGTATAGCTAAATACTATGCTGCTAAAGATAAAGGTTCAAACGGATTTACTACTACCTTGATTGGTGAGATCGATGCTGCTCAGTCAGGTCAAACTATTCAGGCATATCAGATAGGAGACTTCCTAGGTGCTATGCGTGGTGGTACTATTACTTCTAGATACGTAGACGATAACCAGCAGATGTATGATAACCTTACAGACAGAAGTAGTAAGGGTGTCCTTAACTCTGTCGATAAGTTATATGTAGAGACAGTAGCCAATGTTAAGAATACAGTTCGTAGTCAAATGATGGGTAGGTTTCCTGAAGGAAGTAATAAGAGTCTTATTGCTGCTGCCTTCTTTGGCGACAAGGATAATAGTTTAGAGAATATGTTCCAGAACCGTTTCGCTAAGACAGGTGTTCAGGGTGCTAGTTATGGTCAGATGAAAGATGGTGCTATTCAGGCTATCCGAGAGGATATGATAGAATGGTTCCAAGACTTAAACTCAGAAGAGATATATCATAGAACTCTAGCTCTTAAACAGGCTCTGCAATTAGATGCGGACGTTCAGTTGTCCAAGATACTCGAAGACAGCGGTGACTTGGTTATGCTTTTACATGAGTTAGCTACAGACTACTATCAAGGTATGAACAAAGCTAGTAAAGGTAAATTAGAAGTGTACTCTAGAGATATGAGAAACGCTTTTAAAGCTATGACTAGTATGTCTGCATTTGGTGTAGGATTAGGTTGGGATTTAGAAGAACCTATGATGGTCTACAAGACACCAAAGGACGTAAACAATGTTTATGGTGGTGACTGGGTTGATGGTATGAGAACTACTATGATTGACAAGGTAGTTCCTGGTGAGTGGATGCAAGCGGACTTCGCAGGTATAGACGAAGCTACAGGACAAGAGTTCTCAAGCGTAGTTCCTCTTACTTATAACACTAGAGCATCAGCAGTTGACATTGGTGCTGAGAAGTTGAAGCAGACATGGCAGGAAGACCAAGAGAAGTTTCTGAACAATAGTAACTCAGATGCAATCACTAGGTTTCCTGTTATCTCTATTCACGGCTTGGACGATTTGATTATGTCTATTGCTATATCTGAGATGAACAAGTCTTTACTTAAGAAAGGTGGTAAAGGTCTTGAGTACATCATGTCAGTATGGGATGCTGGTAGAGTACCTGTCCTTCTTAGAGATGAATTCGCTCAACACTATAACAAAGCTTTTGAAATAGTAATGAAAAAGAATAATTTCTTTACCATCATGCACGCTAGTATGGAAACTTACCTTAAGAAAGCACAAGCTAATAGAGCATTAGTAGAAGCGAAAGGTCCTGCGGCTGTTAAGAATCTAGAAGAACTAGCCGACTCGGTAGCTAAGATGAAACTAACGATGGAACGTTATCTTGGCAAGGGTCTCAACTACAAGGGAGACACAATTAAAACAGGTGGAGGTACTAGTGCCTTCGCTGGTAACACTGAGGCTATCATGCAGATGGACTCTGGTCTAATGCAACCTTGGGAACAGGGCTTTGGAGATTACACTGGTACGACTCCTACGGAGACACCTACTGGTAATACTCTCTTAACTCCTGCTGAGGCAGCTGAGAAGCGAAGAGTTAGGATGCTTGCAGCTAAATCTGGTAGAGGTTCTGTTGGTAGAAAGAATGTGTTCGGACAAAGTTAGAAGTTAAAATAAAAAACCCCCTAGGGATATTAAATATATCCTTGGGGGGTTTCTTTTTTTTTCTTTACACGTATCCTCTTGCCTTTCTTACCTTGGCTAATTCTTTCTTAGCATACTGCTCACCTTTGTTAGCCATCTTATTGGCTTCTTTCTCAGCTTCTTGTAGTGAGCCTCCTTCATCTAATATTCTTCGCTTAGTAGCATTAAAGTTATTCTCTTTTATCTTAGCAATAGCCACATCGTTTATACCAGTAGTATAAGCATGTGCAGTTGGTATCTTAAGGCTTTTAACTGTCTCTAAGTCATCAACACCTAATCTAGAGTTGATATTATAATTTACGTTTTCTTTTATCATGGTCTTACTTCCTTTGATTGTAAGGTATAAGCATTAAATTGCATTACCTTTTGATTACCAGTTATATCCTTGACTGAATATAGAGGTTTTGTAGCAAACATTACTCCTTCTATCTGATGCATATCTTCATGGGAGATATCTAAGTAGTTTTCAATCTCCTCTAAATGTTTACCTTCCATATACATATCGCTTATCTTGTCAAAGCTTTCCTCTAACTTAGACAATAATATCGGACTTAGTATCTGCATCTTTCTCCTCCTCATTTAAGAAGGCAATAAAGCTCTTCATCCAGTCAGGGTCTGTCAGTTCAAAAGAGTATTGTATAGTCTCTTGATGTATAGCTTTTGCATTATCATTGTAGGCTATCGCTACTGTTAGTTGTACACTATCCATTGTTGTTCTCCCTCTTTACTGTATCATATCCAAGTACAGCCATACTCTTAAGTAGTGACTGAGCACAATCCTCAGCTGCCTTAGAGGTAGCTTCATCTATCACACCATTATCTATCACAACCATAGCTGCTTCTAGCATCTTAGTTAAGTCATCTGCTATCATAACTTTCTCCCCTTAGCTCTAGCTATCTTGAAGATATTATTACCTGATAGAGTAGTGAAGAAGATGTATACCTTAGTATACAGGGGTAGTTGAAGAGAGAAAGTCTTCTTATAGATACTTTTAATCTCTCTTAGTTTAGTCTTATTATTCATTTTAATTCCTTATTATATTGTAGGGGGCGGGGGGGAGGTTCCTCTAGGTTTTCCCTATAAGGGGGATTTAGAGATATCTCTTACCCCGCATGATTATCTAGTAATTGCTTACTTCTTTGTTGGGTCTGAACTTAATACCTTGAGCACTATTATTGAAGTAGTTCTCTTTCTCGAGAGCTCTCTCAACCATAAGCTTTCTGGTCTCAGCATAGTGTAGGGATCCTGAGCTCATATACTGCTCTAGAACAGTGAATACGAAACACTCAGCACCTAGTTCCTTTATCTTCTTATTGAATGAGTCAGAAGAACCTGTATAGAACTTCCAATCAGATTCTTTCCAGCAATCTTCACGCCACTTAGGATTACTCTTATCTCTGACAGGGCTCTTCAATGACCTATACTTAGGGGGTTTCATCTTCCAAAAGGATTTTCTACCTATGTAGTTGATGTCTTCCTTAGTACAAGCTATCAAGTATAAGAAGCCAAAGTATTTCTCTGGCTCAGGGGTTTCACCACCCCAGTGATTAACTCTTTCTGACATTAGCTAACCCCTTATCATTATACTTAACAGTAACACCACCGCCTTTAAATGATTGACCACCAGCTACCTTAAGTAAATCTTCTCTAACACACTTAAGT
>Ga0308023_1000477_pt1 | contig 12125 bp, 10 predicted proteins | sample Neamet418_FD_201294 | JGI IMG/M metagenome (GOLD analysis project Ga0308023, IMG submission 201294) | Marine microbial communities from water near the shore, Antarctic Ocean - #418 | ecosystem: Environmental > Aquatic > Marine > Unclassified | place: Southern Ocean | collected 2014-10-03
AACAGTAAAATGAAACATCCATTATCGGACAGAATTAACAGTTTGCCTGTATCTCAAACTTTAGCAATGGCTGCAAAAGCAAGAGAATTAAAAGCGGCAGGAAAAGACATTATTAGTTTAAGTTTAGGAGAACCAGACTTTAACACACCAGATTTCATTAAAGACGCAGCTATAGAAGCTGTAAATCAAAACTATAATTCTTACACTCCAGTAGATGGGTATGCAGAATTAAAAGAAGCAATTTGTACAAAATTTCAACGTGATAACGGTTTAACATACCAACCAAACCAAATTGTAGTTTCTACAGGTGCAAAACAATCTATAGCAAATATTGCACAGGTATTATTAAACCCAGGAGATGAGGTTTTATTACCAGCACCATATTGGGTTAGCTATTCTGCAATTGCTATTTTAAGTGAAGCAAAATTTGTAGAAATTCCTTCTTCTATAGACAATGATTTTAAAATTACACCTGCACAATTAGAAGCGGCAATTACGCCAAAAACTAAAATGGTTTTTTTTAACTCACCAAACAACCCTAGTGGTTCTATGTATAGTGAAGCAGAATACAGAGCGTTGGCTGCTATTTTAGAAAATTATCCGCAGATTTATATCTTATCAGATGAAATTTACGAACACATAAACTATGGTGCAAAAAACTTTAGTTTTGCTGCTATAGAAAACATGTATGACAGAACCATTACTGTAAACGGTTTGGCAAAAGCTTTTGCAATGACAGGTTGGAGAATTGGATATATCGGCGCTCCACAATGGATTGCCAAAGCGTGTACAAAGATGCAGGGTCAAATTACTTCTGGTGCAAATTGTATTGCACAAAGAGCAGCAATTACTGCAGTTTTAGCGCCTATTTCTAAAATTAAATACATGGTAGATGAATTTAAAACACGTAGAGATATTGTAGTTGGTTTGTTAAGAGAAATAGACGGATTTAAAGTAAATGTGCCAGAAGGTGCCTTTTATGTATTTCCAGATATTTCCGCATTTTTCGGAAAGACAATTGATGGTATAACTATCGAAAACGCAAACGACTTTTCTTTATTTATTCTAGAGAAAGCAAATGTGGCAACGGTAACAGGAGATGCTTTTGGTGCGCCAAAATGTATTAGAATGTCTTATGCGGCCTCTGAGTTACAATTGCGTGAAGCAATAAAGAGAATAGGAAAAGCTTTAAGTTAAAAACAATATATAAATTAAAAAAAATCCATCTTTAAAAAGATGGATTTTTTTTTTAATTCAATCAATACTTCTAAAAATTATCAGATTTTTAAAAAGTATATTACTCTTTATCTGCCATTTTCTTGACGTAATCTGTAATAATTACAATTTGCGTAGGACCTACTTTACCTTCTATAAACTTAGCATTTTCATGATCTAAAGAAATTCTTCTTACCGCAGTTCCTTGTTTTGCAACCAAGCTAGATCCTTTTACTTTTAAATCTTTAATTAGAACTACCGAATCTCCTGCTTCTAAAATGGCACCATTTGCATCTCTATGAATTATTTTTTCACTGTCATCTAAATGATCTCCAGACTCCTTTGCAAATCGTAAATCATCGTCTTCTAAATACATCATGTCTAGCAAGTCTTTTGGCCAACCCTCATTTCTTAAACGAGACAACATTCTCCAAGCAACCACTTTTACAGCTCTATGCTCACTCCACATAGAATCGTTTAAACAACGCCAATGGTTTGCATCCATTTGATCTGCATTCTCTATCTGCGTCGTACAAGTTTCACAAGCCAATAAACTACCGTCTACTCCACTACCTCCTACTGTTGACGTTGGTTTTACTTCGTAAATTGACAAATTATCTGTTCCGGTGCATAATTCGCATTGGTTTCCACTTCTACTTTCTAAATCTTGTTGTAAACTCATTATTATATATTTTGATTCAATGTTGACAAAAGTACATTTTTAAATCAGCTTGCTAATTTATATTGCTATAAATTAAAAATAAGGGCTTTTAAAGGGAATCAAAAAAATCTAAAATGAATATATTTACAAAAAATTTCTTCAAAATATATGACAAATCAAGAAAAAACAGTTTCTGAAGCAATACAATATAGACGCTCTGTAAGAATTTATGATGCGGAGAAAGCATTAGATAAAAATATTGTAAAAAAATGTATTCAACAAGCTACTTTAGCCCCTAACAGCAGTAACATGCAACTATGGGAATTTTACCACATTACTTCTAAAGATCTTATTACTGAAATTGCGCCATTTTGTTTCAATCAAAATGCAGCAAAAACAGCACAGCAATTGGTTGTTTTTGTAACGCGTAAAGATTTATGGAAAAAGCGAGCAAAAGCTAACTTGAATTTTATAGATGCTAATTTTGGTGCAAACAACCCGAAAGCGGAGCAATCTAATAGAGAAAAAGTTGCTAGAAAATATTATAGTAAGATTATTCCTTTTGCGTATGCAGATTTCCTAGGTGTTTTTGGTTTCTTTAAATACCTCATGATGTTTTTAATAGGTGTTTTTAAACCTATCTATAGAGAAGTTCGAAGTAGCGATATGCGAATTGTAGCACATAAAACCTGTGGTTTAGCTGCACAGAACTTCATGATATCTATGGCGGCACAAGGCTATGACACCTGCCCAATGGAAGGAACAGATACCTTACGTATTCAAAAACTATTAAAACTACCTTTTGGTGCAGAAATTAACATGGTAGTTTCTTGTGGTATTAGAACCGAAAAAGGAATTTATGGTGAACGTTTTAGAATCCCTTTTGAGGAGGTGTATACTGAGATTTAGATTATTTTTCAGCTTTTAAAATTAATACATTTTTACTTTGTTTAATTTCAGCTTGATTTAGCTTCATTTTTACAAACTCCCCATTTAAAAATCGTTGCGTTTGGTCTTTGTAAAACGGACTAAAAACATTACCAGATTGCCCAGTTGGTATAATAGCTGCACTATTTTCTATATCAGAAAAATCAATAACTCTTCTTGTAGAAGGACCTGCAGTTACCTTATAATATCCCGTACTGTTTAATTTAAAGATTTGATTATTAATTACTTCATTGCCTCCAACGGTTTCAAAAGGGCCTACATTAAACAATGTGCGTAAAATGCCTCCTACTTTTCCCATTGCGTGCTCATACTCTACAGAAATTACACGATTCCAAGTCCATTCTTCTATATTATCACCTAATTGATTTTGTAGAAAAGCAGTAGATTCTTTAAAGGAAGTTCGTATGATATCTATTCTTGTTTCAAGAACATCTTTAGTAGTAATATTATCCCACCAAACAGAGTTCACTCTGTTAATTTGCGCTGGAACTATTTGGTCTTGCAATTGAGAATTTAAAAATAACTCAAAACTAATTCCCAATTCATCGGCATATGTAGCCTTTAGAAAAAAATACAAAAAACGGTTGTAAATTGTTGGACCAACTGACGATTTTAAATAATTTCCATCCCAATTTTCTAAAACAGAAAACACCTTCTTCTCTTCCGTTGTAAGTAAATTCTGATCTATATTTATTAATAAAGATTTAGAAATATCTGGAACTGTAGAAGATTTTACATCATATGTCATGGCAGTAACATCCTCTTTTGTGAAATCATTTTTTTTATTTAAAAGCTCTGTAATTCTTTTTGCTCTGTCTTGTGGCTGATAATATCCAGGATATAATTTACCTCTGACAGAATCTGGCTGACTGTTTGCTGAATACACGTAACTCCAATTTGGATTTATAGCACGTGGATTTTCTTCAAAAGGTAAATATTCTATAATTTCATCGGCTCCAGAGGCACCATTTAAATACGTTTTAGAAGAGAGACTATCTCTTAATTGATACAATTTAGCAGACGAAAACCAAGCAATATTATCTTTTGCATCTCCATACATCACATTTAAACCAGGAGCATGAATTTTAGCCACCGATTTCTTAAAGTTACTCAAAGAATTGGCATGAGAAATCCCATGAGCAACACTTAGCATTTCATTTGGTAATTGTGTATAAATCCAACTCATTGAAATAGGTCTTTCATCAATTACATGTTCAATTAACCCATTCATTACTGGACCATGTTTGCTCACTTTTACTAAAAAAGTAGTATCCGGCTCGTCTTTAATACGAATGGTCTTTTCTAGAACCTTATATTCTTCAAATCCATTAGGAGTTTTGTATTCTAATGCATTTTTAGGATTGTTTTCTTCTATATAAAAATTTAAATCATCATTCGCCAACATTGTTAAACCATATGCATATTCCTTGTTATGTCCTAATAAAGGGAATGGCATTAGGGCAATATTAAATCCGTAAATTTCAAAATTTGGAGTTTTTATATGATTTTGATACCAAACAGAAGGTTGAGAAAATGCAATATGAGGGTCGTTTGCAAAAATCACTTTTCCATTTTTTGTTTTCTCTGGTGCAATTACCCAAGAGTTACTTCCAATAAAAGGAGAAACCGGTAAATTATTCATTATATCTGCAACGGTTCTAGATAGTGTTGCATTAATTTCTTTAGGGATACTTGTTTTATTAATCGTTAAATTTTCACCTGAAGCACTCAATAATTCATTTAAATAAGACTTTCCTAATTTTTCTTTAATTTCGGTTAATAAAGGATCTGTTTTATGCGCCACAGCGAAACTAAAGGACATATATCCAAAAACGTTATAAATATCTTTTATATCATATTCTTCAATATCCAAACCAAGCAAAATAGACTCTAAAGGCGCATTTCCATTTTTAACAAATTGATTTACACCGTCTAAATATGCCTCAGTTAATAAATAAGGTTGTGCTGTTTTATCTAAATTATTAATTGTTTTTTCTGCAGCTTCTTCGATACCTAAACCGCTAAAAAATCGATCGACTTTTAAAAGTTCTTTACCAAAAATCTCAGACAATCTACCTGCCGCAATTCTTCTCGTCAACTCCATTTGCCACAACCTGTCTTGCGCATGTACATAACCCAATGCAATATAAGCGTCTCTCTGATTTTTTGCATTGATATGTGGAACACCTATTTCATCAAAATAAATGGTAACATCTTCTGTAGTGTTTTTAATTTTAATTTCGCCATTGTAAACAGGATGCAATGTTTTTGAATACAACCAACCAGCAGCAGTTACAAATAGAATAAGAACAACTAAAAATGTAAGGATTTTTTTAATAATTTTCATGTAAATCTGTTTGATAACCTCAAAGGTAATAGATTTAATTTGTATTTTTGATCACCTTATTAAATAACACTTTTATGAGAAAAATTCAAATGGTAGACCTACAGGGTCAATACACAAAAATTAAGGATGCTGTAAATAAATCTATCACTCAAGTTTTAGATACATCTGCATATATAAATGGACCTTTAGTTCATGAATTTCAAGCAGATTTAGAAAAATATTTAGATGTAAAACATGTAATTCCTTGTGCGAATGGTACAGATGCATTACAAATAGCAATGATGGGGCTAGGTCTAGAGCAAGGTGATGAAGTAATTACTGCAGATTTTACATTTGCTGCCACAGCAGAAGTTATTGCTTTATTAAAATTAACCCCTGTCTTGGTAGATGTAGAAGCAGATACTTTTAATTTAAATATTGAAGCATTAAAGAAAGCAATTACACCAAAAACAAAAGCGATTGTTCCTGTTCATTTATTCGGACAAGTGGCAAACATGGATGCCGTTATGGAGGTTGCCAAAGAACATGACTTATTTGTAATTGAAGACAATGCGCAAGCAATTGGGGCAAGTTATACGTTTAAAAATGGTAAAAAACAAAAAGCAGGAACCATTGGTAATGTGGGTACAACTTCTTTTTTTCCATCTAAAAACCTAGGTTGTTATGGAGATGGTGGAGCAATTTTTACAAATGATGATGCACTAGCACATATCATAAGAGGAATTGTAAATCATGGAATGTACACCCGCTATTATCATGATGTTGTAGGTGTAAACTCTAGACTAGATGCAATACAGGCTGGAGTTCTACAAGCAAAATTACCAAATTTAGATACTTATTGCGATGCAAGAAGAAATGCTGCTCGTTTTTATAATAAAGCATTTGCTAGCAATGCTAATATTATTACACCAACTGCTAAATCAAACGCTACTATTAATTGTGGTGAAATTTGTGATGTTTGCGATTGTCATGTTTTTCATCAATACACTTTACAAATTACGAACGGACAAAGAGACGAACTACATAAACATTTATTGGCAGAAGGAGTGCCGAATGCTATTTATTATCCTGTTGCGTTGCATGCTCAAAAAGCATATAAAGATGCACGTTATAAAGAAAGTGATTTTCCTGTAACAAACCATTTAATAAAAACGGTAATCTCTTTACCAATGCATACAGAATTAGACAACGAACAATTAGAATTTATCACAAGTACAATCAATAACTTTGTAAAATAAAAAAAATGAAAAGAATACTTGTAACTGGTGGATTAGGTTTTATTGGTTCTCACACAGTTGTAGAATTGCAGAACGAAGGTTTTGAAGTTGTTATTGTTGACGATTTATCAAACACAACTTTAAAGGTTTTAGAGAGTATTACAGAAATCACAGGAACAAGACCTACTTTTCATCAGATTGATTTGCGTATTAAAAACGATGTAAAAACGTTTTTTAAAACTCTTAAAGTAGACGGTATTATTCATTTTGCTGCATTTAAAGCAGTTGGTGAAAGTATTCAAAACCCTTTAGAATATTACGAAAATAATATTGGAAGCTTAGTATACATATTGCAAGAAATGAGGGATTGTAACTTAGATCATTTTATATTTTCTTCTTCTTGTACTGTTTACGGGCAAGCAGATGAACTGCCAATTACAGAAAATGCACCTGTTAAAAAAGCAGAATCTACATATGGAAATACGAAACAAATTGGTGAAGAAATCATTCAAGAAACTTGCAAAGCGCATCAATTAAATGCAATTGCATTGCGGTATTTTAATCCTATCGGGGCGCACGAAAGTGTAAAAATCGGAGAATTACCTATAGGTGTTCCCCAAAATTTAATTCCTTTTGTAACACAGACTGCAGCAGGAATTAGAAAGGAACTGTCTGTTTTTGGTGATGATTACCCAACAATAGACGGAACCGCTGTTAGAGACTATATTCATGTAGTTGATTTAGCAAAAGCGCATATTGCCGCTTTAAAAAGGTTAATTAATAAAACCAACAAACAAAATTTTGAGTTTTTTAATGTAGGCTCTGGAAAAGGAAGTTCTGTTTTAGAAGTTATAAAGGCTTTTGAAAAAGCATCTGGACGGCCTTTAAATTACAAAATTGTTGGCAGAAGAGAAGGAGATATTACGTCTGCATATGCCAATACAACAAAAGCAAATAAAGAACTAAACTGGAAAACAGAAAAGTCTTTAGATGAAGGTTTGGCTTCTGCTTGGAAGTGGCAACAGCGTCAATAAAAATAATTTTCTGAATTTTAATAAATTCATTTTAAGAAGAAATCACTCCTTTTTGACCTTTTTTTAGTCAATTTTGAGTGATTTTTTAATTTTTATTCGATTTTTGACCGTTTTTAGGTTTTTATATGATAATGAAAAACGTTCATAATTATTAGATTGTTAACAATTGTACCACATAACTTTCAAATTGCTATTTCGAAGTTCTTTTTCATGGTTTTAACAGTATTAAGGATGCCACCTGTTATATAGCTCTTAACTTTGTAGCATAATTATTAATGATAACTGAAACCAATGAACTTGATAAAAATTAGAAGAAAAACCCGTTTAGAAAAACGTTACACACACAAAATGGGAAGACTACATACCAATGTTACTTACATTAAAAAAACATTGCTAAACATTATCCCTTTAAACACCATACACAAATACAGAAAAACGTATTATGGTGAAATTAAAGATTGCGAAGACTGTGTTTTAGCAAAATAGAATATAAAATCCCAAACGTAAGTTTGGGATTTTTACTTTTAAAAAAGCTTGCATTATTCATCTAAAGAAGCCCCACTAGCAGCAACACTTCTATCTATTTTACGCATTAACCCTTGCAATACTTTACCCGGTCCAACTTCTATAAATTCAGTTCCACCATCAGCAATCATTGCTTGAACGGACTGCGTCCATCTTACAGGAGCAGTTAACTGAATCATTAAATTTTTCTTAATTTCACTAGGAGATGTAACCGCACATGCTGAAACATTTTGATACACTGGACAAGCAGGATTACTAAACGTTGTTGCTTCAATAGCAGCAGCTAACTCGGCTCTTGCTGGCTCCATCATTGGTGAGTGAAATGCTCCACCAACTGGCAATAACAAAGCTCTTCTTGCTCCTTTTTCACTTAATACTTTGCACGCTTTTTCAACTGCAGTAATTTCGCCAGAAATTACCAATTGTCCTGGACAGTTGTAATTCGCAGCAACTACTACACCTTCTATTTCCGAACAGGTATCTTCAACAATTGCATCTTCAAGGCCTAAAACAGCAGCCATAGTAGAAGGTGCAATTTCGCAAGCTTTTTGCATTGCCAAAGCACGTTTAGAAACTAATTTTAATCCGTCTTCAAAGGTTAGAACTCCATTTGTAACCAATGCAGACAATTCACCTAAAGAATGTCCTGCTACCATTTCTGGTTTAAAGTCATCCCCTAAAACCTTTGCTAAAATAACAGAATGCAAGAAAATTGCAGGCTGTGTAACTTTCGTTTCTTTTAACTCTTCTGCAGTTCCTTCGAACATAATATCGGTAATAGAAAAGCCTAAAATATCATTTGCTTTTTCAAAGTATTTTTGCGCTAATGGAGATTTTTCGTATAAATCTAAACCCATTCCTGTAAATTGCGCTCCTTGACCAGGAAAAATATATGCTTTCATTTATGTTCTATTTGATAGTTATTTAGTTGAATCATTTTACTGTAAGTTGCGAAAATAATCAATTAGTCATTAGTACATATCAAATTCAAAATAAATTAAGCCTATTTGTTGTAAACAAACTGTAAAAAAACCGTCTAAAAAATTTCAAGTTCCATTCAATGAAAAAAATGCTGCTTTAATAGTTTACTTAAATAAGTATTCTAAAACTAAAATTAATTTAGATGCTAAAACTTCATATTTGAAATACGATTGGAGTTTGAACGGAAAATAAATTATTATCTTTCACATTCATTACATCATAGCTAAAATATTTAAAATGTCTAAACCATATTACGATTCTGGAGATTTAAGAAAATTCGGAAAAATAACAGAGTGGAGTGAAGAATTAGGTACTAAATTCTTCGATTATTACGGTAAAGTTTTTGAAGAAGGAGCTTTAACTGCGCGTGAAAAATCTTTAATTGCTTTAGCTGTCTCACATACAGAACAATGTCCATATTGCATAGATGCCTATACAAAGGACAGCCTGCAACGCGGCATTACCAAAGAACAAATGATGGAAGCAATACATGTAGGTGCAGCTATTAAAAGTGGTGCAACCTTAGTTCATGGAGTTCAAATGATGAATAAAGTAGATAAGCTAGAAATGTAAGCAGAAAACCAAAATCGCTATTTAGCAATTTTGTACGCAACACATATCCTCTCGAAAGGGAAAATCAATTTCTTAAATTTAAAAACTACTAAATCTGAAGTTACTATACATATTAGAAAGACTGCTGTTAGCTTAGTAAAAAGTTCATACCATAAGATGAGTTCCTTTAGGAAGTAGAAAAGCAAAACATGAAATAAAATTAGAAATCTCTAAAAACGATACTGAAATACTGAAATAAATTCAGCACAAGCAAATTCAGCATGAAAAAATCATTAAAAGCAAGAAATAACGACATTGCAAATACAGCACGTCAAATGGAAATTCTTTCTAGTGGCATTTTTGCTGCTGGCGAATTACCAACGTTTGCTGAAAAAATTAAGGAAACCAACCAATTCCCTTTACGCCCAAAGAAGTTAGAGATTTTACAAATAAACTTAGGGTATATGTGTAATCAAGTTTGTTCGCATTGCCACGTAGATGCAGGTCCTGATCGCAAAGAAATAATGACTAGGGAAACTATGGAACAGTGTTTGAAAGTTATAAAAAAAACAGAAGCACATACCTTAGATTTAACTGGGGGAGCTCCCGAAATGAATCCTAATTTTAGATGGTTTGTAGAAGAAGCTGCAAAAGCAGGTATAAGAGATTTTATTGTACGCTCTAACTTAACAATTATTCGTGCAAATAAAAAATACCATGATTTGCCAGAATTCTTTAAAAAACATGGAGTTCACGTAGTTTCCTCTATGCCTCATTGGACACGTGGAAAAACTGATAAGCAACGCGGAGATGGTGTTTTTGATAAATCTATTAAAGCTTTACAAGAATTAAACGCTGTTGGTTATGGCTTAGAAGGTTCAAATTTAAAATTAGATTTAGTCTACAATCCTTCTGGTGCCTTTTTACCAGGAGATCAGCAAGCACTGGAAAATGATTTCAAAAAAGCATTAAAAAACGACTTTGATATTAAATTCCATAGCCTTTTTGCAATTACAAATTTACCAATTAGTCGTTTTTTAGACTTTTTAATTGCATCAGATAATTACGAAGATTATATGCATTCACTTCTAGATGCTTATAACCCTGCCGCTGTAGAAAACGTAATGTGTACAAATACCATCTCTATAAGTTGGGAAGGCTGGTTGTATGATTGTGATTTTAATCAAATGTTAAATCTAAAAGTAGCTAGTAAAGTGAAACATATCTCTAATTATAATGAAGAATTATTACAAGATAGAGATATTATCATCAATCAACATTGTTATGGTTGCACCGCTGGCGCTGGAAGCAGTTGCCAAGGAGTTGTAGCATAATAAACATGGGGCTTAAACCCATTGTCAAAAAATAAAAATAAAAACATGAGTTATTTAGAAACTACACACAATGTATACAAAGAAGCTGCATTAACGCCAGATGTTGGTTTGTGCTGCACTACCAATCCTATTTGGGAGTTACCAGGATTAAAAATTCCAAGAATCATGCAAGAAATGAATTATGGTTGTGGATCTACCGTACATGCAAGAGATTTAACAAACAACCCTAAAATGCTATATGTTGGTGTTGGTGGTGGAATGGAATTGTTACAATTTGCTTATTTCAACAGAAACAAAGGAGGTGTTATTGGCTTGGATGTTGTGGACGAAATGTTAGAAGCCTCTCGTAAAAATTTTAAAATTGCCGAAGAACAAAACGATTGGTTTGAAAGTAACTTTATTGATTTGCGTAAAGGAGATGCTATGGACTTACCTGTAGAAGATAACTCTATAGATGTCGCTGCACAGAATTGCTTATTCAATATCTTTAAATCTGACGATTTAAAAAAGGCTATTGAAGAAATGTACCGAGTATTAAAACCTCACGGAAAATTAGTAATGAGTGATCCTACTTGTGAACAACCTATGAACGACGAGTTAAGAAATGACGAACGTTTGCGTGCTTTGTGTTTGAGTGGAAGTTTATCTATTGCCGATTATGTAAAAGCATTAACTGATGTTGGTTTTGGAACCATTGAAATTAGAGCGAGAAAACCCTACAGAATTTTAGACCCTAAGAATTACCCTACAGATGAGCTAATTTATATAGAATCTATAGAAATTGCTGCAATTAAAGATCCAATGCCTGCAGACGGCCCATGTATCTTTACAGGAAGAGCTGCTATTTATTTTGGAGAGGAAGCATATTTTGATGATGGATTAGGACATACTTTATTGAAAAACCAACCTTTAGCTATTTGTGATAAAACAACAGCTGCTTTGCAAGCCTTAGGAAGAGATGACATCTTCTTTTCTGAGTCTACTTTTCATTATGACGGCGGTGGGTGCTGTTAATAAAAATAGAGAAAGTATATGCCTAAAAATCTATTATTAGTATTTACTAGAAATCCAGAATTAGGAAAAGTAAAAACACGTTTAGCAAAAACTGTTGGTAATGCAACTGCGTTAAAAATTTATATCTTTTTATTAGAGAGAACGCGAGATATTGCGGTTAAAGTAGCTGCAGACAAAGCCGTTTACTATTCGGTTAAAATTAGAGAAAATGATATTTGGGATGCAAGTATTTTTCAAAAACACCAGCAAGTTGGCGAAGATTTAGGCATTCGAATGTTACATGCCTTTAAAAACGGA
>Ga0308023_1000485_pt1 | contig 12076 bp, 11 predicted proteins | sample Neamet418_FD_201294 | JGI IMG/M metagenome (GOLD analysis project Ga0308023, IMG submission 201294) | Marine microbial communities from water near the shore, Antarctic Ocean - #418 | ecosystem: Environmental > Aquatic > Marine > Unclassified | place: Southern Ocean | collected 2014-10-03
CTGCGAGTGGAAAGTTGAGAGGGAGAGTAAGAAAAAAAGGAATAATGTAATATGTTTCATTATTTACTTTTTAAGATTTTCTCAATGTGTTGGAAATTATCCGTCTCGATTTTTAAGAAGTAGTATCCGGAAGTAAGACCAAACAATTCTATTCTTAGTTGCTTCTGAGACGTGAAGGAGCATTGAGACAGTTCGCTACCGAGTATGTCGAAAACAGAAACCCGCACCACAGAGCTAGGTAATTTATCGAATTGAATAGTGATGTGATCTACAAAAGGATTAGGGAAAACATTCACCTTTAGACCTACTGTAACTTGATGGGTATGGATTTTCGCCAACACCGACGGTTAAATGAAACCTTGAATGACATTCTTTTCAGATAGCTGTACCGACCCTATAGGGCTAGACTGACCTATGGATTCTTGTATACGATATCCTATGCCACTAACAATAATCTCTGTCGAGGCTCCAGCAGAAGAAATGGTTTGTCTTACTAAAGATGGTGAGTTGTCTCCTGGGGTTTGCGCATAGATTGACGCACATAACAGAAGAACTACAAATGAACTAGAAACTACTTTTTTCATGTAAATCGAGATTCGAATTAGGGTAATATCCGAAATATCTCGATACTAATTACACGCTAACTATCTGTTTTTCCTACCGCCGCTACCACCCATCCTTCTCTGTCCTCCACCGCTGTTAGGTTTATAGCCTTTGTCTTTAGAGCCCCCGGAATGTCCACGGCCACCACGATTACCTCTCACACCACGATGCTTAGGGTCGTACTCTGGGCCCTTTCCTACTCTTTCGGGTAGAGGTAGTTTATCAACAGATTTTTCGATAAGCTGTTCGATTTTATCAAAACGCTGCATATCGTCTGGAGTGATAAGCGTTACTGCTTCACCCTTCTTTTCTGCTCTAGCTGTCCTTCCGATTCTATGCACATAATCCTCCTCATTAGGTGGAACGTCATAATTCACGACAATCTCTATGCTGTCAATATCAATACCACGAGACACAACGTCAGTTGCAACGAGTAGCGCAATCTTCTTCTGCCTGAAACCTAACATCACCTCTTCTCTCTCCTCTTGCTTGAGGTCAGATGATATCTTTCCACAATTAAGGCCAGCATTCTTTAACGCTCTCACAACCTGATTGACGGTCTTTTTTCTTGAGGTGAAAATTATACCGCTCTTGATATCACGCTTTTTAAGCAGATCGACAAGAACCTCGTCTTTCTGATGCTCGAACACTACGTATGCACTTTGCTTAACGTTAGCAGATGGTTTAGATAGCGCAAGCTGAACCGTTACTGGGTCATTAAGTAATTCGTGTGCTAGTGAGCGCATTTTCTCCGGCATAGTAGCGCTAAACAAAAGAGTCTGCCTGTCCTCTTTGCAATGCGATGCTATACGCATGATGTCTTGGTGGAATCCCATATCGAGCATTCTATCAGCTTCGTCTAGAATCAAAACTTCAAGCTCACTGAGATCTACATAACCTAGATTAAGGTGAGAGAGCATTCGTCCCGGTGTTACTACGACAATATCTGCGCCTTCCTTAAGAGCTTGCTTTTCTCTTGTAAACTCCTTTCCGGACCCTCCACCATACACAGCAAGGCTAGTAACTCCAGTATAATATCCGAAGCCCTCCGCTGCTTGGTCAATCTGCATCGCAAGCTCCCTAGTAGGAACTACAACAAGTGCTTTAACCTTACCGTTATCCGGAGTGTCCAGAATACGATCCATAGTCGGTAATAGAAAAGCGGCGGTTTTACCGGTTCCTGTTTGGGCTATACCTAGCATATCCCTTTTCTTCAGAATATGAGGAATAGCCTCAGCCTGAATAGGTGTTGCGTTGTCAAAACCCATGGCCTCAAGACCATCTTCAATGTCTGGGTGCAAGTTCAAATCCACGAATGGAGTTGGCACCGCTTTTACTTCCTCATTTTCCACGGCGTGAATATAGTTTATCTTTGTAGCATGATAGGGCTTAGTCGGGGAATAAAATTCATAATAATTTGCGCTGTTTTGCTGACATCATCACTAAACGCAAGTGCAACACACCTTATAGGGTGTGAGATGTATTATACCACTCTTAGTAATGGACAATATCAAATTACGCTAAAGGTTTACAGGGAATGTGGTCCAGCTAACACACAAGGCACCGATTTTGACGACATAATTTACCTGGGGGTTTTCAACTCGATTAATAATCAGCTTCTTAATGTCTACGATGTTTTTTTAAATTTCGCAACAGTACAGAGTGTTCCTGTCATTATGACTAACCCCTGTGGAACTCCACCACCAGAACTATGTGTTGAAGAAGCAGTTTACACTCAGACCATGTCCCTACCATTTAACCCTGACGGTTATGAAGTTGTGTGGCAGAGGTGTTGTAGAAACCCTACCATAAGTAACCTCCAAAATTTCGGGGGGACAGACAACCCTGGAATGACAGCCACCGTACACATCCCAGGCATTACACAATTAAACGGTACGGATGATAATAGCTCACCCGTATTCCAAGAGCTGCCGCCAGTAGCCCTTTGCGCAAACTTTGAGTTCTTCTTCGACCACGCTGCATTAGATGCTGATGGCGATGTGCTAGTTTATTCATTCTGCGCACCGTTAGATGGTGGCGGTGCAAATGGTGGTGGTGGTGCATGGAACAGCCCCGCTCCTAACCCCCCTACGAACCCGCCTTACAACCCCGTCCCTTATGCAGCTGGCTATTCCGCGGCAAACCCTATACCTGCTAATCCGGCTTTTTCTGTTGATGCCACGACTGGATTTGTAACAGGTTTCCCCACGAATCCGGGGCAATATGCAATGGGGATTTGTGTTGAGGAATTCAGAAACGGCGTTTCCTTAGGCAAGGTGATTCGTGATTTTCAATTCAACGTGACAATTTGTGACGCTAATATTGTTTCTGCGGTAACACCTCAGCAACCTGCACAGCTTTGTATTGGAGAAACTTTAGAATTTGAGAACACATCATTGAACGCCCAGGATTTTATATGGGACTTCGGTGTTAGTGGAACTAATACGGATGTCAGCACACTTTACGAGCCCTCGTTCACCTATCCTGACACCGGAACTTACATTGTCACTTTAATCGCTAATCCGAGCTGGCCGTGTGCTGACACATCAACTCAGATATTCGATGTGTTCGAACCACTTGATCCTGAAATAGTTATTACGGATTTCGATTGCTTAATAGGAACTGAGATGTTCAGTTTTGAAGTTCAGGGAACTATGAATGATGATGCGACTTATTTTTGGGATTTAACCGGAGCGAACCCCTCCACAGCTAACATACCATCGCCTCAGAACATTAGCTTTTCAAACGCTGACACTTGGAGCATTTCGCTCACTGTGAATAATCATGGGTGCATAGCTGAAACTGTGCTTGATTACATTGCTCCTTCTGAACCTATTGCTATTATTGAAGACCAAACAGGCTTCTGCCAAGGCCTCACGTTCACCTTCGATAACAACTCCGAAAATGCCGAGACTTATCTCTGGGATTTTGGCACACAATTCGGAGGGGACTACTCAACTGAATTCGAGCCACAATACACGTACTCTGATAGTGGCTCATATGTCGTCACATTAACAGCTTACGCACCCTTTACCTGTCCCACAACAGCCACTGCAAACGTTGACATACACTACCTACTTGAACCGTCATTTCCAGTTCCCGACCCCGATTGTTTTTCAACCCATAATTTCTGGCTCAACGGCGTCGCATCTGTGGACTTAAGTACTACTTACACCTGGGATTACGGCGGAGCTGTTTTCAGTGCTAATGCTAACGGTCCTAACGTGTCGAGCTTAGTTTATATGGAGCCAGGAGTTTACGACGTGACCTTAACGGCAGAAGTGCCCGGACTGGATGGCTGCCAACAGTCCTATACTGACCAAGTAGAAGCCATATCCGACCCCACGATTAACTTCTCAGCGGGACCACTCATGGGCTGCCCCCCTCATCAGGTCAGCTTCACTAACCTCAGTTCCACCTCTACTGCAACAACATACCTCTGGACTTTCGGTGACGGATCGACATCTAATGCTGTACACGCAGTACATCTTTATATGTACTCAGGAAATTTCCCTGTGCTTTTAGAAATGACCACAGGAGGGTATTGCGCTCGCAATCTGCAAATGTTAGAACCTGAATTAGTCGAGACATTTCCTGTTCCATTCGCTGCATTTGACGTCGATCCTAACGAAGTAGATATTCTCACGCCATTAGTTACTATAACAAATCTGGGCGATGAAGATGTCGATTGCTATTACAACTTTGGTGACGGTGGGTCTATGCAGGACTGCAGCGGACAGTATACCTACCTCGATGGTGGAAACTACACCATCACCCAAACCATCATCAACTCCGCTGGCTGCACTAACACAGCAACAGGGAATGTCAGTATTTCCGGGTCCGTGTTTTACGCCCCTAATTCATTCACTCCTGACGGGGACGGATTGAATGATGTCTGGCTTCCAATAATACTGGGTGCTAGTGTGTACAGTCTGAAAATTTACAATAGATGGGGGGAGATGGTTTGGCAGACGACAGATGTTAACACCCCTTGGCTAGGTGAAACAGGAAGTAACGGCTTACACTATTCGCCTAATGGCATGTATATTTTTGAGGCTGTTTGGGTAGACCAAATCGGATACCCTCGCGCAAAAAACGGAACCATTTACTTAAATCGCTAGAGGAATTATAACTAACTTAGGCGTACAAATAAAAAAGTACACAAGATGTCAGATAATGGTAATGAGAACAGAGAGGAGTTGTACTCAGTTCGTGTAAGAGCTGGAAAGCGTACATATTTCTTTGATGTAAAAGAAACGAGAGGGAAGGATCTATACATGACTATAACCGAGTCAAAGAGAAACTTTGACAATGATGGAAACGTAAACTACCACAAGCATAAACTTTTTCTATACCGTGAGGATTTCGAGAAGTTTGAGGATGGATTTATCGACGCTACTGATAAAATCAAAGAGCTAATGACTTCTGGTGATTTCAGAGACCCTATCGCAGAAAGAAAAGCTCAGGATGATACCCACAGCTCTGACACTGCCGATGCACAGGGTTCTTCTGACAAGTCGAATGATGAGTCAGATGTAAAAAATAAAGATGCTGAAAAGGCTGACGATGATTCTAGCAACAGCTCAGATGATAGCTCAGATGATAGCTCTGAGGACAACTCTAAAGACGAGTCAAGTAACGACTACCCTATCAAAGGAAGCTCTGATGATGAAGTACAATTTGAAGACCTCTAGATATTCAAATTTATAATCTATCAGAATAAGCACATTCACTAAGCTTACTTTTTCCACAACTTATTAACGCAAACTGCCTTGAATAGCCTATTCTCGTAGGCTTTTGTGTGTACAACTTTACCTATTAAGCCGTGTATCTAATTCTATCTTAGCAATAGACTTTACTGTGCTTTAATACATCAAACAAATTCGAGAAATGGGTAAGATTATTGCAATTGCAAACCAAAAAGGGGGAGTAGGTAAAACTACTACAGCTATTAACCTTAGTGCATGCTTAGGTGTTCTTGAATATAAAACTCTACTGATTGACTCCGACCCACAATCTAATGCTACAAGCGGACTAGGAATCGATTCTTATGGAGACACGAACGGAACCTACGAAGTATTACTGGGCAAGGTCGATATTACATCAGCGATACAGTCTACCACGACCCCTAACCTCGATATACTCCCCTCTAATCTCGATCTTATAGGCGCAGAGATCGAACTAGTGGATGCAGAAGCAAGAGAGAATCGACTCAAGATTGCTTTAGACACAATTAAAGACGATTACGATTTTATCATTATTGACTGCGCGCCAAGTTTGGGCTTAGTGACTCTCAATGCACTCACAGCTGCAGACTCTGTTATGATTCCTGTTCAATGTGAATATTTTGCTCTTGAGGGCTTAGGTAAATTACTCAATACAATCAAGATTATCCAGGGACAGCTAAATCCTGATCTTAACATAGAAGGCATCTTGCTCACTATGTATGATACGAGATTAAGGCTTGCTAATCAAGTGATTGAAGAAGTAAGGATCCACTTCCAAGACCTAGTTTTAAATACTGTCATTCACAGAAACACTAGACTAGGAGAAGCTCCAAGTCATGGTGAGGCTATCATCATTCATGATGCGACCTGCAAAGGCTCTGTCAACTATCTAAATCTAGCGAGAGAAGTTCTTCAGAAGAATGAACTTACATTGCTCAGAGACGACGAGAAATTCTTAACTGATCTTTTAGGCTAAATAATGTCTCAATCTATTACTCATACACCTAGTAATTCTGGAAAACCTGTCAAAAGCCCTGGCGGGCTTGGCAGAGGAATTGGTGATATGTCACATTTTAAAGATTACAGTTCTTCGTTGAAGAATAATCCCATAGCTGCCCAATTAGGCTCTAATACTTCTATTGATACCGATGTTACTAAAGTATTGCCGATAAAGAATATATCGAAAAGCAGCAACAGTAATTCTACTGGTAAAATTGCTATGATCCCCATTGGCTTAATACAACCGAACAAAGATCAGCCGAGGAGAACATTTGACGAGAAGACATTGGGAAGTTTGGTCTCCAGCATAAATGAATTAGGAATAATTCAGCCAATTACCGTTCGTAAACTAAGCGCGATTAAGTATCAGATAATTTCTGGAGAAAGACGATTTAGAGCCAGCCAAAAAGCTGGTCTAGAAGAAATCCCAGCATATGTCAGAATTGCTAATGACCAGCAATTGCTAAAAATGGCGCTGGTTGAGAACGTGCAAAGAGAAGACCTCCACCCTATTGAAATCGCCTCGTCATTCGAACGTCTTCAAGACGAATGTGGATTAAGTCATAGTGAGATAGGAACGCTTGTAGGCAAAGCAAGAGCTTCAGTGTCGAATCAACTTCGCCTTTTAGAGCTACCAGAGGCAGTGAAAATTGAACTTGGGAAAAAGACTCTTTCGCAAGGACACGCAAAAGCACTTCTTGCAATCACTAATAACCCTGAGCGTCAGATTCTAATTATGAATCTTGCGATTTCGCAAAAGTTCAGTGTAAGACAGACAGAGGAACTGTGTAAAAAGGATGGCGGCCGCAAAAAACTCCTCCCCAAAGTAAGGCCTTTAATTCCAGCTTTAACTGACGATGAAATTCAAGATGTTGACACACTGAGAATTAGATACCCAGAAGGTGTCTCTCTTAAAAAGGACTATATCGGAGGTGGCCGTGTAGAGTTTCATTTTAAGAATAAGAAACAGCTTCAAGACTTGCTCGATAAGCTTACTGGCACATCGTAATGTCCAACTCAGCAATAGTAATTACTAAGGGCGCTTTATTAACGTGTGTCGCTTTTTTCACTATGACCTTTTCCGGACTATCTCAACAAATAGAAACTGAGGATGCTCCATTGAGTGAAACCGAGATTCGCATTAAAAACACCACAAGATGGGCGGCGTGCATTCCGGGTTCTGGCCAGTTGATCAACAGGAAGTATTGGAAAGCCCCTATTGTTTGGGGAGCCCTTGCTACAAGTGTGTTTTTCATATGCGACAACACTTTGCAAATGAATGAGTTCAAGCAAGGCTGGATAGATGAAACAGATGATGATCCAGAAACCTGGAGTGAGCTTGTGGACACGAATGGAAACCTATACTCAGTTGATGACCTAGAAAACGGAACTTATCTATTTCGAAGATATAGAGACTTATCATACCTGAGTTTAGCGGGAATTTATTTGCTTCAGATAGTAGACGCTAATGTCGATGCACACATGAGGTTTTTTGATTCAAGTGAAGATCTTAGCTTTCATGTAATACCACCTAAGACGAGGTTTGAGCCATGGCAGTTAAAATTGAACATTACCTTGGGCAATAAACAGAATCACAAATGAATTTAGCTATCATTGGAAACGGGAGGCTCGGAAAGGCAGTCGGTAAAGCCTGGGAAGAAGCTGGCGGGAAAGTGGTAGCCAGAATTGGAAAAGGAGACCGACTTCAACCCTCGAGTTGGGGAGCAGACATCGTGCTAGAAAGCTCCACTCCTTCTACTGCATTACAAAACGCGACTGCCTGTATAACAGCTGGTCTCCCAATAGTAATAGGAACAACTGGGTGGCACGATAAAATGAGCGAGTTAACTGAGTGTGTAAACGCGAACAACGGCTACGTCTTTCACGCAACTAACTTCAGCATAGGCGTTCACCTCATGAATAAGCTGGCTTGTATAATGACTCAGTCCTTAGAAAAGTTCCCTCAATACACCCCATCTATATCTGAGACTCATCATATTCAAAAGCTCGACAAACCCAGCGGAACGGCGATAACCTTAGCTACGGAGATTGAAGAGGCTGGTGGTTTAGCTAATATTAACATAGAATCTATTAGAGAAGGCGAGGTTATAGGAAAACATGAGTTAATTTTCGAATCTGAGGTTGACAAGCTCGTTCTCACACATGAAGCCAAATCACGTTTAGGATTTGCAAGAGGTGCTGCGCTTGCCGCAAGTTGGTTGATTGAAGCTAAGGAGAATAACGCTTCAGGTATTTACACAATGAATGATATGATAAGAGATTTATAATGAGCTTAATCCCCTGGTTATTACTGGCACTAATCTGCCTTGAACATTTGATTTTCGTACCCTCCCTCATTAAAAGGCAAGGCGGAACTGCATGGCATGGATATGTGCCGATTCTGAACGCTCTCTGTATTCTGAAAATGACTGGGAGACCATGGTACTGGGTCATAATCTTACTGTTCCCTGGAATTAATCTCATTATGCTCACGATAATGCACGTGGAGCTAGGGATAGTTTTCGGTAAAACATCCACGAAAGAGCAGTGGATAATGGGCGCACTTCCATGGGTAGGATTAGCTCAGATATCTATGGGTGACGATAAATATGTGGGGCAGAGAGCTTGGAAGAAAAAGAGCGCTGTGAGAGAATGGGGAGAGGCGATACTTTGGGCTATAATAGTAGCATCAATAGTACGCACCTACACATTTGAAACATTTACCATACCTACAGGGTCTATGGAAGGCAGCATGCTAGTGGGTGATTATCTATATGTAAATAAAATCACATACGGACCTAAAGTTCCGCAGACGCCATTCACAGTTCCATTCATTCACAACGTGCTACCGAGAACATTGATAAAGAGCTACACTTCGTGGTTTTCTCTACCGTACACAAGGCTGCCTGGCATAAGAAAAGTTGAACGTTATGACGCTGTCGTATTCAGCTTCCCTCCTGGAGATACAGCTATAACTAGCGTAAGCCTAGTCGGACACAACTACTATGAGAAGTTGCGAAACATGGCCATCGAAGAAGCTGGTAGATCTGTGGTTAGATACTCAGAAAACCCAGAGAAATATCTTAGAAAAGCTAGATATAAGTTATCAAACAACCAGGGTCTTCAGGCTAGGCCACTAGACAAGAAAGAGAATTACGTAAAGAGATGCGTAGGATTGCCTGGAGATTCACTATCGGTTGTGAACAGACAACTTCACATAAATGGTGAAGCTATAGAAAACCCCGACAACCTTCAGCATGAATACAAGGTGGGGATATTGAATCAAGGAAGGATTACTAAAATAAGAAGCTTGTTAGATTTAACAGATTTGGACTTCATAACCCAAACTGACAGAAGCGGAAGGAAGAACCTATACCTGGAACAAACCCCTGACGGCTATGCTACTATCATTTATTTGACAAAAAACGAGAAGGAAATCCTTGAAGGGTCAGGCCTAAGTCTTAGCATAGACGTTATGAGTAAAGATGGATATAAAGGCGGGCTTCATATGTTTCCGAACACGACAACAGAGGAGTTTAATCAATGGACACCAGATGATTTGGGGCCTATTTACATTCCAGAATCTGGTCGCACCATCGAACTCAATAAGAGAAACATCGATATGTACTCACGCGTAATTAGTGTGTTTGAAGGCCACGACTTAGACGTTAGTAATGAGGGTGAGGTGAAAATAGACGGAGAAATAGCGAAAACATACACTTTCGAACAGGACTACTATTGGATGATGGGAGACAACAGACACAACTCTGCAGACTCTAGGATGTGGGGGTTTATCCCTGAAGATCACGTAATAGGCTGCGCGTCTTTCACATGGTTCAGCAAGCAAAATGTAGCCCAACACGGAGAATCCAAAATCCGCTGGAACAGGATGTTTAAATCAGTGAAGTAAATGGTTCTACCTTCATGCCCCTTCCCTCCCATTGCTTGGTTTCACCTAGCGTACGGAGACTATGGTGCTGTCGTGGACGCTCATGAAAACTACGTAAAGCAGTCGATACGCAACAGGATAATCCTAGCCAACTCTAACGGCCGTTGGGAGGTAACACTGCCAGTAAGCAGACGTTCTGCTAGTTCTAGGCTTATGAGTGACATTGTTTTCACAGACTTAATGAGTCCCGAATTTTTAATCAAGCATCTGAAAACGGCATACGGCTCCGCTCCGTTTTACGAGCACTTTGAAGACAGCTTATTCACTTTGATAAAAGAGTTCGGCAACCCCAGTCAATCATTACTAGAATTTAACCTTCAAACTCTAGCTTGGATTAAAGACGAATTAGGTGTTAATGGCGTGAAGGTCAGTGATGAGTATATAAAAACTGATCAGCGTGATCTTAGAATCAAGGGCTCGCTCTCAGATGAACTTTGGGAGTATAAACCATACCCACAAGTGTTTGAGGATAGGAACGGTTTTATCGGAGGACTTTCAATATTAGACGCTATGTTTCACGGAGGTCCTGAAGTGAAAAGATGGTGGGCGGATAATGTGATGATGAAGGAAGGAGCTGTTTAGAAACAGTTATCTTTGTCGCTCATTTATTTCTAAAGAATGTCAGAATTAATTAAGACCGCATTATTTACTCAGCACGAAGCTCTAGGAGCTAAGATGGTTGAATACTCGGGATTTGCTATGCCTGTATCTTATTCGGGTTTACGAGACGAACATTTCTCTGTAAGAAATAGCGTGGGTATGTTTGACGTTAGTCACATGGGTGAATTTAATGTTGATGGACCTGATGCTTTGGCATTTATACAACACATCACTACTAACGACGTCAGCACTCTTATTAATGGTAAGATTCAATACAGCTGCATGCCTAACGGTAAAGGTGGCATTGTCGATGACCTACTAGTTTATCGTCTTTCCGAAGACAGCTACTTACTAGTGGTGAACGCAGGAAACAAAGACAAGGATTGGGAGTGGGTAAAGGAAAAAGCAACTGAGGGAGGATTTGAAGTTAGCATAGTAGACAATTCAGATTCTTGGGCATTAATTGCACTACAAGGACCGGAAGCCGTTACAGCACTCAAGCCTCTTATGGATAAAGGAGAACTGGATCCTGAAGACTTGAAATATTACACCTTTAGTAAGGGTAAAGTATTAGGTGCAGACTGCATCATATCAGCAACCGGATATACTGGCTCAGGGGGATTTGAATTATACATACCTAATGACTCAGCGGGGAAGATTTGGGATGCTTTGTTAGAGGGTGGTGTGACACCGTGTGGCCTTGGAGCTCGAGATACACTAAGAATGGAAATGGGTTTCTGCTTATATGGAAATGACATAGACGAAACCACTAATCCAATAGAAGCTGGGTTAGGATGGATTACTAAATTCAATAATGCGTTTATTGATAGTGACCTCCTCCAACAAATAAAAACTGATGGCTCACCACGCAAACTCGTAGGCCTTAAAATTACTGACAGAGGCATTCCCAGAAAAGGTTATGAAGTAGTTAACACAGAAGGTGAAGTTGTAGGCATAGTCACTAGTGGAACTATGAGCCCTTCTCTAGGAATAGGAATAGGAATGGCATATATTGATAATTCTAGCTCATCTAAGGGAACTGAACTAGCTGTGAGAATCCGCAATAAGGATATTGCTGCTGAGGTAGTCAGATTTCCCTTTTTGAAAATAGCATAAATAAAATATTTTGTCTACAATTAAGCGCAATCGAATTGAGGTCTGTTTCACTCCTAGTGATTTTCACAAATACGAAGATGGT
>Ga0308023_1000488_pt1 | contig 12000 bp, 11 predicted proteins | sample Neamet418_FD_201294 | JGI IMG/M metagenome (GOLD analysis project Ga0308023, IMG submission 201294) | Marine microbial communities from water near the shore, Antarctic Ocean - #418 | ecosystem: Environmental > Aquatic > Marine > Unclassified | place: Southern Ocean | collected 2014-10-03
TTATACTATCATCATAATCGGCAAAACAGGTGTGCTTCCATTTTTCAGCACTAAACCTCGCGGTGGAATCGTTAAAAACAGTGGGACTAATAATAATTACGTCTTGAAACAGGTCAGCATAAAAATTGGGATTAAGTAAAAAATTTTGAATCAAAACTCCTTTTCCAGATCTGATTGGCGCTGCGATCACTAATAATTGACCCTTGTAAGGGTCTGGTATATTGTAATGTAATTTTCGTCTTGCTCTCGTTTCCGTTTCTTCGGGTTTTATTGGTAAAATCTGTAAATTATTACTCGATTCAATCTTTGGTGCTTCTTCGGGTTCCATTTAGTTTTATATGATATTTTAAAATCTCTCCAATTACCATAATGAATTCTATTGATGATGAGATTCTAAAAAATCTAAAGATATATTGCCCTGCTAATATTATAACTAAATATTCCCATAAACATAAAATCCCCTCGGATTGGATAAGGTTTTATTACTACAAAGATAAGCAACGACAAGAGGCGTCAATGGATGATATTGCCTTTGATTACGAAGTAAGTAGCACCTTAAATTACAAGAAAAATGTGTTTTATAAAATGACTACAATGAGTAGCGAAGATAATTATTTTGATTATTTTTTTAAATTAAAAGGCGATTTACCAAAATGTGTGGTGAAAAAATCTAATCGTTATGGAAAAACCAATAAACAAAAGATTATGAAAAAGCAAAGTTGGTATAATCCAACAAAAAAACCATATGAAACAAAAGATGGAAAATTTATATGTAGATTTGATTAGTCCATTCCCATTAGCGTTATACCTAAATTAATTCTTTGTTTCATTAATTTAGTCATTTTAAAATCTCGGTTCATAAATTTAAATTTTGTTCCATCTTCTATTTTACTTAATTTTCTTAAACCTGATTTAGTGAATTTCTCTCCCTTTTTCATTTTTAATTGCTTACGAAGTGTTCCTTTTTTAAAAGTTATAGTTCCAGTTTTAGTTTTCACTTTCTCTTTCATTATATATTAATTACTACATTTTATTTCTGTTGGAATGTCTTTTTCGTCTTGTGCTGCTAAATGTGCCTTTCCTTGTTTCGTTCTCTCCCATCCTAAAGTAGAATTCAATGGATCTATCATAATTAAAAATTTTCTATTTGTTAATAGATCACTATCGTTTGCGAGTTCAATTGCTCCAAAAAACTTGGGGTCGTGTTCCAATGAATAAAACCATAACCTCGCCCATTCTCCATAACAATTTGTATCACAGTAGCGACTACCTGTTTCTGTCCCGCAATTCCATTTATTTCCTCCTATACCTAACTCGTGCTTACACCCTACCATAAATGCGAAGAATTGCTTATGTCTGTCTTTGCTTTCCCAAAACTTGATTGCTTCTGGACTTAAAAGTTGGAAGGCATTCGGATTGTTAAATACCAGTGTATCTTTTTGGAATAGGTCTTCATTTTCCTTTGGTGTATTACATTTGGAGAGAAATGTTGTTAATTCTTCATTCATTTTATTTATGAATATATTAAAATTTTACCAATTTCCCCCATAATTATTATTTCCTTTTCCGAATTGACTATTTCCTCTTTTTAATAACGAATATGGTGAAAAATTACCTGCTGGTGGTGATGATGTTCTTCTTGACCCTCCCCTATGGACGGGCACTCTTTCCACTGGTGTAATTGGTGGTCTGGGTCTTTCCCGATCGGGCATTCTTTTATTCGGGTGTGGTTGGTTTGAGGTTGAATGTTTCTTCTTTTTTCTTTCATCATATCTTTCCATAAAATCGCAGAAATTATCAAAATCGTTAAATACATTCACTGGTCTTGTTGGTAATTTTGGTTCTTGTTGTTTTATTGTTTTAAATGGTATTTTTATATTCTCTGAAACTGGACTTAAAGGCAATGGTGTTGCTGCTCGCGCTTGTCTTTTTTTCTTAGCGCGTTTTACTCTGGCGTCTTCCGTTGCTGCCTTCTTAGCAGCACTTTTGGCGCGTCTATTCGCTAATGATTTCTCTCTTGCTTTTGCTAATTTCTCTAATGCTTCTGGCGACATTACTCGTTTCTTTCTTGGTTTTTTATCTTTGCCTCGTTCGCCTTGAATTCTTGGAATTTCTTCGTCATTTACTATACTTTCAATACCCATATCTGGTAGAGGGTCTTCCATAACGTCCTTCTTAATACCTTGCGCCTGCTTGCGGACGACAAATATATTTTCCACTTCCCTCGGTTTTGCTTTTTCCTCTTCCACACTCGCCACATTTTCGTCTTTTTCTTCTATTATCTCAGGTTTTAATTCCTCCGTCATTTTTAAAGTTAAGTCGCTCATTGGGTCATTGGTTTTATCAAATAATTTTCCACTCATCTTTGATATAATTATACTAAAGATTATTATTTCTATTAAAGAAAATTTATATCTTTTTCAAAATTCATCTTCCAGCAAAACCAGACTGAATCAAATGCCGCCGATTTCTTCTTCCAATCTGCGTCTGTTTTTCCTGTTTTCTTATCATAATAAATATATTTTGGTCTTGATTTTGGAATTAATATCTGTAGATTATCTTTTAAAATTTTGCTATATTTATAACACATTGTAGATACAGGCATTAAAAGCATAAATGGTTTGTTTCTTTCAATTAATTTTTCAATAATTAATTTCTTAAACTTACCATATGGCGGATTATCTACTACCACCTCTCCTCGGTCATTTTCAAAAAAATCTTCGTCTTGATGTATGACGTCAAAACCTAATTCGGTCATTATTGTTCCTGCTGTTCCATCACCATAAAACGGCATTGAAATCAAAGTATCTGGTATAAATGATTTTATCTCCTCAAATACACATTTGGGGGTCATAAAATCATTAAATTTTGATGGGTTATAATCTGAATAAGTCGCCATATAAACTAAGTGTAGAAATTTAACGATATTCTGTCCCGCGAAAATCATTTCCTCCTGTTCTCATATCTCCTTGTTGCTTGCTTCTCACTTTTAACCATATTGTAGAATCAGGGTATAATCCTATTAATTTCCTGCCTTGAGCGTCTGTTAATTTTACTTTTAATTGATTGAGGGCGTCGCACCCCATATTACCTACATCAATCCAATTTTCCAATGATGGTTCTGTGTAAGCATTCATTCCTAAACTATATTTCGTTTCGTCATCTCTTAAACTTACTACTCCTAACACTCTCCCGCCATTACTTCCACCCCACACTGTAGATCCTGCTCCTAATTCGCCGTGTAATGGAATATTAGGCAATTGGACCACTGCGACTACATCACTTCCTTCCCAATATGTAGAATCATTTGTTCCTTCTACACCTATTGACGAAGTTGTTGCTTGCGCCATTTCTTGGATTGTTCCCACTTCAAAACCGATTGATGATCCTATTGATGCGTATCTTTTACTTAAATCATTCATATCACCTCGTAATTGCTGTGTTATTATTGAATTATACATATTATTTGGGTGTAGTGGTGAAAAAGCACAACTAATTTCTAAGGCATTATCCACTGCTGCTACTGGCGTATTTGCTACGAGTGATGCTGTTGCTGGAAATCCATTCTTATTGGGCGTTGTGTTATGTTTTATTGCTGCGATATTAATCACAAAAGGTCCTGCTGGGACATCTTCTCTATAACTAACTGCTTGGAATATTGGTAAATAATTATATAGTGCTTGGTCTGTTCCGTTAATTTGGTAAAATCCTGGAGCAGCACCACCTGTCGCCTGTATAGCAGCACCTACAAAATTACCTCCCATTGCTGTTCTTTGCCGAGCATAACACTCAATTTTATAAGACACAATAGCACCTCCACCATTAGTGCTGACTGGTCTCATTGAAATCTCCCAGGTTTCAGCACCAACAGGTGTTGGAATTACTAAACTTCCCACCTTAGTATCCGATGCTGCCGATGATCGGGTAAGTGGTGATTTTCTTATATCTGTGCTGTAAAAATCTACTTGAATATTTGCCGCTGTTGTGCGTGGATTAACTTCCCACCATAAATCAAAACGATTTCCATTCATTCCCCATTCCATATTTGCTCCCAGGGGTGCTAATGTATTAGTTCCTGATGCTGGACCTCCTGTTCCTGATTGGGCGGCGGAGCACCACTTACTACTAACTACACCTCCCCTGAATTTATCAACGACACTTCTTCCATCAAAACCAGCAGGCAAATCAATCGCCCAAAACCACCCATCATCCGATCCGCCAGGGTCAGGTGCTCCCGCTGCTGAAAATGTCGTCAATCTTGCGCTATTGCCTGTATTCCATAATGGGTCAGTGTCTATAAAATTCTTACACCCCACAGACGGCGTCAAAGAGGTATATAGAGCATTTACAGCATTATCGGCAATATCCGTCTCCAATGTCGGAATTCCGTTTGGTGCTGGTGTTCCTGCTGGGTGGTATGGATTACCACCAAGTGCCCCCAGCACTCTATCAGTCCTACTACAGACGCCATTTAATATCTTACATTGGGAGCATTTTAGGGACATTTTCACAGGGATTGCCGATTCGTCGCACCATAATCCACTACCTACTGGCGCGACATCTGTTTTTCGCCAAGTTGATATTTTCTGGTTATTATATTTATCGTCGGTTTGCCCGTAAGCGCCCCCCATTGCTGCGCTCATCTCATCTGCTAATTGTGCTACATTATACACTCCTTCTCTTATACTATAGACTTGAGGCGAATATACCACTTCTGCCGATACTTTGCTTTCACCATTTCCTACTACCCATCCATTGTTTGCTCCTGTAGTGATTGTTATATTATCCGATGCTCGGGGACATCGATTCAAATTCGCCCCACATAAACAAAATTGCGTTTCCTGTCCCAGTTTTAGGTTCAATCCGTGATTTTCAAATTCTGCTGGGTCTTGACCGCGACTATTCAAAACTATTAAACTCATTTATAATTATTATATATAATTTTATTTTCTCTCCAATATTTAAATGTCTATGAATGCTTTTTGGAATGAAATGCGAAATTCTAAACCCCCTAAATTTAAAACGATGGTATTGTCTTATGCCGCCCACGCTAATCACTTTGTCTTAGAAGAAAAAAAGAAAATTAATGACCCTAAACCAGAAAATGTCTTTGAAGGTTTTTCTAAAAGTAAAAAATCTAAGAAGCGAAAAAAATAAGTAAAAAGTTATTTTTTCCCTCTCATTATTTATTTTAAATAAGAAATCAGTTTGAATATATAGCAATAGGAAAAGATTTTAGAAGATTTTTTAAGCAATAAGATTTACAGATGGAGCAGATGCGAATATTGATCCAGCAACTCGCGCATCTGGATTGGATATATATGAAATGATAAATCATTGCTTGGACTTTTAAATCTTTCCAGCGCCGTATCCCATCCGTCATTGTCGCACCATTGTCCTATTCTCCTGAAGAATTTTGTAGCATCTGAAAACTCCTTTTCTCTGTCTTTTCCTATTTTTGTTAAATAATCCTGATAATCCGCCCACATCTCTTCTCTGGTGATTGTTTGTTTGTGATTACATAAGACTTTTGGGTCTAACCTTTTCCTTTGTAATTCCGCCTTTTCTTCTGGTGTTTCTGCTGCGAAGCAAATTCCACCAAAAGGCACTAAACTTTTAAAATAGTAATATGGTGTTGGAATATGGACTGATTGTATATCACAATATGATTTTGTAAATGGTCTGTTGTTTTTGGGTTTGAATTGTATTTTTGACCCGTTTTTCTGTAGTCTTTCTGGTAGTGTTAGATCAAAATCTCTTAAATATTCATAAAATGTTTTTACATATCTTGGATCTTCAAATGCTGAATATAATTTATTGAAATATTCTGTCCTTTGTTTCTCTGGAAGGTTCTTCGCCCACGAAGAGCACTGAAACACTACAAATCTTCTATCTCCTAATTCTATACTTACAGGCGTTGGTCCATTCGCTGTAAATATAAATCTCGCACAATTATTGATCTGGATTGTATCCTTATATTTTTGCTCCCACGAAACCACATCGTCTGAAATTATGTTTTTAAGTTTTTCCTTTTCAGCAAATCCTGCCTTACCTGCTATTTCGTCCATTACTACAAATAATTTTTGTTGTATCTGTGAGTGTTTTCCTACTATATCTTTTAAATGTGCTGTTGATAATGTGTATTCCTTCCCTATAATCTTTCTTCCAAATTGTGAATAAAACAGTGATTTACCTGTGCCTTGGACGCCCTTTTCAAGAATCGCCACCATTGGTAATTCACCTGGAAATTGGACGGCGTGCGCTAAATATCGCACTAAATATTCATAAGGCGTTAAACTCTGCTCTGGATTTAATGTTTCTTGATCTCCTGCTAAAATCTTGATATGTCGTAAGAATGTGTCTTCCATTTTATCAAACGACACTCCCTCATTATCGTATCTCGCACCTTTTAATCCTCTAAACAAATTAAATGTGTTTGGATCTTGTAATTTTGGATAAGGGCAAAAGTCGCATCTGTTGTTTGTTCGCATTGTATTATCTTTTCGCCATTTCTGGAAGAATTCTTGAAATTGTATATCTCCAGTCGATTCACTTTCTCCCACTGGAATTTCTACGTTTTCAAATCGTAGTTTCATATCAGGTGTTTTTAAATAATACATATTGGATTTATCTGCGATCGCATATCCTGGTTCTGGATAATTAATTTTAAATATATATCTTTCCCAATATAATTTACATTTATTGTAAATATCCCAATATTTTTTGTCTCCATCTTTTGATGATTGTTTTATGGTTTCTTTTAATTTTTTAATTTCTGCTCTTATTTTCTTTCTTTCTTTTGCTGTTCCACACTCCTTTTTTTGCTCTTCCAATTCTTCCAATTCTACTTTTATATCATTTAAAACATCATTCGTCCCTAATTCTGTTTGAATTATTTCATTAAATCTTTCTTTTTGAAATGAGTATTTCTCCGTCATTTCACCTACTAATCTATCCACTTCTCTCCAATTTCCACTTAATTCATATGTAATTGGATCAGGTAATCCTCTTGCTATTATAATGAGTGAATCTATTGTATAGTCTTGATAATCTTTGGATTTTGTCTCGTCCCATTTTATTTTGTTTTTATCTTTATCATAATTCTCGTATTTTTTACTCATTTCATCAAATATTTTATATGGTATTCCTATTGCCTTCGCTATTTTTAATAGTGTCTTCCAATTACCTCCTTGGTTAAAACTGCCTTTGCTTCTCGCCCAAGTCGCACTCGGTATAAGTGTGCCGATTTCTTGGAATTTCTTAATTATTTCTGGTCTTGCTAATTCTGCTTTGAATTTATGTTTTACATTTTTACTACTACTATGATTGTTATTAACACTCTTTTCTTCTTTTTCACACACAACTACAAATGACTTAAATATTTCCCAATCTATTATTAGCATTCCTTTTTGTGAATTTATGACTTCTGTGTCTTTTCTTGCGTATAACCACCCTCCACCGTAGAATTCGCATTTCTCGTGCTCGTCTGGGTGGAATGCCGCAGCAACAAGGTCATTATAGAAGCATTTTTTAAGTGTGCCTTCGGTGCCTTTATATCCAATGAATGAATCTGGTAGGTTCTTAACCCTAACTGGAATATGAAACTTACCATCTGCCCCAGATTGTGATTTCCAATGTGGATAATTCTTGAGAATTAATTTAATAAATTCATCGTGATTGGGGGTGTCTATATCAAAATAACATATATCATCGTTTGCGCCGTGCGCCAACAAGTCAGCAACTGCCTTATTCGCCTCAGATTGGCGTTCTTTTAAGATTTCCATTGGAAGACCTTTTTCATCTTCCAGATCTGCTGGACGCACCCAGCACCCCACCCATTTCGCTTTTTTCATTTTATGTGGTGTGTGTCCGTTCATTGGTTTTCCATTCGGAAAAACTTGACTTCTTGGTTTTTTTGGATCTTTTGGTTTCATTCTTAAATATTCCCATTTTTGGTTAAGACTATCTAATAAATCAACCAGATATTTATATGTCTGCTTGGGTTTCACTGACCGACAGACACCGCGTTCTTTAAGAAGTGGATGAAGTGCTTTTCTAACTTTGATTTTTTTCTTTACCATCTTTATTACTGTATTATCTTTACCATTATTTAAATCAATTTTTGGTTTTATCATATTTGGGGTTTTCATATATTGATATATTATTTCTAAAAATAATATATAATCAATTTAATAAAAAAAGGGTGCTCCTCGCACGGGCACATTTCGCTCACCTTTTCTTTACCATTTAGGATTGATTTTCAAATATTTTATTTTCAAATTTTCAAAATAAAAAAAAACTTTTAAAATATATAACTTTTTGTATTTTTTAAAACAATCCTAAATGGTGAAGATAAGAATTATTTATAAGAATGGATCTAAATGATGCTGATTAACTTCAAATTGTATGACGTCATTAGAGGTCATTTCCATTCCTTTTTTATTATAAATTGCTTGTTGGATTCTGACGGAGTGGTTCATCGCCAGCGCAATTTTGGATTTTTTTATTCTATCTCCCGCGAAATTTTCCGAAATAAATATTTTTCTAAGCATCCCAACACTGACTTTTCGGTTCTTTTCTTGATGTGGATTGATTTCTTCTCCTTGCGAACTTCCTAACTTCAAATTTTTTTTTTTATTAATAAACGTAAATATCTTAGTTATGCGTTTTCCTAAACTGTTGTCCGACATTCTTGTTCCACCTGATAAGGGCAATGATCGGAATATATATTGTTGGTCGTCGCCCATAGTATCTATTTGCTCTCTGAGTAATTTTCTTAATGTTGGTCCAATTTCTTTTTTTGTAATAATATAATCGTCTTGCTGATTACTTTTGCCCGCATTTTTACCGAATGTGATTTTCTCTCCATCATATATTATCGCATTGCTCTTTTCTAAATCGGTGGTTGTTTCTTTTGATTCATCATATATTAATCTGGACCAATCCAATCTTCTTGGTGGAAATCTGGTATATATCGTAGCAATAATGGCGTCCAGAAGAGCGCTAAGCACTGGTCTTTTTTTATAAGGGTATTCTCCTTTGGTGTCTGTTTCTTTCCATATTTTTCGCATTTTCGCTGCTCTTTTCATTAAATCTTTTTGATTAACCCAGTTCGCACTTTCTTTCACATTCATTTCCGAAACTGTTTTTGTATATTTTTTTTGAGTTTCATCAATAATTTTTCTAAGCAATGTTATAATCATCGCTTTTTTTGGAAATGTATATGTGTGTTTTTTTAAATATGCTGTCCCCGTTCTTGCGCTGACGGGCACTTCATCTGCTGAATTATGAAAATATTTATCATTCCATTCTGTGTATCTGTTATGCTTGTCGTTCAATTTCATACCTTTATATAATGCGAAATCTTGCTTTGTAGTTATATTTTCTTCTTTGCCTAAAATATGCTTGCCTGCTGTGCCTGCTAAATCTTCTTCTTTCCCCGATGGGTCAATTCCAATTAATAACGCCGCAACTCTTGCTCTTTTGGTAGAATTAGACCATTTACTTAAAAGGCAGAGTGGGTGTCCCGAGTAATCATTATTCTCCATTAATTCCTTTTCTTCGCTTCTTCGCGTTAGTAGCACCTCCGCCATAAAATAGCATCTTTCTTGGATTGTTTTAAACAATGGTCTTTTCTGATTTGCTGGAAATACTTCTTTTGATAGTAAATCTAAATTTCTCTTGTAGGTTTTATAAGATGAATCAGATATGTTTCGGTGGTTAGGGTCTTTCAATAAACTTTCAAATTCTTTGTAATCCATTATATATAGGGTAGTCATTTTATCTTTAGGTTCTATTATGTTCTTCATTTATAACACATAATAAAAAAGTGGTGCGGCACTTCAATTTTTTATATTTGATTTTAATTTATTCCATATGGACTACGGATTGCCTTTTAATCACTTACGGTATTTCTGGTCTTCTTTCATCGCTACAATGAATGGTTAAATGTCGGGGAAATACTTGTGTTATTTCTTGGACCGGTCCCAAAGCATTCATTTTCTCACAAAACTCTCCGTGATGAAACATTGCTTTTGAAAATTCAGGCGAATTCTTTAATTCATTATCATCTAAGGGCAAAGAGTAAGATGATTTAATTTTTAAATACAATGTTTTTGGATTTCCACATTTAATCGCGCGCTCGTCTGTTCGCCCCATTATCATCGATTCAATACAGTCAATTTTCTTTAATTCGTTAATAAATTCCAGATAATATATTTGTTCTGGATTTCTTTTTACTGAATGTTCCGCTGTTAATTTATTGTAATTGTAAATTACTTCTTTACCTTGAATTCTTTGATATTTCATTCCATATCTTTCCCAGAAATCAGATATTAAATCACCTGCGCTTTCTTGATATTTTTCTACCAATAATTTACCCATTTTTGTTCTATCTCCAAGAGCACCTTTGATATAAAATTTTTCCATCATAACCCGAGTTTTTAATAATTTGACTACATTTTCATACATTTCTTGATTTTTCATCATTTCAATTAATGGTTTCACATCATAATCTTCTTCCCAAAATTCTTTACCAGCGTCCCAAATACAAAATTGTTCCCATTTTTCTAATGATAAATTTCCATTTCTATCTAACATACAATCTTTTCGTTCCATATCGTAAATATTCAATTCTCCCAATTTCCAGGATTTGTTGCCGGCAATTCCAAGAATGCGCTCTAAGGATTCAACATCATCGCGTCGCTTGTCTGACCCGCCATATACATTCTGCTCGATTCTTGGAATTTTGAATAATTCTTTTGGTGTTCCACACCACGCAGGATCATTTTCATATTTGCCGTCATTTGAAATATCAAGAATGCCTGCTAATAAATCACCGCCTTTTACCATCCTTTCTTTTCTCATTTTATGATGGACTAAACCAACGTGGATTGGTTGAGTGCGGTAATCTCCAATTTCCATACACGCCCATCTCGCATCTACACTTGCTTCTTTGTGATGATACATTTCTTTAAATTCAAGATATGGATGTGCCGTCGCCTGAATTTTTCCTGTTTCACACACACCTTCCATAAAAGATTCATATACGCGCGCTTTCATTCCTTCCATTCCTTCACTGTATTTTCCTGTGAAATATTGTGTATCTTGTTTTGTTGAGGTCATTGTTTTTTTTTTGATTGATTGTTTTTGTTTTATTGTCTATCTATTGAAAGAGTATTTTCTTTTCAATTTTTTTGTTAAGTTGTTGTTTTTTGTCTATCATATAAAACCAAAAAACTACTTCAATTTTCTAAAAAAAAAAGTTGCCCGACTTTTTCTGTTCGTTTTCTGTTAATTTAATTATCAATCTTGTCTAAGTCAAGTTTGTTCCAGTCGGCACTTGTGAAATTTTCTTTTACTCCAACTGGATATTTTTCATATTCCGCAAAATACCAGTCCCACCACTGATCGTTGGGGTCAAAGAAGGCGCGAAACGCGTAGTGTTGCGGCAAGTCCCAATTAAAAGAGCGATCACTACCATCTCTCATAGAGTGTTCCATCATAACGCAGTCCATCCACCCTAATCCATCATTCTCGTCTTCGTCGTGTCTAATTGGTCCAATTTTATCAAATGAAAGATGACCGAATTTTTTAGTAATATATTTTAATAACAATAATGCTTCGGCGTCATTTGTAGCACCATAATTTTCTGCCTCATAAGCAAGTTGCTTTGGTGTTTTGATGGAAATGGTTGCTGTAATAATTTTAGGTTGAGTGATTGAAGTCATTTTGGTTTTTTGTTGGTTTATTGTCTATCTATTGTAAGAGAATTTTTGTTTCAATTTTTTTATTAATTCGCCTGAGGAGAGTGTTAAGTCAATGTTGATCTGAATGTGTAAAAAGTTATATTCTCCCCTATATTATTATTTAAAATAAGAAATCAGTTGAATAATAGAAAAGTTAGGATTGAATTTCAAATATTTTGATTTTCAAATTTTCAAAAATAAAAAAAATAATATTAAAAAATAACTTTTTGTATCTTTTTTTGAAATCCCAGAT
>Ga0308023_1000497_pt1 | contig 11842 bp, 8 predicted proteins | sample Neamet418_FD_201294 | JGI IMG/M metagenome (GOLD analysis project Ga0308023, IMG submission 201294) | Marine microbial communities from water near the shore, Antarctic Ocean - #418 | ecosystem: Environmental > Aquatic > Marine > Unclassified | place: Southern Ocean | collected 2014-10-03
CGAAAAAGGAGTGGGGAAGCGCATAAAATGAAGTATAGCCAAGTAGAGGAAGCCCTGTTGAATCAGAGAGAAGCAGATGAAAGTGTGCTAGCATCCTTAAACCCATTTGAAGTGTCACTCGCAAAAACACACACTAGAATTGAAATACGGGGGAAAAAAAACAGAAAAGTAGCTGTCTTGCTGACACCACCAATGAAGGAGACAGTACAAAGCATTATACATCTCCGACAATTGTTAAACATTGAGAGTGACTATTTCTTTGCTCGGCCTGCCAGTAATACCGTCACACCATACAGAGGGAATGATGTTCTGCGCAGATATGCATTGGAATGTGGGGCGAAAAGTCCTAATCTAATCCAGTCCACAAAACTGCGACAACAATTGGGAACACTTTCACAGGTGTTAAACCTAAGTGAAACAAATCAGGACACTCTGGCATCCTTCATGGGTCACGATATTAGAGTCCACAGAACATTCTATAGGTTACCAGAAAATGTACTGCAGGCAGCAAAAGTTACAAAGCTTTTGCATGCTATAAATACTGGGACAATTGCCAAGTACAAGGGAAAGGACTTTGATGACATCAACTTTGAAGGTAAGAAATATACTGGTTTCCATTAAAGAAGACACGAGCCGGGCCTCACAAACCGGGTGCTTTCGTTTAAGCGTATTTGATCATACAGGCGAGGATAACGTTACCTACTTCTAATATACTGGCCCCCACCCTTTGGGACTTGTAGATGATCATATTGTGAAGATATCACAAACCTGCCGGTAACATAAACATCCGTCGATGATCAGAATGGACATATTTTTTAACATTTTCCTGTCATAAAAAAACCTGTGGGATTCGTGTCCTCTTTAAGTCATTGTCATACTAGTACTTTCTTTTCAGTCACATTTGAACCATATAGCTAAAGACTACGGTTTCGTTGTAGTTTGCTACGGAAAGGATGGGCTCTCGCTACACGTTCGCCTAGTCGCCATAGGCGAACGACAATTCACATTGGCGAGATGAATCCTACAACGATTCGCCTAACTGGTGAAAGTCAAACATCGTTGTTTTAATGTTAAAACCACATGATAAATGGCTCCTTCATGTTTAAATGTTGTAAACGTCTGTATCATTTTGAGATTTGTGAACGAAGTCACCATTGTTAGTTTTTAAAGTGCCAGTACCATAGAGTAGGAAGTAAGGACTTTATATAGCCAAACCACTGGCTTTGAGCATGAAGGGGTAAAGTCCCTTGCTCATGGTGGAAATATAAAACCATGGATATTAAAGGGGGGAGGGTCACAAAAATTGCGCTGTGCAGATTTTCTCAAATAAGGCATGTGCACTTTTGGATATCTTAAACAATGGTATTTCATAAATCATTTGATTATAATTTCAAAATATTGCTTCGCTATGCTCAGCATAATTCTTTAGCTCTTTCCCACTATATATCAAATCAAATGCCCCTAATGAAGCAATGGCATTTCATGATATTTAAACATGTTTACAGCTGATGTATTTTGTTATTTGTCTACACTGTATTTGGAAATTAGATTTGGCTAATAAGAATTGACATCAATTAGGCAGATTGGCTAATCCATTTTTTGTGCTAGTGCCAGGCCAGGATGGTAAACTACGGCATTATGGAAAGGGGGTGAAATACTACGGACAGTGTAGCTAGGAAACTACCGATACAGAGGGTTTCAAGATTTTATAAATATATGAATTATAAGCAAAGTTATTGCTATCTGAAGTTTTTGTCCTAGTTTGGATCTTTTTATCCTAAACAAATCATTTAAACTTGGTTAAATTGTAATTGACTGACATATATTTATAATAAGTAAATCCTTAATTGTATTCCTTTGAAAAGAAACTCGAAAACAGCTTTGAAAAGCATAATATAATTCAACAATCTTTATTCAATGAGACTGCCAAATCATTAAAAAAAATGCTACTGAGACGCCATCAAATACTACTAACAAACAGCCATTTCCCCACAAAATGCTACTGACAGCGGAGAAGAGGGGTTGGCAGCTATGCATATGGCACTTTAATCTAGGACACCATTCATCAGAATAGAAATGCTTCATCACATAAGTGTACAAATCACTTTTTTGTCCTTAGGTATATTTATATCGTTAAACCCCTCATGGATGATTTTGTGTGCAACTTATAGGATAATTATCCCCCCCCACACGAAGTGTGGGAATGGGGGGATATGGTAATGCCACCGTCCGTCTGTCCGTCCGTCCGTCCGACTGTCCGTCCGTCTGTCTGTCCGTCCGTCCGTCCTGCCAGTCGCCGCACGATTACTCACCACAAACTGCTACTAGGAACTTCATATTCAGAACATAGGTGCATTAGGGGTAGCTCTTTGAGCCTTTCAAAGGGGAATGACCTTGACCTACTTTTTCCGCATCACAGCTCGGAAAAATTCCGAAAATGGCCCAATTACCAGTCGCCGCGCGATTACTCTCCGCAAACTGCTAGTAGGAACTTCATATTCAGAATATAGGTGCATTAGGGGTAGCTGTTGGAGCCTTTCGAAGGGGAATGACCTTGACCTACTTTTTTCCGCGTCACGGCTCGGAAACAGTTCGAAAATGGCCCAATTACCAGTCGCCGCGCGATTACTCTCCACAAACTGCTAGTAGGAACTTCATATTCAGAACATAGGTGCATTAGCATTTAGGGGATGCTCTTGGAGCCTTTCGAAGGTGAATGACCTTGACCTACTTTTTCCCGGGTCACATGGCTATGGAAACGGTCCCCAAATGGGCCAGGTCCCAGTGATAGCAGTCGCCATGCGATAATTATACCCAAACGGTTAGCAGTTACTTCATGTTAAGGGGACATGCTACTCGTCAGTGATACGAAATTAACGATCTGGGCTCAAAATTCATGATGTGAGATTCCTTCACAAAAGTGTCAACAAACATGTTTACAACTCACCTGCATCGCAAAAGTACGCCTACAACGCCGTTTTGGGGTCGTTTTTGTTGTTCTCCTAACCCTCTCCATGCGAAGCGGTACGAGCGGGTTCATTTTGAAAAAATTGAAATGTTCATATCTCAGCCCCCTTTATAGGTACACAGCTCAAATTGGTTGTGTATTGTCATATGGGCATGTCTGCGATGTGGTAAAAATTGCAAGTTGATCGCTTCAATATGAAAAAAAAATGTTCAGAAAAAAGAAAGAAAAACTTTGAAGCTGAATATCTCAAAACCTGTTTTTTATGGTTTCTAAGCGCTCTCCCCCCTTCGTTAAAGAACTTCCCATTGCTCTAGAGATGCCAAACTTGGTACTCATATGGTAAACATAGTGCTGTGTGCAGTAAGGTATTTTTTAAGCAAGTAGCTTTATTATTTTTTGAGTTTTGATTTTTGTGAAAGTATAAAATGAAAAAAAAAAATGAAAAAAACACACCTGTTTTTTATGGTTTCTAAGCGCTCGCACCCCTTCGTTAAAGTACTTCCCGTTGCTCTAGAGATGCCAAACTTGGTACTTATATGGTAAACATAGTGCTGTGTGCAATAAGGTATTGTTTAAGCAAGTAGCTTTATTAGTTTTTGAGTTTTGATTTATTTTGTGAAAGTATAAAATGAAAAAAAAAAAAAAAACTGTTTTTTATGGTTTCTAAGCGCTCGCACCCCTTCGTTAAAGTACTTCCCATTGCTCTAAAGATGCCAAACTTGGTACTTATATGGTAAACATAGTGTTGTGTGCAATAAGGTATTTTTGAGGCAAGTAGCTTTATTAGTTTTTGAGTTTTGATTTATTTTGTGAAAGTATAAAATGAAAAAAAAATAAAAAATAAAAAATAAAAAATGTCACCAGCCAATGTGATGTTTTAGCTTCTTTATTTATACCTTATTGCACTCTCCAGAATGTTGGGATCTTTTAGCATTTTACCCCATTACCTTCCAATTACCCATTTCTCGGAACGAAGGGGTACGAGCGGGTGCATTTTTGGAAAATTGAAATGTTCATATCTCAGCCCCCTTTATAGGTACAAAGCTCAAATTCGTTGTGTATTGTCATATGGGCATGCCTGTGATGTGGTAAAAATTTCAAGTTGATCGCTTTAATATGAAAAAAAATGTTCAGAAAAAAGAAAGAAAAACTTTGAAGCTGAATATCTCAAAACCTGTTTTTTATGGTTTCTAAGCGCTCTCCCCCCTTTGTTAAAGTACTTCCCATTGCTCTAGAGATGCCAAACTTGGTACTTATATGGTAAACATAGTGCTGTGTGCAGTAAGGTATTTTTTAAGCGAGTAGCTTTATTAGTTTTTGAGTTTTGATTTATTTTGTGAAAGTATAAAATGAAAAAAAAAAAAAAAAAAAAAAAAATGTATGTCACCAGCCAATGTGATGTTTTAGCTTCTTTATTTATACCTTACTGCACTCTCCAGTATGTTGGGATCTTTTAGCATTTTACCCCATTACCTTCCAATTACCCATTTCTTGGAACGAAGGGGAGCAAGCGGGTGCATTTTTGGAAAATTGAAATGTTCATATCTCAGCCCCCTTTATAGGTACAAAGCTCACATTTGTTGTGTATTGTCATATGGGCATGCCTGTGGTGTGGTAAAAATTTCAAGTTGATAGCTTCATTTTTTTTTAAAAAGTTCCGACGAGTAGCATGTCCCCTTAAGAACATATGTGTATTACAGGATGTTTGTCGACCCTTTCCAATATGGGATATCTTGACCTACTTTTTCTTGGTCACATGGTTATGGAAACGGTCCCGATATCTAAGGTGTTGCCATCCAATTGGCTACCCTTTCCAAAATAACTACTCTCCGGTGCCTAATACAAGGGGGTACGTAATACAAGGGGGGCCCGGTAAATTGAGAAAAAAATGCTATAAGGGGGGTGGAGCAATAAAAGGGGAGCCCGGTAATCTGGACATAAAAAAATAAATAAAAGGGGGGTGGTGCAATAAAAGGGGGGTGCGGTAAAATCAAAAATCAACATTATTCTGACAAATGTATAACTTTGCCCAAAACATAAAATATCATATATTGGTGACCATGGGGTAGGGGCCTTGAAACTGCTCAGATGTGATGAATCTACAGTTTAAATCTTTTATCGGTTCTACATGTAACAAGTGTGACCATTCTCATTCAACAAATCCGTGCTAAGTAAAAACTAATGTTTTGTTTTATCGGTTGTGTAAGGCTAGAATGGCACCCGACTGTGCCACGGAGCGGCGCTCCTCTTTCTACCTTACCGCACGTTTTAAACGCACAGACGACGTTTGTGATAGGTTCCGGCTGCGCAAAAGACGAAATTACAAGCTTTCCTATCATGGGCGCGTAGTTTCCCTTCTGTGGTTTGTGAATTCGACGTCACTATAGCTGGTTGAACGTGCGTTTATCTGTCTATGGCCGTCCGTCTAGGCTGCTGGCATTCAAAATGGCGACTGACCCGATCGGTGAATTTCTATCGGTTGTGGCACGCGTTTACCTCTTTTAAACAAATATGTGAGCCTTTTTTCGCAAATTCTATGATGAACTTGATCGATAATATGTCGGACCCCCCGTTTATCAAGAAAAAAAGTCCAAATGGACGGGATTTCGTGGTAAATCGTCTAAAATTTGGAAACTGGGGTACCCGTGTATTAGGCACTCAAGAGTATTATCTCGGCGGGGGATATAGATCCTCGGATCAGCTTGTTCATATTGCTTTTGAGTTTCATACTTTCATAGTCAATTTGCATCCTGCCGTCACACGCTTATCATCCCAGAAAATAAGTTATGTATCCCCATATCTTTTGTTCTGTTTTATTTGGTTTCATAGGTATTTTTCATACCAAAAATAGGCAAGTGTCTTTTATAAAAGGACATGGTGTCAGTCCCTGCTCCATACACAAAATTACTAGTAGCAGATTAGAGACGTTACTTATACGTAGTTTGCTAAGGAAGAGATGGTAAACTATGGCATTACGAAAAGCTGGAAATCTACGGATTCAGAGGGTTTTTACCCCTCTGCAATTTGCCGAAGGGTATTGTCATCATAATGTCGTTTGTCTGTCTGGACACGCAATAGAAATAACTTTTCTGGACATTTTATGAAGTTTTAAGAAACAATTTTTCTTTTTGGGGTTAACATTTTTCGCCCCAATGTCCGTTAACAATTTTCTTGTGACCGCCATATCTCCTAAAGTATTTACATGGGCCTTCTCTAGTCTTGCATACTTATTGTATTCATTGATAGTTTACTCCACGATGGCAGCGACCTGATGGAGAATATATCAGATGTAAGAAATAGTACATCCAATCCTCACTGTTATATAGATAATGAAACGTATATTACTCTTATAATAAATAATCATATTTTTGACTAATTGTTTTGAAATTACAAACCTATTTGAATTTATAAACAAATACAAATATTTCACTTATACAACCTGGTACAATGAACCACTGGTCGTGGTCCTAAAGGCCTTGTCACACCTAGCCGGACTGGTCCATCGGATGAAAACGGATAGAACGGATAAAAACTTTTAAAATGTGTTTTAACCGGCCGCCAGTCCGGTGATAAAACTGGTTATCCGTTCCATCATAATATAGAAACGGACGCCGCCGTTCAAAACGGATAAGGCCAGGACATTGGCGGGCACTGGCGCACACAGCCTAGTGTGGCACCATCCTCGGCCAGGGCTGGCCCGCTAGTGGGATACCATCCCTGGCAGGCAGGCAGGTCACTACCGCACACAGCCTGTTTCCCTGAGCAGCGGTCGGCGTGTGGGTGGCGCGCAGAGCACGCTCCCCTCAATGAACGCCTTTTATGTATTAGGCAGTCCAGCCGCATGTGAAGCGCCTTCTGGCTCTTTAATCTTATAGGTTTTTTTATGAGTTGTATTTTATTTTTCTTAAATTCAATTTTTCATAAACAAAATTGAAGTTTTTGTGTTTTTGGACTAAGATTTTCGCCCCCTTGTCTGTCTGTCTGTTAACATATTGTTTCTTGTGACCACCATATCTCCTAAAGTATTTACAGAGGGCTTCTCTAGTCTTGCATACTAATATTGATACCATCATGTAGATGTGCCTTTTCTTACTTTTGGTGGCTTGAATTCAATTTTTCATGAAAAAATAGCTGTTTGAGTGTTTTGGGACTTCCAACAACATTTTTTTTGCTCAAAACATCATAGAATGGGCAGAAAAATGATTTGCAACCAAAAAATACCAAATGTTCACAAATTTGGTGCAAATTATGTGTTTGGGACTTAGAAAATTTTCTAGTAATGCATACTTATCTATATTGTGCCTTTCAGAAGGAAAAAATGTTTTGTGTGGCTGGAGGCCCTGTGTAAATTTCTATACTTCATTGATTGTTGATAAAACTTGTGCCCACCCATTAAAATACTTTGCCTTTCACAAGGAAAAAATGTTTTGTGTGGCCGGAGGGGAGGCCCTGTAAAAATTTTAAAACTTTATTGATTGTTGATGAGACTTTGTCCCCACCCAGTATAATACTTTGCCTTTCAGAAGAAAAATATGTTTTAGGTGCAAATTGCGATACTTTATTGATTGTTGATAACACTTTGCAGCCCCCACCCCCCCCCCCCATTATAAAAATTTGCCTTTCAGAAGGAAAAAAATCTTTGGTGTCGCAGGAGGCCCTGTGCAAATTTCTAGACTTTCTTGATTGTTGATCAAGGTAACTTCAAATTTGTTTCTGCTTAATATTAAAACATGTTGAAAATATACAAGCCTTCAAATTGTACTGTACGGCCGAGGGGTCTTCCAATCTCTGATTGCCCTTGTTATATTTTTAAAATACTTGAATTAAGTTATTTCCATCTGAAGTTTTAGTCCTAGTTTCGATCTTTTTATCCTCAACAAATCATTTAAATTTGGTAAAAAATGAAATTTCCGGATGAGTAAATCCGGAATTGTATTCATTTATTAATAAACAAAATGAAAACATTTGAAAACCATAGTAGAATTCAACAAGCTTTGTTCAATGATACTGACAAATAAATGCTACTCAGAAGCCATGAAATCCTACTGACAAACAGCAATTTTTCATCAAATGATACTGACAGCGCAAAACGGGGGGTTTGCAGCTATGCTTATAAAAAGTTTAGCCATATGTCGATTGCTTGCAACATATATAAAGTATGATGCTATATTCACATAGCCCACTGTGTTTGACTGCTTCTTACAGAGAATGAGATGGAGTTAGTTGAAGAGGCCGATGATGGTGAAGCAGATGAGGATGATCCAGATGCAGAAAAAGATTTGGAGATGACACTGGAATTGAGTGGTAAGCATCTATTCATCACCCAATCATATATTATATGTATTAAAGACTCGAAGATTGGCTAAAGTTGGTCATAATCACAAGTTTTATATGCTATGTATAAATGGAAAAGTCGACCAACTTACATTGGATACAAGAACTGCTGGTGAAGCAGGTTTAAACCGGCAACCTGGCTATATAAACCCGGCCTAGCATCAACTGGGAGGGACATATTATGCCCACACATGCACTGACCAGAGCTTCGACAAATTTTCACATAATTCTGACCACAGAAGGGAAATAAATGTCTTAATAGAAACAAAAACATATCACATAAATTATAAAGTTACCCACATTGATAATACATTCAAAGTATAATCATAGCATACTGGTTTTTTTAATAAATTGAATTAAAACATTATTGGAAACCGTTAAAGGGCTGGTGGGGAGGGTGTGGGGCATGCTACATGGTCCTTATCAGCCTCTATGGTTAGCCGAGATAAATCTGTTGGTATACCAAAAGAAGTTGTAGCTTTAAGGTGGCCCGTCCCGTTCGTATGAACTCCTCCAAAACCCATGTCATTTTCATGAAACTTCATCCATTTGAAGGAAATTCCATAAGCTTTCATATGATACTAAACTCGATAGGGCTTTCCATGCTTATTTTTGACTATTCATGGATTTTGTTAATTGGTGATTTCCACAAAAGTACAAAAAGCTTGGATTTGACATTTATAGTGATTTCTCTGCAACTAATGCACATATTTATACAAATTTTCTTTTATTTGGAAGGAAACATTACAGACATTTGAAAAAATAATGCAAATGCCTTGTAAAGTATGTAAATATTTTATGTTCATATTTTTATATATTATTTTTATATTTTTCTGATTATATTTTTGCCAAAAATATGTTTTTTACCAATTAAAACCCATGAGGATCGCACTATAGAATAATGTATGATAGGTGAGGCAGTTCTACACAAGAATATATAAGGTTTAGCATACCTTTCCAACTTTATTTTTGATTTATGCCTCTGCTGAGATCCTGCCGTACGGTACCCCCGACAGTGCTGTTTTTTGCTCATATTTACAGAAAAAGGGTTTTTTTTCAACTAAAACAATCTTCATTAATACTACCATCATGGGACCTTAGGAATTCATTTACACAATGAAAAAGCACTTGAATCAATTTCATTATGTATTATGTTAAAAAAAACGAGCTCCTGCGCGTACGGCCGCTATCACAAAGAATTATGTGTAAAATCAAATATTTAATATTCTTGAAATATGTTTTGATATCTTTTTTCTACACATAATTACGGTCATTTTGGTGTCTTTACGGTAAAGATTGACTACTTATTAAGGGCGTGAGTTATATTGGTTCAGCGATCAACAGAAGAAAAAAAACGCATAAAACAATCAGCTTCGAAAATCGGCACTTTTTTATCCGTAAATAATACTTTATAAAATCAAATATTAAATATTCCTGAAATATGTTTTGATATCTTTTTTCTACACATAATAACGTTCATTTTGGTGTCTTTACCGTAAAGATTGGCCACTTATTAAGGGCGTGAGGTCTATTTGTTCAATGATGTACTATTACTGTCAGTTTGTTATGTTACATGTAGTGCCTCTAGTGTAGTAAGCCAGCAAATAGACTAGCAAGTATGTGCTCCGCTCCTGCGCAGTAGACCTGCGTGAGAGACACCTTTATGAACGGGACGAGCCACCTTAAGGATGATCATTGCAATGTTTCAATGGTATAATTTTGCTTGTTATTATTAATAGCATTTAAGAATACAGAAGTTGAAATATAACTAATAAACTATTGTGTGTTCTTTGCAGATAATGAAGAAAACGCAGAGACATTGGAAGCTACATGTGCAACAAATAAAAGTTCGGGTAAGTGTTCAATCATCATATATATAAAGCTCCAATTAGTGCACCTATTAATATTATTGTCAAAATTAAGATCAGGATTAATTTTGTTAAATTACCAGAACATCCTGATTCCAAACATTTGGGGGCATTCTCAACTTCTGTTGTTTTACAATTACCATGGGTGTCAAATGACCCTCTACTTTGCTCTTGTACTGGTTTCCCACATCTTCTATATCTAGGATCTAAATATAGCCCTGTGTATGACATAGGGAAATAACAGGTTTATCACACCAGCCTCCTTCCCACATGCCTCCAAGCTATGGCTCTGTGACAGTGGCGGATCCAAGGGGGGGGGGCGACAGTCGCCCACCCCCCCCCTGGCAGTGCCAAACAAATGTTTAAAAATGGTAGAAAAACATCCAAAAACGGGCCCAAAACGGGACGTCTCCCCCTTGTACTAAGTTCGCCCCCCCGGCAAACACCCTCCTGGATCCGCCACTGTGTGAGTATATAAAATGGGTATAGTCAATTAGATCAGGACAGACCCACACACTTTTGGTCCCCCTTGTTAATGAATCATTGATAATATTAATAAAAATGGATTTGTAAGTGCAAGTTGATGCAAATCTGTTATAGTTAATTTGATACACATATGATCCAAAGAAAGCTAGGACCTCCGTATGACTAAACAGCAGTCAAGTGAAGACTCAAATGTCTAGTGGAGACATGCATTGCATCCTCACTTACTGCTATGTATATAAAGTCAGGACTCGCTACAATGACATTTATGGGAGAAGAAAAAATTGTCGTTATAGTGAATTTGTCGTTATACTGAATGCAGAGCATGAGGAGAAACCCAATTCCGTCCCCAGAAATGTGTGTCCTTAACTCATTCAACCCTAGTGTCTACTATAATGGTCGGTGTGAAACAGGAGCGTTCATGCCCAGTGTCTACTATAATGGTTGGTGTGAAACAGGGGCGTTCATGCCCAGTGTCTACTATAATGGTCTGGCAAATAAAATTGTGCTTAATCTAGTCTAAAACATCTCTGGAGCTTCAATAACCCATACTATTGAACGAACATTAATTATACAAATCTCCCTTGACAGGATGGTGTAATTTTTGTCTTTCTAAGCCTTTTCATTGCGAAAATATGGCTATTACACTAACAGAAAACATTCACTGGCACTTTTTTCTCAATTATCCTTGTTAAGAGGTCCTTTTCATGAACATCAAACCTAGTTTTTCTGAAGCAGTTTTTCCTGCTGAACACGTTGGTACCATTTGTTTTTCTGTAACCCTAATAGTTATCCCATAAAACGAAGCGGAACATCGAAAGAATGGCAAAATCGGCAAAATCGGCAAAAATACGTATTTTGTGACGTTCTCGTCCTCAAGAGGTAAAGAACGTCATAACGTCCTTGTCACAGTGTGCTAAGAACGTCAAACTACCTCTTGTCGTCAAAGAGTGAATTTGTCGTTGTAGTGAGTGTCGTTGTAGCGAGTCATGACTGTATCACTATTTACAGCATTATCCCATTCACCGCTCTACCCCTCTCTGTGGGATAAAGCTTTGAGTGCATCTAAGGTAGGAATTGCACAACGAGGACAACATGTCTTTCTACTGACTGGCAATGGCGTTTATGTGCCAGTAACATAGCTCTTATAAAGAACACTACTCTACAGGGTTAGGCCTGGGTTGTGAAA
>Ga0308023_1000504_pt1 | contig 11710 bp, 10 predicted proteins | sample Neamet418_FD_201294 | JGI IMG/M metagenome (GOLD analysis project Ga0308023, IMG submission 201294) | Marine microbial communities from water near the shore, Antarctic Ocean - #418 | ecosystem: Environmental > Aquatic > Marine > Unclassified | place: Southern Ocean | collected 2014-10-03
ACTAAGAATAGAATTGTTTGGTCTTACTTCCGGATACTACTTCTTAAAAATCGAGACGGATAATTTCCAACACATTGAGAAAATCTTAAAAAGTAAATAATGAAACATATTACATTATTCCTTTTTCTCTCTCTCTCTCTCTCTCAACTTCCAACTCACAGCAATTGTTCTTAGAGACGGGCTCTTGTAGTTCTTCATTTGGCTACCTAAATTCATCAGGTGAGACATTAGACAACCTACAATCTAAGAGTCAGAACGTCATGCAAATTGGCTACCGATTTGAACGAGTTTGACTCCGATGCCGCTGACGCTGCTTTAGCCGCGGACCTTATAACTATCCAAGCTGACGTTGATCAGAATGAGCTGGATTCCGACGCTGCAGAAAGTTCTCTTAATGCGACTGTTGTTGTATTGCAAGCTTTGATAGATCTCTTGCAAGCAGATGTTGATGGAAATCAACAGAGTTCGGAGTCTGCCGATTTGTTGTTGACTAATTTAATTAAAGCTTATTCCACATCTGTTACTGCAAATACTACTGCCATTAATAATATGGCCGGTACGCAGGTTGGACAAATGAATTACTGGAATGGTGCGAATTGGGTAGCTATTACGGCTTCTGTGTTAAATGGGTCTACTCTCAAATTCATTGATGGAATTCCGACTTGGTATTGTGAGTCGGATTTCGATAATGATGGGATATGCGATGAGTACGACGATTGTTTCGGCGTTGTCGACGTATGTGGTGTATGTAATGGTGATGGTTCTACTTGTGAGTAGGTTTTTCCGGAGGGTTACACCTTTTGTGATTTGGTCTTAAGGAAGAAAAAGAGACTGACACCACTTAGGAAGATGAGCACAGAAATAAGTTCTGCCTGTGTGAATCCGAGGTTAGGGATTTCAACGTTGACACGGATTTTTTCTATCCAAAACCGCTCGAATCCGTTGAACATTAGGTATGTCGCGAACAGCATGCCGGCTGTTTTTAGTCGTGTTCTTAGGCTCCATAATATCATGAAGATGATTACGGCCATGGTGGTCTCATAAAGAGATGTTGGGAATACAGCTTCGTGGAGGCATGTTCCATATCCGTCGTATCTGGTCCAGGGGTCGTTTTCTGAGATTAGACGACCTACTTGATTCACGTTGTTAGGGAATTGATAGCTCCAGGTCCAATCTGGTAACCAAGAAAGCCATCCTGGCTGTGGAGATAAGTTAGCGATGCCCCAGTCTCCATCTCCGGAAACTTGACAGCCGATTCGACCGATTCCGTAACCCAGCATCAAGCTTGGGGCTGATGCATCTGCTACAGACAAGAAGTTTAAGCCGTTTTTCTTTGTGTAAGCCCAAACACTGATTCCGCCAAGAATTAATCCTCCGTAGATAGTTAGTCCACCTAAGAAGTCATTGAGACTAGGGGAGGAGATAAAGGAAGCGAATTGTTCGGGGTATTCAATGAAATGGAAAATTTTTGCGCCTATGATGCCGCCCACTGCTGCTACTGTAAGGATAGCGCCGACGTGTTCTGATGGTGGGGAGTTGAAACTTTTTAGTTCTGGTGTGGGTAGTGAGTTTTTCTTTCCTTCCCACCAACTCCATCCGCCAAGTAGGGCAGCTAATAAAACTCCTAGAAGGATACTGCCCTCGGTAGAGAAAAGGTGTTCTTGTGGGAGTGAGTTGCCATTGAAGATAGTGCCTGCATTGATTGCTAGGTAAAGAAACTTCCACCCAAAAAGAAAGCCGACTACTGACTGGATGGTGATGTCTATAATAGAGGTGGGTGCGCCTACAAGTCTTTCTGTAGAGGTAGACTTGAAAACGCCGGATTCAGTAAGTCTTTTGAATTCTCTTTGGATAAAAAATCCAGCTACTAAGAAGGCCATAGCTACAAAAAACCCAAAACTGTTTACCAGTTTTAAAAAAGGCAGTTCAGCTCCAAAGAGATCTTTAATGGCAAAGTAAAGGTTAGGGTACATGTTAGCTTTTCTTAATTAGTCCTGTAACGTAGCCGTCAGGATTGATTTTGTTAAGATAGATGTCAGTAGTAGTGTTTGGAGTCGATTCGGTGTCATTTACTGAGACGCGAACATATTCTGGAGTATAGCCGAATCGCAGTCCTTCGTTTTCAGCGGATTCCACAAGAACAGGTCTTGTAAGGCCTACAAATTTCTCATAATGAGCGCGTTGTTTTTTAAGGCTGAGAATTCGAAGTTTTTTATTTCTAGCCTGCCTAGTAGGGACTGGAACCACGTCTTCTATCCTGAGAGCTGTAGTCTTTGGACGTTCACTATATGTAAATACGTGCAAGTAGCTTACGTCTAGCGAGTTGATGAAGTCGTAAGTTTCTTCAAATGTAGCGTCACACTCGCCAGGGAAGCCCACAATCACGTCTACTCCTATGCCTGCATCTGGCATTTTCTTACGTATATATTCTATACGCGATTTGTATAAATCAGTTCTATACCTTCTCCTCATGGCTGATAGGATCTCGTCGGATCCAGATTGCAGTGGGATATGAAAATGAGGTTGGAACTTATCGCTTTGGGCTACAAAATCTATAATCTCTTCTGTGAGAAGGTTAGGCTCTATACTCGAAATCCGAAAACGCTCAACACCTTTAATTTCATCTAATTCTGTAATCAAACCAAGTAGGTTCTCTTCATTAGCCTTGCCGAAGTCACCAATGTTCACTCCTGTAAGCACTATCTCTTTAGCTCCTGTTGTTGCAGCTTTATTAGCTTGAGCTACTGTAGATTCAATAGTGCCAGACCTGGATCTGCCCCTAGCAAGAGGGATGGTACAAAACGCACAGAAGTAATCACATCCATCCTGCACCTTGAGAAAGGTTCTAGTTCTGTCTCCGCTAGAAAACCCAGGTATAAAATCTCTAACTTCCTTAATCTCTCCAGCTATTACTTCTCCCTCCTGACGCTTAGATAAATCACTTAGCATAGTGCTTAGATTAAACTTTTCGTTAGCCCCTAAGACTAAGTCCACACCCTTTATGGCTGCTATTTCCTGTGGCTTGAGTTGTGCGTAACACCCTATGACTACTATGTATGCAAGAGGATTAGCCGTCAGGGATCTTCGCACGTAGTTCCTACATTTAGCATCTGCGTTATCCGTGACGCTGCACGTGTTGATCACCACCACATCAGGCTGTTCATCAATGGACACTCGCGCGAATCCACCCTCAGCAAGTTGTTTTGCTATGGTTGAGGTTTCGCTAAAATTTAGCTTGCATCCAAGGGTATGAAATGCGACTGTGCCACCTGATATCATTTCGCGAAGATAATTCCATTACTCCTGCAACCATAAATATATGTGTGCGTTATATATATGTCTTTTGTATCATCTTCTATTCCTTCTGTATTATCTTGCAACACCTGATGTTAATTAAATCCCACCATGCTTAAATATCTATCTTTTATCACGATGATTCTGTCCGGAGTAGCAGTTCTTAATGCTCAATCTTTCAGCAACGGTGTTTCTTTATTACCTAATGAGTATCACTCAGGTGGTTGTGTTGGATTTACAGACATGGACGGTGATGGCTTTGATGACTTAATTGTTTTGGACCAAAGCAATACTTTACACATTCTCTACCAAGGTCCGGATGGGTCTTTCGTAGATTATGATTTGGGTTCAGTAAGTGCTTCTAGTCAGTGGGGTATGTGTGTTGCCGATTTTGATAATGACGGACACAAAGACGTGTTTTCTGGCGGGGCTTATGATGGTGTGCACGTTCAGCATATAACGTCACCTGGGGTTTACACATCTATGGAGCTAGAGAATGGTTCCATGTATATGCAAGCATGTAACTGGGCAGACATCAATAATGATGGGTATTTAGATGTGTTTGGTTGTCACGATGATGGTCTGAGCCGTATGTGGACTGGATCGTCAAATGGAACATTAACACCAGCACCTGGTCTTATTCCACTTGATAATTATCTTCTTACAGATTATGCTGGGAATGATCATTCTGGTAACTACGGAACTGTATTCACTGATTTTGACAACGATGGTGATATTGATTTGTTTATTGCCAAGTGTCGCCAATTCATTAATGACCCTTATGACCCGCGTCGAGTTAATCAGCTTTGGGTTAACGACGGAAATGGAAACTTCACAGAGGAAGCTAATGAAAGAGGCTTGGTTTTTTACGAGCAGAGCTGGACAGTTGATTTTGCTGACATAGATAACGATGGAGATTTTGACTGTTTAATAACGAATCACAGTACGACACTGTATTTATTCGAAAACGATGGTCTCGGATACTTTACAAATATTACCGAAGATAGCGGACTTGAAGTTGAAGGATTCTTTCTTCAAGCGAAGATGGAAGATTTTGACAATGATGGATATGTTGATTTAGTTCACTCTGGAGGTTCACATCGTTATTTTCATAATAATGGAGATAAAACTTTTACAGAGATAGGAGGTACATTCCCTGGAGACGATACTATGCATAGCTTTGCTTTCGGTGATGTTAATCGTGATGGTTCTGTTGATCTTTATGCTAGTTATGGTGGAGGTTATGTGACTCCTGACAATGAACATGAGGATATCCTTTGGGTGAACGACGGTAATGATAACCACTGGATTACTTTTGAGCTTGAGGGTTTTCAGTCAAACATTGATGCTGTAGGGGCTCAAGTTATGATTACGGGAAACTTCGGTACTCAAATACGTGAAGTAAGGTCAGGAGAGAGCTACGGGATTACATGCACATTCTCTTGCCATTTTGGGCTAGGGTTATCCGAAGCAGTTGAAACGGCAGTGATTACTTGGCCTTCGGGATTAGAAACTATTATAGAAAACCCTGAGATAGATCAGTACCATGTTGTTAATGAAGCACCTTGTCTGATTGATGTTCAGATTACGACTTCCGCTTATGGATTTTGTCCAGGTGAGTCAGTTACTGTAACCGCTCCAGATGGATTCGAAACTTACCAGTGGTCTAATAGTACTTCTGGAACGAACGACATTATAGTTTCTGAAAGTGGAAATATTAGCGTTATGGTATTTGATTCAGAAGGTTGTGCTGGTAGTTCTAATATTTTGTCTGTGGTTGAAATAGTTGGTGATAATCCTTCAGTTGTTATTGATGGCGCACTTAATCTTTGTGACGGTAGTGCGATTACGATGACAGCTTCTGAAGCAGGTTCATGGTTGTGGTCTAACGATGAGGTTACGCAGTCTATTTCTGTAACTGAATCGGGTACGTACAGCGTGTCTGTTGTAGATATCTGCTCTAACGAAGGGATTTCTGAAGAGTACACTGTAGTTGTTTATGAGAGTCCTGTAGGCCCTCCTACAGTTGTTGACTTCACGATTAGCTCTGGTGATCAGGCAAACTTTACGGCAACTGATGGTCAGAATGTAAACTGGTATGACGCTCAAGTAGACGGCAATCTTCTAGGGTCTGGTGATACATATGACGTGAGCGATGTTACTGAAGAATTGACGGTTTGGGTTTCATCATCACACATAACATCTGGAGAGTTAGTTAGCGGTGGAGAATTGGAAACACAATCAGGCGGCCAATATCACTCTAACAGTAACAGATGGTTAGAATTCGACGTCACCGAAGACGTTCTATTACGCAGTGTTACTGTCTATGCAAACGGAGCATACGATAGAACTTTCGAGCTTATAGACGAATTTGATAACGTACTCGCTTCCACTACTTTGTTTGTAGAAGATGGAGAGTTTCTGGTTGAATTAGATTTCGAAGTGCTTGAAGGTGTTAACTACGGACTGCGCACTTCATCGGGTGATCCGCAACTTTGGAGAGAGGGTACAGATTCAGAATTAAATTACCCTTACGATCTAGGCGGTTTAGGTTCTATTACGAATAGTACAGCCGGTCCGGAATTCAGTTACTACTACTTTTTCTATAACTGGCAATTTGAACCACTTCCAATTGTTTGTGAGTCAGAGCGTGTTTCTGTAACAGCTTCTATTACTGGTTTATTCGAGCTGGATGTCATAGCTCTGAAGATGTTTCCTAATCCTTTGCTAAGAAACGGATCGGTGATGATTTCTAACATGCCTATTGATCCTTGCGAGGTTGTAATTACAGATGTGATGGGCAGAGAGGTTAAAGTCGTTAATTCAGCGGTTATATCATTAACAGATGTGGATGCAGGTTCATACGTTGTTACTGTTCGTAGGCTCGCTGATGAAATGGTACTAGGCACGTCAAGGCTAGTAGTTCAATAAACGGGAAGCCTTGGTTCAGACATTAATAGCACTTCTAACTAGATTTATTCCTCGGACTTTGCTCCAGAGGGTGGCACATATGGGGCTGAAGTCGATAAGTTGGGTTTATTGGGGGAGTAAATATGAGGATCCGATTGATGGAAGGAAGTATCGTAAGATGCTGCCATATGGCCGGGTTAGAACGAGACTTAATGCACTGGCTCCAAGTACGCTTTCGTTAGAGAGGCACAGAGCTCTTTGGGTTTATATGCAGGAGAACACGACCTTTTTTACCGAGTCTGCACGTATGCTGCATTTGGCCCCAGAGTATTGTTATATAAAACGATTTAGAAAGCTCTCTAACATTGAGTATGTTAGTGGCGATCTTGATTCGCCTTGGGCCGATTATCATTTCGATGTTCATGAGATACCATTTGAGGATTCGTCTTTCGATATTCTAATGGCAAACCATCTTATGGAACACGTAGATGATGATAGGAAGGTGTTTAAAGAATTTTACAGGGTTATGAAATCTGGAGGTTGGGGGATTCTCCAAGTACCTATTGATTGGAATAATGCTGAGACAGAAGAAGATCGTTCTGTAACGAACCCACTGGAGCGTGAGCGACTTTACTGGCAGAGTGACCACCTAAGGCTCTACGGTTATAAGGACTATCCTAAGAGACTTGCTGATGCGGGTTTCGAGGTAGAGGTGGTAGATATGATGAAGCAGCTTGGTGAGGAGAGATACGAGCGTTACTGCCTTGGAGACGAGAGATGGGTGTTTCTAATAAAGAAGCCTTAGTCACGAAGTTTTATCTGAACCTCGTCCACATTACTCATTTGCTTTTCAAACGCTTCGGAATCCCTAAGTCTTATCGTTGCTTCTAACGCGCATGTGAGTTGAAAGTCTGTGTTTTCTGGAGATATGTTAGTGCGTTTAAGGATTGACATCACCTCGCCCATTTTCGCGTATGGATAGTTGATTAGAAAGGTGTTAGTCCTAATGCAAGTAATAATATCGCCGTTTTCAACTGCCGCTTTGCCAGCTTCTCTGTAAGCTTCAATTAATCCACCTACTCCGAGCTTAGTGCCGCCGAAATATCTTACGACGACTATGAGAGCATTAGTTAGGTTGTGGGATCTTAAAACGCCTAGAATTGGAGGGCCTGCCGAATTGCTAGGTTCACCATCATCGGTTGACTTAGCTATAGATCCATCATGACCTAATCTGTAAGCATAGCAGTGATGTCTGGCGGAGTGATGTTCTTTTCTAATCAAGTCCAAAAACTCCTTAACTTCAACTTCACTCTTAACCGGAACAGCATAGCCGAAGTGTTTTGAGCCCTTTGCCTTGAACAGTCCTTCAGAACGACCTTTTAACGATAAAAAGGAATCGTCATTCATACTATGAGATATGGTTGAGGCTAACAGAAATGACGGTCATACTATGTATGTCACGTCCAAAAAAGAATTTTTCTAATGCTCCCTGAATATTCGGTGCGCTAAAGTATGATATTAATTCTACCATAAGATTGTTTTTAGCCTTCGAAACAAATTGAGAAAATATAAGACCTAGTCTTCAATCCCTGGAGCGGATTAGCGTAATCGCTGTCGTCGTGAATAAGAACATCAATGAGTCCGATTTCAGTCTTGAACTCCAAAGCGAACTTAAAGAATGGTAGAAAGATGTCTATTCCAGCACCTATATCTGTTGAGTAATTAGTAGCCTTTATCCTCAGGATATCATCATCTTGAAGCTGTTGGTTTACGTTTTCTTGTGACTGCATGTCCTTGCTGAACTTCACCCCGATCAATGCGTAAGCCGCGAAATTAGTCAGCCTGTCAGTTCGGATTTTCAACAACAATGGAATGTCTAGGTTTACTGACTCGGTACGTCTTAAAATGTGTTCAACATTGCCTGGAGAGCTGCCGAATGAATAAGTTAATCCTCTATCCTGAAAGCTTAATCCAGGAATGAATCTTAGACTTAAATGCCTGCTGATTTTAGCTGAACCTAGTAAGGCAAGATTAAATCCTCCTTGAGGTGAGTTTGCTATTCCATAAAGACCCGTACTGAATGTAGTGTCTTGATTCATGTCAAAACTGAAGTCAGAACTATTACCACTTAAAAGGAACCCGAAATGGAATGTCTTATTGTCAAATCCAGCCAGGTTCTTTCTGCCAACTTGAGCGTTAGAAACCATCGTAAATAAAGAAGTAAATAGAATTACTCCACAAATTATACTAGCTTGAAATTTCATTCTTTAGCGTTAACGTCTTTCAATGGGTACTTGTTGTACACCCAAAACCTTTGTCCAAAGTACGGTTGCAATCAATGAAATGAAAAGACCTAATACTAAATAGGCCATTAAACTCAAAGAAATGTGAGTTTGTGGAGCGTACATCAACTCTATTTGAGTAGTAGTCGAGGTGATCCATTCCGAAAGAGGTATATGAGGGTCTAGATCTTTGTCACGCACATAACTCAGATACTCAGCTTCAGAATTAAATTGAGTATTCACCATTTCCTTCATTGAGTTAAATCTATGAAGAGTCGCGTCTGCTATTATGTAGTGATACCAAACCATAATACTCACAGTCGCACCCACAGAGTAACTAACTACATGCTTTGCAACATGCTTAAACCCCTCAAAGAACTCAGGTGTCTCTCTGAACGTTTTAGTTCCAATCCAACATGCTGTAAAACCTATGCCCAACATAGCAGTAAAATGATACATCATACCCCACATAAAAGTGTCTTCTGATCCGAGCATGTGATATTTCAGCCATATCCACCCGAATAACAGTAGTAATGATGCAATTCTCAGATTCATACTGTCTTCTAGCCGTTCATTGAGTTCAGGAACTCGTCATTAGTTTTCGTAGACTCCATACGTCCTTTCACGAACTCCATAGCTTCTACAGGGTTCATGTCAGCAAGATATTTTCTTAAAATCCAAATCCTCTGAAGTGCCTCCTTATCCATCAACAAGTCTTCTCTTCTAGTTCCAGATGACTGAATGTCAATAGCAGGGTAGATGCGACGGTTTGAAATTCTTCGGTCTAACATAATCTCCATGTTTCCAGTCCCTTTGAACTCCTCAAAAATCACCTCGTCCATTTTTGAACCAGTATCCACAAGGGCTGTAGCAATAATAGATAGCGACCCGCCATTTTCAATATTTCTAGCTGCTCCGAAGAACCTCTTCGGCTTCTGTAATGCATTCGCCTCCACACCACCAGAAAGAATCTTTCCAGATGATGGGCTTACTGTGTTGTAAGCTCTAGCTAGTCTCGTAATTGAATCAAGAAGTATGCAAACATCATGTCCGCACTCTACCATTCTCTTAGCTTTCTCTAGAACTAGATCAGCAATTCTAACGTGTCTGTCAGCGGGTTCGTCAAACGTAGAAGCGATAACTTCTCCATTAACACTTCTCTTCATATCCGTTACCTCCTCAGGTCTTTCATCAATTAAAAGAATGATCAAATAAACCTCAGGATGATTAATAGATATAGAGTTAGCTAAATCCTTTAGTAATGTAGTCTTACCAGTCTTTGGTTGAGATACGATCATGCCTCTCTGTCCTTTTCCTATAGGTGAGAACAAATCCATCAATCTCATTGAAATACCACCTCTAGCAGTACTAAGATTGAATTTTTCTTGTGGAAATAATGGAGTTAAGTACTTAAACGGAACTCTATCTCTAATCCAGTCAAGTGATCTTCCATTAACAGACTTCACACTAATTAGTGGGTAGAATTTCTCTCCAATTCTCGGAGGTCTTATTCCAGCAACAACGGTGTCTCCGTTTTGGATAGAGAACTGCTTCATCTGCTTCGAAGAAACATAAACGTCATCCGGTGAGTTTAAGTAGTTGTAATCCGCAGACCTTAGAATTGCGTGGCCTTCAGTCTGTACCTCCAGTACGCCTTCAATCTCAACTAAATTATCAAAGTTGAATCCGTGCTCTTCAGGTTCGCTAAGGAACTTATCCTGCTTCCCACGTCTTTGATTGTTGTTCGGGTTGTTATTGTTGCTGTTGCTGTTGCGATTTCTGTCGTTACGTTCTGGACGGTCGTTACGTTCTGGGCGGTCACTGCGTTCTGCACGCTCGTTTCGTTCTTTACGTTCTGGACGCTCGTTTCGATTGTTTTTATTGTCGCGTCTGTTGTCGCGTTTTTCCGGACGTTCGTTACGGTCTGATGTCTCGTTAGAATCATTACTCGATGCGTCTGACGGCTCAGCATCGTTTTTTCTGCGATCTCTTCTGTCACGCATGCTATCTCCAGAGCGGGGCTCACGTTTTTCGCGAGGCTCTCTTGGTTCACGTGGTTCACGTTTGTTTCTCGCTGGCTTCTCTGTTTTCTCTTCAGATTTAGGAGATTTGCTAGGAGACTTTTTGGGAGCCCTTTTAGGGGCTGAATTATCTTTGGATGGCTGTAGTGCCTGCTCGTCTAGAATAGAATATACTAAGTCTTGCTTTTTAAGCTTGTCAGCTTTGTTTATTTCAAGCTTAGTTGCTATTTCGCGAAGTTCGGCAACTTTTTTGCCGTTTAGTTCTATGATGTCGTACATCAGAAGTAAATAAATTTATTTGGGAAATGGTGTTCTTCAAGTAATCTGCCTCAAAACACCCGATATCCTCATTGAGGACGATGCAAATATAGGTCTTTCTTTGTGAAGTTGTGAAAGAGTAGCTTATTGACTTGGAAAAAAGTCAACCTATTAGTTGACAAAACTCATAGTCATTTTCGCTTTGAGGTGTGCGAATCATATTTAGTAGTAAATAAGTCAACCAACCAGTTGACAAATTACACAAGGAATCTACGTGCGAGGTATTTCGACAACTTCTAAGTCTGTAACCCCAGAGGTTGTAAGGGTAAATCTCATGAGGGTGCGAACGGAGTGCTGGCCGTAGAGGCCTGCGGCTCCGGGGTTGAGGTGTAAGCCGCCAAAATCGTCACAGCCACGAGCAAGCAATATGTGGCTGTGGCCACAGATGAAGATGGAGGGGCGAAGGTCGCGGAGTTTGCTGAGAATACCTGGGGCAAAGCGAGGTGGACGACCGCCTATATGGGTGAGCCAAATGGTTTGGCTTAGAAGAGTAAACACTAAGTCTTGTGGAAACTCAGTTCGAATGTCAGCGCCATCAATATTTCCATGCACAGCGCGGAGTGGAGCGATTTTTGCTAACTCGTCAGTAACGTGTAAATCTCCAATGTCACCAGCATGCCAAATCTCATCACAACCCTTCAAGTACTTCATCACCTTCTCGTCGATGTGGCTATGAGTGTCGGAAAGAAGGCATATTCGCATTGTGAGGATTTACGTGTAGAAAAAGTCTCACCGCAAATGTCGTTAAGCCTGACTATTCACCAACTTAGCAAAGTGAGAAATTTCATTATTTTATTGTACGTGATTTTGGGTGCTACGTCTACTGAAGCTCAAGTCACAAGAGCTTCACAGCGTGCTTTTGACAGAGCATTGGTAGCTTATGAG
>Ga0308023_1000512_pt1 | contig 11630 bp, 8 predicted proteins | sample Neamet418_FD_201294 | JGI IMG/M metagenome (GOLD analysis project Ga0308023, IMG submission 201294) | Marine microbial communities from water near the shore, Antarctic Ocean - #418 | ecosystem: Environmental > Aquatic > Marine > Unclassified | place: Southern Ocean | collected 2014-10-03
ATACCTGCTATACCTGCTTCGCGAAGAATGAATAAACCATCAAAGTTACTTACCGCAATAGTCCCAGATGGGAAGTAAGGATAGTTAGACCACGTCCCTGTAAATTCTATTGCATCATCTGCTGGGTATGTGTCAAAGAAACCAAATGGCTCTATAGTACCATCTTCTAAGATCGTTGATACTCTTAACCCACTTCTGTAGTTTGACGCGAAAACCTTACCGTTATGTGTATATAAATTATGATCAATGGCAGTGTTGTCAGACTCGTAATAACCGACTATCACCGGATTATCAAGATCATCAACATTCATCATGTACGTTCGAGTAAAATTGCCGTTGTACATCTCATCAAGTTCATCATTGAAATACAACATATGATGGTCTTCACTTACCCACCCCTGATGAGTATATGCACTGTTCTCGTATGTGACCTGCTTAATTAGCTGGACATCCGTTTTATCCTCAGCATTCAAAATAGCAATACCATCACTACCATTAAAACAGAATACTACTTCCTTACCGTAGTAATCTGAATCCAGTCCGTAGTAAACTACAGGCTGAGCGTCATGAGAATAAAAACCATCGTATGAACCAGCAATGACAGGAAGTTCCGGATTGCTGATATCAACAATGTGCAATCCACCACCAAAGGTATTAGTGCCTATCCCATAAGCATAATTTGTTTCCGTATTGATAGCAAGATTGTGAGAATTTCCAAAACCGACATAGTTAGTTGTCGCACTGATATTAAATGGAAAGCCTGTTAACTCAAGGACTTGAGTGAGTTCAAGCACTTGCATACCATGACCACCTGCCTCACTTACAATGAAAGCATAATTACCTGACACTTTGATATCTCTCCACAAACTAGGACTGGACGCTGTAGGGAGAGTAGCAAGAAAAACAGGGTTTAGTGGGTCCGTAACCTCAATAACACTCAATCCGTGTGAGCGACCGAACAATACGAATTCACGATTAGACTCTGAATCAACCCAGCCCCAACAATCATTGCCGTTATCTCCGCCTCCTATAGAGGATAATGGAAGGTATGCATATAGATCATATCCATCGCACGGATACTCTCCTGCCATGCCGTCTTCGCAGAGGGTTTGGGCTGAAGCGTTAAAAGAAAACGCAAGGAAAAAACTTGCAGTCAGTAGTAAAAGATATCTCATTTCAATTTTATTTTCAAGCAGTTAATGATTTCAGTTAGCTTCTTAGAGTATCAACTAGTGCTCTAATTCGTTTACCTCAGGCAGGAAGCTGAAGTTCTTACTGTAGTATAACATTTGCTTTGTGAAGTCTGATGGATAAGTCACCTTAACAGAAGTAATGTCGCCAGCTTCATTCACTGCAGCTTCCATCTGAGGATTAATAAACCCTCCATAAGGAGCTATCCCAAGTGACTTCGAGCGATCTAAAACTTCAGCGTGAATTTCAGGATCTACTTTTACTCCGTAGCCTTCAACCAATGCCTTAGCCGCTGCATAATCTCCTTGAGATTTAATGCGCTGAACTTCTCTGAGTAGCTCTCCGAACAACTCCTGTAGAGCTTCGTAGTCTGTGATATCAATGTAAGTCTTACCGTCATCCTTTTTATACTTTCTGATAACACCCTCATCTAAACCTCTTTCATAGCACCAGTTACTCACCCAGGCGCGATTTCTCATGTGTGCCTCCTCGATATCATCACCTAGGTCTAGACGTACTACTTGAGTCATCATTCCGCCTCTGATGTAGCTGTCGTATTCTGCACGACCTACTTCAATGGTTTTCATCAGTCCTAACTCAATTAACTTCTCGTCTAAAAGGAAGTATAACGCAACTAGGTCAGCTCTACCCTCTTCCAGTGTTGAGCTGTACTCCAGAATAGTTTCTTTAGGAGTAGCTACACCTTCTTCTAGTTGTCCAGAAGCGTGCCCTATAACTTCGTGCATTGCTGTATGAAGTTTTCCCGCTAGAGATGAGTGTGCGGTTACTCTACGTACTTCAACCTCATCGTGAGCGAATTCAGCAAGCATTCCTCCACCGGATGCCTTAGAATATGCACTAACGATATTTCCAAGACTCACTGATTTAGAACCGTGAATTTGACGGATCCAATTAGAGTTAGGAAGGTTAACTCCGATTGGAGTTGATGGAGAAGCATCTCCGGCCTCACCGGCGACGTTCACTACATTATAAGTAATCCCGACAACTTCACTTTTCTTATGCTCATCGAAGAAAGGCATGTGATCTTCAAACCATTGCGCGTTCTCCATAAGAGTGGCCATTCTCGCACTTGCATCGAAATCTTTAATCTCAACTACTGTCTCGTAACTACCTGTGTAACCCAGCGGGTCGTTGTAAACCTCGATAAATCCATTTATGTAATCAACATCACCCTCGGTGTCTTGTACCCAGTTAATGTTGTAAAGGCTCCACTTTTCTAAATCACCTGTCTCGTAATACTCGATTAGATTAGTCATTGCTGCAGCTTGCTTACCATTCTCGGTATAAGCTTGCGCCTTTCTAAGCCAAGAAATCACCTCGACTAAAGCATCGTTGTAAAGACCCCCTATTTTATATGTCTCCTCTACAATTTCTCCTGACGCAGTTTTCACAAGTCTAGAGTTAAGTCCGTACTCAACTGGACTTCTATCGCCTTTAACTTTAATAGACGCGAAATAGGCTTCAGCATCTGCTGTTGTAACTCCAGGACCATAGAAGTTTACTGAAGAACCTTCAACTAATCCCACTTCGCGATCAAGCTCAACTTTCTTAGACTGAACTGTGGCGTCCATAATAACAGCCATTAAATCCTCTGAACACTCTAAATCACTTGAAGCAAGAAGGTGGTCAAAATATTCGCGACTGAATTCAGGAATGTGTTTTTTATTAGAATAGTGATGATGAATACCATTTGAAAACCACACTCTCTTTAGGTATGTCTCGAACCTAGCGAAACCTATAGTGCCTCTATCACAATCATAATCTGAATATATTTTCTCCAACAGATTACGAACTCTAAGGTTGTATCTGTTATTCTGATCGTACATCATATCACGACCACTTAAACCTGCCATGTTTAGACAATATACTAGTGCTTGCTGGCGTTCGCTCAGATGTTCCCAACCTGGGATTTGATATCTAACAATTTTTAAATCTGCAAATTGCTCTGTTTGCCAAACAAACCCATCCTCATCGGGCTCACTCGCTCCCAAACTCACTGTAGCCGGGTCAAGTGTTTTAAAATCCTCCGTAATGGGTGCACAACCTACTAGTATTGCTACAGTTAGAAGTGCGGTAAAAGTATATTGACTAGTTCTCATGGAAAACGTATGTTGAGTTATTAATAGGCTGCAATTTACGGGAGTATCTTTGTCCACAGCAATTCACTTCATAGAATCATGCGCAAGACCTCACATATAATGTTACGTGCTTTTCTAAAGCCGCTTGCGATAACATTTCCCGTAGCGCTATTCGTCTTAGACATGCAATTTCTATGGGTTTACGCCGACGACTTTATAGGTAAAGGACTTGAAACATTGGTGATACTAAAGCTGATTTGGTTCGCCTCTGCGCGTATCGTCAACTTGGCTTTACCGATGGCTATTCTCGTCGCTAGTATTATGGCGCTTGGAAATCTAAGTGAGAAAAACGAACTCACAGCAATGCAGTCTGCAGGCATGCCTCTGATGAAAATACTGAGGCCACTTATTATCCTCATGCTATTCGTCTCGACTGGGGCACTTTGGTTTTCAAGTAGTGCGTGGCCCACCGCAAATGCAAAGTTCCGAACCCTATTGTACTCTGTTACTAAGCAGAGGCCAGCATTAAACATCAGGCCTGGAGTCTTTTACACGGGGATAGAGGGGTTTGCAATTAGAGTTGAGGAGAAGGAAAGTGATGGAACGCTGAATAATATTTTAATCCACGACCACAGAAATCCTGAAAGGGGTGCTTCGCGTGTTATCAAGGCTGAAAGTGGCAAGATGACTAATGACACAGCCAGAGTGGAGTTGATAATTGAGCTGCATAATGGTGTTAGTTATGAGGACCAAACCGAGCCTAACGTCAGGCGTAAAGAGAGGCTTCATCCCCACATTATATCCTCATTCGAACACCAAACGCTAAGGATAGATCTACGCTCCTTAGATTTCGACATGGCTGACGAGGGGTTATTCAGGAATTCCTATGAGATGATGTCCATCCCTAAATTAGAGGATGCTATTGACTCCTTAAAGGCACATGTCGAAAAAGAAAGAATGAATCTAATTGAATACGGAAGAAACGGAATGAGCTTATTTCACGATTCGCTTTTTGCCGATGTCACTTTCGATGCCGGATTTCCTAAATGGTTACATTCTCTATCCAGAGTTGAAAGAAACTCAGCTTTCTCAAATGCTAGGGACATGTCGAATAATCAAGTAAGAGGGATAGACAATTCACTTGAAAAGATTGAGGGTAAATCCTTGAGAAGAGATAGACATGCTATTGAGTGGCATAGAAAATTCATCTTAGCCGTGAGTTGTCTGGTATTATTCTTCGTCGGAGCATCTCTAGGAGCTCTAGTTAAAAAGGGAGGGATAGGACTGCCTATCGTTCTAGCTTTAATGGTCTTTATTTTATACTACATAATCTCTATTGTGGGAGAACAAATGGTAAAGTCCGGCACCTTCTCCCCAATGCTAGGAATGTGGCTAAGCACTATAGTCTTAGTTCCTGGAGCAGCAATCCTTACTGCATATGCCGTTAGAGGTGGTCGATCGTTTTTAAACAAGAAATTTTCGATCAATTAGATGAGAGTCCTACAGATTTGTCCTAAACCACCCAGACCATCTATTGACGGTGGCTGTCTTGCAATGGACGCGATAACAACTGGACTATTAGAAGCTGGTTGTGATGTTAGAGTTCTTGTAACTTCAACCCACAAGCACCCTGTTAAGATTGAGGAGATGCATGAAGATTACCTGAAAAGCGTGGGATTTAATTCATTCAATGTTGATACCCGAATTAAACCACTTTCAGCTCTTAAACATTTAATAACTGGCGTGAGCTACAACATCTCGAGATTCCATTCACCTGAATTGGATGCTGAATTGGAGAAACTAATAGTAGAGAGCGATTTTGATTTTATAATACTCGAATCATTATACACGGCGTCGTATATAGAGACCATTAGAAAAGCCAGCAAAGCGAAAATCATCCTTAGAGCTCACAATGTAGAGCACCAGATATGGGAGGGGCTGGCGGATAAATCCACGTCCTGGCTAAAGAGATGGTATATAGGAAAACTTTCTCAACAACTGAAGTCTTATGAAATTCAGCGGCTTAACGTTGTCGACGCCATTATACCTATTACTGATGAAGATGCAGAGGCTTTCAAAAGGTTAGGGGCTGATGTTCCTATAAATGTATCCGCATACGGACTGAACTTTCCCGAAGAGAACAGTGTTTCTATAATTCAGGAATACGACCATGTTTTTCACTTCGGGTCGATGGACTGGGAGCCTAACGTACAGGGAGTAAGATGGCTGGTGATGGAGGTTTGGCCTATAGTGCGTGAAAAACTCCCCAAGGCAAGACTTGTATTAGCAGGCAGGAATATGCCGCAAGAATTCACGACCGATTTAGCTCAAGGCATTACAGTTTTGGGTGAAGTTGCTGATGCCGCCGATTTCCTTAAAAGACCCGGAATTATGACCATACCCTTACACAGCGGCTCTGGCATGAGGGTTAAAGCCGTCGAAGGCATGGAAGCTGGCAAACCCACAGTTAGCACACAATTAGGAGTTTGTGGCTTAGGTGTTGCCAACGGAAAACACGCACTAATTGCAGATGACGCAGCTGGTTTTGCTTCTAATATCATAATTCTATTGGAAGACAGCGAAAAGGCGAGATATATAGTAAAAAATGGCGTGCAGCACATAAGAGAAAATTTCTCTAATAAAGAGATTATTATGAAACTCGTCGAATTTTTGCGTCAACTTTAAGATTGAATTAAAGTTTCATTTATCTTGCAGCATGAGCAAAATTGAATTTAACCTCGAAGCTGGAATACCTACACTTGATCTGAGACGCTTTACGCAAGGAAGTGAAGAGGAAAGAATGGCATTCGCAAACGAATTAGGAGCGGCGTATCGCGCTATCGGATTCGCTGCTATTAGCGGACATGGTGTTTCTGACGAACTCATAGAATCTATGTATGATGAAGTTAAAAGATTCTTCACCCTGCCTAACGAGACAAAACTCAAGTACAGACAACCTGAGGTTAATAATCAAAGGGGTTTTGTGCAGTTTGGAACAGAGCATGCAAAAGGTAGTGATGTAATGGATTTGAAGGAGTTTTGGCAAGTAGGCCAAACCAACATCCCCGAAGGTGCTGACATGAATCACTATCCCCCTAATGGGTCAGTCGATGAAGCACCTGAATTTGCAAAATGCTCAGACGAACTATACAGAGCACTAGAATCCGTTGGATCCACAGTTTTAGAAGCTATTGCTATGCACTTAGGGCTGGACACTGACTATTTAACTGGATATATTGATGGTGGAAACAGCATCTTGAGAGCCATTCACTACCCTCCTATTTCAGGAGAGCCAGATTCATCTGTTAGGGCGGCAGAGCACGAGGATATAAACTTAATTACTCTTCTGGTGGGTGCATCCGCATCGGGACTAGAAGTCATGGGAACAGATGGTCAGTGGAATAAAGTAACCGCTAACCCCGAACATCTAGTAATGAATTGTGGCGACATGCTTCAAAGGCTTACTAACCATCAACTAAAGTCCACTACACATAGAGTGGTTAATCCACCACGTGAATTATGGCACACACCGCGCTATAGCATTCCATTCTTCTGCCACCCTAGGCCGGAAATGAAACTCGATGCTCTACCCCAGTGTGTAGCTGATGGCCAGCAGCCCATAGACCCACCCATCTTAGCCGGAGAATACTTAAATCAAAGACTAGCTGAAATCGGATTAAAAAAGGACTAAAACTATCCCCACAACCTATCTTCGCAGCATGAAGATTAGAGTGTTACTTTTTTTATTAGTTAGCGTCATCATTACATCTACAGGGTGTAAAACTAGTCCAGACACACTTACTCCTGTGGCCTCACATCCCGGCATAGAAGGATTCGATTGGGTTAATGACCCTCTCGTAGTTTCTATAAACTGGAACGAATTGAACTCGGGAATGGGTGATGACACTTTAAAATTAATTCGCGACGATCTATATGACTACTTTCACTTGCAACAAACAGGTGATTCAATTGATTACCTCGATCATACACAGCACTATCTACCATTTTTCAGAAACGATACAGTATCTATTGCCAGAGACGATTCAATATCACGAGCATGGAGAGACAGAGGATACTATAGCAGTGTCAAAACAGTAGATGTTTTTTACGCTAGTCCATGGATAACAGAAGACAGCCAACGAGTAGCGATTATAGGTTATGACCTTCTGATGTATTTTCATTTCCTAGAGAATTTTGAGGGTGCACCTCAAGGGATGGAGAAATTGATTAAACAAAGATTTCAAAATTCGAACACCGCCTATCACGAAGGCTATGAGCTTACAGAAGATGGGGACACAGTCCTTGTAAGGCATTTTAAAACACAAGCGAGAATAGGGATGCTTATTACATCTCCAATTGACAGTTTACACTTCAGTTTTATCAGCGAAACAGCTGGGAAGGCATCCAACACAGACATCATGATGGGTAAAGAAAATATCATGACGTTGCTTAGGGATAAGCATAAGGCTTTAAAAAATAACCCATGAGTTCACCTAAATGCCAAGTAAGTAACGAATGGTCAACACTTAAAAAGGTCATTGTAGGTACAGCTGTGTCATGGGGGGCAGACCCTACAGCGGAACTTGCAGTGGACCCTAAGTCTCGTGAACACATCCTCGCAGGAACATACCCCACAGAAAATGATGTACAACAAGAACTTGAAGGATTAGTTACTTTACTTAAATCTAATGACGTCGAGGTTATCAGACCAGTTAACATTGAAGGTCTTAACCAAGTATTCTCTAGAGATGTGGGGATTGTAATTAACGACAAGCTAATTCACACTTCTATGATTGCAGGTAGATCTCAGGAGTGGGAAGGAATAGAAAACCACTTCTCCCATCTCTCCTCAAACCAGATTTTAATCCCTACTGTGGGAGTGAGAATAGAGGGAGGTGACGTTATGCCTATGGGCGATGAGATTTGGGTAGGCTTCGGGGAAGGTGATGACTTTGAGAAATACAGAACATCACGCACTAACGAGCTAGCTATAGAATGGTTAATTAGTGAATTTCCTAACCACCATATACGTTCTTTCGCTCTTTCCAAGTCAGATATAGACCCTAGACTCAACGCCCTACACCTCGATTGCTGTTTAAGCGTACTGAGTGGAGGTCACGCCATTTTCCATCCAGGTGGCATGAAGTACGAGAAAGACAGGCATTGGATTAGAAAACACTTCGAGGGGAAAATAATTGAACTTGATGCTGAAGGAATGTATGACATGCATTGCAACTTATTCAGCATTACTCCTGCTACTGTAATAAGTGGACAAGGCTTCAATAAGGTGAACACACAACTCAGAAACTGGGGATACGAAGTCCTAGAAACTCCTATGGGAGAAACCTCTAAAATGGGAGGCCTTTTACGCTGCGTCACACTACCTATAATTAGATCGTAATGAATACTCAAAGAACTACTAACATATTAATGGTACGTCCGTCAGCATTCAGAATGAATGAAGAAACAGCGGACAATAACTACTACCAAAAAGTCCTCGACAATCTCTCACCCGAGGATGTCATAGACAGTGCACTAGAAGAATTCGATAACATGGTCGAAATTCTAACTGCTGAAGGAGTAAATGTAATTGTCGTGGAAGACGATCCCGACACAGACACACCAGACGCTATTTTCCCTAACAACTGGATAAGCTTTCACTCTGATGGAAGAGTGGCCCTCTACCCTATGTTCGCCCCCAATAGAAGGACTGAACGAAGAGAAGACATAATTCTAGACCTTCAGCATAATCACGGGTTCGAAGTCAAAGAAATAGTTGACTTCACTGAATTCGAAGAGCACAATACATTCTTAGAGGGAACGGGTAGCATAGTCCTAGACAGAGCTAATCATAAAGCGTATGCTGCTATCAGTCCGCGAACTGATAAAGTAGCTTTCGCACAGTTTTGCGAAGCTTTCAATTACGACGGAATAGTCTTTGACTCTCTCCAGTCGGTAGATAATAAAAGAGAAAGCATATACCACACTAACGTGATGATGTGTGTAGGAACTGGCTGGGCGACCGTGTGTCTAGATAGCCTCGACCACGAAGAAGATGTAAGTCTCGTTCGCGAATCTTTAGAAGAAAACAATATTGAAATTATCCCTCTTTCTGAAGACCAAATCTCACATTTCGCTGGCAACATGCTCGAGGTTGCCTCTACAAATGACGACGAGGCTAGAATTGTAATGAGCACATCTGCTTTAAAAGCTCTCAATCCCGACCAAATTCAAAAGCTTAGCTCATACGGTAAAATTGTATCTATTCCTCTCGATGTCATAGAAGCATGCGGAGGTGGATCAGCGAGATGCATGATGGCAGAAATACATCTTCTTAGAAACTGACACCCATGCAAAAACTAGATTCTATAATCACAGAAGCTGTTTCTAATGCTTGCTTTACTCTATACGGCACACGCCCTGAGAGCAAGCAGGTATCAGTACAGAGCACACGTTCAGAATTTATTGGCGAGCGTACCGTTGTTGTTTTCCCATTCACTCGTCTTGCTGGCAAATCACCAGAAGCAACAGGCGAAGAAATAGGAACTCATCTTGTCTCTAATGTAGATGAAATCATAGCTTTCCAAGTCGTAAAAGGCTTCCTTAACCTAAGCATCTCAGATTCTTACTGGGCTGAAGCACTAAGTGCAGCAGTAAGCTCAGGAGCTGACTTTGGAATTAACGAGCCTAATTCAAAGCCACAAGTGATGGTGGAGTACTCCTCCCCTAACACTAACAAGCCTATACACCTCGGGCATCTCAGAAATATATTTCTAGGCTACAGTGTCTCAGAAATACTTAAAGCTGCTGGACACAATGTTGTTAAAGTCCAAATCATAAACGACAGAGGCATACACATTTGTAAATCCATGGTCGCATGGCAATTATTCGGCAGTGGCGAAACTCCAGACTCAACTGGTGAGAAAGGTGATAAATTAGTGGGCCGTTATTACGTCGCATTCGATAAGGCATACAAGAAAGAAATTGCAGAGCTAGAAGCCTCAGGCCTAGATCCCGACACCGCTAAAGATCAGGCTCCCATCATTTTGGCGGCTCGCGACCTTTTACATAAGTGGGAGGAAGGTGACTCTGAAGTTCGAGCGCTTTGGGCTACAATGAACAGCTGGGTCTACAAAGGTTTCGAATCAACCTATAAATCTATGGACGTAGATTTCGATAAACTCTATTACGAATCCGATACCTACCTCATAGGTAAAGCACATATCGAAAAAGGAGTGTCCGAGGGCATTTTCACTAAACGCGAGGACGGTTCTATTTGGGTTAACCTATCCGATGTGGGCCTCGACGAAAAGCTTCTACTACGAAAGGACGGCACAGCCGTTTACATGACGCAAGATATAGGCACGGCCATCCTTCGATTTGACGAATACCCCAACCTAAACCGCCAAGTCTACACCGTTGGAAACGAACAAGAATACCACTTCAAAGTCCTATTTGAAATACTAGCAAAACTTGGATTCGAGCAATCATCTCGATGCCACCATTTAAGCTACGGCATGGTGGAATTGCCAGAGGGCAAAATGAAATCTCGCGAGGGAACGGTCGTAGATGCTGACGAACTCATGGAAGAAATGAGAAGCACAGCGGAGTCTATGTCTCGTGAAGCTGGCAAACTCGACAACATCCCCTCTTCAGATCACGAAGAACTATTTAAAAACGTGGGTTATGGCGCTCTGAAGTATTTCCTTCTACGCGTTGACCCTAAGAAATCTATGTTGTTCGACCCTAAAGGTAGCATTGACTTTATCGGCAATACTGGCCCCTACATACAATTCAACTACGTAAGGGCACGTTCCCTGCTAAGAAAGGCTGGGATAGAGGACCCGAGCGCGCTAGAACCGCTAGCAGTAGTTCATCTGGACGATGTAGAAAGATCTCTACTGATGACGGCTCTTTCACTCCCTGGAGTAATTGAAGAAGCGGCAATAAATTACGACCCTTCACTAGTAGCAAACCTTTGCTATGACATTACTAAGTCTTACTCTCGTTGGTATCAGGACCACCCTGTCATTAAGGAAGACAATAAAGACATAAGAGCTGTACGTCTAGCTCTTTGTGCTCTTTGTAGTTCAGCCGTTAAAACAGGCATGACTCTACTCGGAGTCACCATGCCTGAGCGCATGTAGTCGAAGGTTCTACAGAGAAATTATTCCAGGTATCTTTGCTGCAGCTTCGTAGCGCGAAAACACTTCGTCTGCACTTACGACAGTATGCAATATTGTAAAGGACCTATATTTCCCTGTCTTTGAGTCTCTGGCTTTAAACTTCGACTTCAAGCCGAATATAGCTCTTAGCAAAGCCTCATTTTCATTCCCTTTA
>Ga0308023_1000530_pt1 | contig 11419 bp, 10 predicted proteins | sample Neamet418_FD_201294 | JGI IMG/M metagenome (GOLD analysis project Ga0308023, IMG submission 201294) | Marine microbial communities from water near the shore, Antarctic Ocean - #418 | ecosystem: Environmental > Aquatic > Marine > Unclassified | place: Southern Ocean | collected 2014-10-03
TTACTTCTTCGATTAAGTTTATTAAAACCTCTGTATCTGTATCACTTTTAAAAGTGTACCCTCGAGTAATTAATTCTTTTCTAATAGTATCATAGTTTTCTATAATTCCATTATGTACAATAACTAAATCTCCAGATTGTGAAAAATGTGGATGAGAATTTACATCATTAGGCACTCCATGAGTCGCCCAACGTGTATGGCCCATACCAATATTTCCTTTTTTTCTTCCTTCTTCTTTATCTGTAATAAGTTCTAAATCTGATACTTTCCCTTTAGTTTTAGAAAGTTGCACATTTTCACCATCAAACATCATAATACCGGAGCTATCATAGCCTCGGTATTCTAGTCTCTTTAGTCCATTCATTACTATAGGATACGCATCTCTGTATCCTATATAACCTGTTATTCCACACATAGCAATTTCTGTTTTTTGGAAAGATTAATTAATTATTTTTCTCTGAATATGAAATTTTTAATACGGCTCTTTTCTCGCCATTGATGATATCTTGATTAAAAAGTGTAACAGCTTTGGGGTTCCAATTGTAATTTGAAAAAAGAGTACTAGAAACAGGATCATCAGAAGTATTATGAACTTTTAATTTTAAAATCGGTGAAAAATCTTCCGCTCCACTAATTAAATCTGAAATATAATCTGTAATTCTAAAAGTATATTTCTCTGCTTTTCTATTCGCGTCTCTTTCTAAATTACCACCAAAAGTAGTTTCACTGTAAGCATCTTTTACTTGACTAAAACCCGTTGTTGGTAAGTTTGAGTCTGTACCAACCCTATACATGTATAGTCTACTCGGAATTGCTGTTGTATCTACAGATTGGTTGATATAAAACGTTAATGAAGCATCGTTAATTAACCAATTATTATCTCTCAATTCTTCAATCTTATCAGCAATATTGTTATTGTCTGCATCAGCTCCAAAAAGATCTATTGAAACTTCACTACCAGCGGCTCCTTGTAATTTAATTTCATTGTTTACTGGATATACTCTATCCTCCATTTTATAAATACCAGATCTTATTCCTTTCAATAAAAAAGAATTATTTTTTTGAATTGTATCTATTACCTGACCATTTGCTAAAACAGTATTTGTATAATAAACTTCAATAGATGGATTTAATGCTGTAACAGTATTTGTGAAGTCAAAAGAAATTAAAGTCCCTTCATCACCTTGTGCTTCTAAAATAATTCCTCTAAAGTAATCATTAAAAGCATCTTGAGAATCAAATTCTGGCGATTCATATTTGTCTAAAAATACTTCTTTAAACTTATCTTCATTTAAAGGAATAACAGCAAATGGTAACGGCACTCCTGATGCTGAAGAAGATGTAAATCTTACAGTATCTCTTAAGTACAAATCATCATTACTTAACCTTCTTTTTACGATAATTATAGTATCGTTTTTATTAGGTTTAAATTGATAATTAATTGGATCATTTAACTCATCACCTGTCTTTTCAAAAACAGCATTCGAATTAAATGAGTTTAATTTTGATGGATCTGTAGGATTCAATCGACTTAAATAAGTACTTGTTTGATATGCATTAACGGTAAATGCTTCTGTTTGATCTCCAATAATAGAATTTAATGTAAATTCTGGGCCTGTAGATGTGTTATCATCCAAAGTTGCCGTATAAGGTAATTTTACAAAAACAGTATCTATTGTAGTAACAACAATGGTGTCAGCACCATAAATATTTTCATCATCAACTACTTTTAAATTACTGCTTATTCCTACTTGTGAAATAATAGAAGCCTCTATTTTTTCATATGCAGAACTTGCATGTATACCCAATAAATATTTTCCTGGTTCTTTAGAAATATTGTCTGCAGTTACACTTTCAACGGGCGTATTTTCTGTTGTAATTTCTACAGCATATACGCTTGTATTAAATTTTGTATTGCTAATAACGTTAGATCCAATGTCTGTGAAGTCCTCTTCACATGAAATGATTGCTGAAAATAATGACAACAAAACACCTATATAAACACTCTTTTTAATAATTTTATTCACTTTTTAAAAACAATTAATTAACTGATATTAGATCAGCGTAAAAATTTAAATAAGATTCTTTTATGTTCTCTGCTTCATGTGCTAAAACAGGCATTCCTTTTTCTTCAATGAAGGAATTTAATTCTTCTGAAATTGTTTCACTTCCATGAATAATTGCATCAGAGTTTTCAATAGCACTTTTTAAAATATTGGTATGGTTTGGCACCTCAATAGTTGCTATTTTATCGTTTTCAGATAAATCGAACTTAACTTTAGCTGCCAAATCTGAGTTTAATTCTCCCTCAAAACCGGTATTATATAACGAAGTAACAATTTTACTTTCCTTAAATAATGGTTCTTCTTTGTAAAATTCTCTTAAATAAAGAGGCAGTAAAGAAGCCATCCATCCATGAACGTGAATAATATCTGGAGCCCAGTTTAACTTTTTTACAGTTTCTACGACACCTTTAGCAAAGAAAATTGCACGCTCATCATTATCTGAAAACAATTCATCGTCTTCGTCTGTAAAAACGGCTTTTCTTTTAAAATATTCTTCATTATCAATAAAATAAACTTGCATTCTTTCCTTTGGAATCGAAGCAACTTTAATAATTAATGGCATATCTAAGTCATTTACAACTAGGTTCATCCCAGACAAACGTATTACTTCATGTAATTGATGTCTTCGCTCGTTAATTACACCATACCTTGGCATAAATATTCGTGTTTGAACCCCTTTAGAATGTGCGTTTTTAGCCGAATGAAAGGCTGTAGAAGATAGTTCTGTTTCTGGTAAATACGGAACGACTTCCGATGATACAAATAAAATTCTCTTGTCCTTCATTAAATCAAACTCTTTTATGAGATTGGCAAAAGTACAAATTATTATGCTAATATCGTGTTAAAATGGTAAGTTTGCAGACTTCCCATAATTTTTAAGAATGAGAATTTTTAACACTAGACAAGAACTAAAATCTTACTTAACCGCTCAAAAAGAGGGGGATAAAACTATTGGACTTGTTCCAACAATGGGTGCATTACACCAAGGTCATTTATCTTTAATTAAGAAAGCACAACGGAAAAATGATATCGTTGTCGTTAGTATTTTTGTGAATCCGACACAATTTAACAAAAAAGAAGATTTAATAAACTACCCAAAGACGATAGAAAACGACACTAAATTATTAGAAAGTGTTTCTTGTGATATTTTGTTTTTTCCTTCTGTAGAAGAAATATATGAAGATCATGTTTCATCAGAAAAATTTGACTTTGATGGTTTAGAACATCAAATGGAAGGGGAGTTTAGAGAAGGTCATTTTGATGGTGTTGGTACCATCGTAAAAACACTTTTCGAAATTGTAGCTCCCAACAAAGCTTATTTTGGCCAAAAGGATTTTCAACAGCTACAAATCATTAAAAAAATGGTGAAAAAACATCGTTTAAATGTTAAAGTTAAAGGATGTGCTATTTTTAGAGAAGAAGACGGTTTAGCAATGAGTTCTAGAAACACAAGACTCACAAAAGAACATAGAACTGAAGCACCTTTTGTCTACAAAATTCTTAAAAAAGTTCGTAAAAAATTTGATACAGAAAATACTGATAAAATAACCGAATGGGTAAATAATCAATTTAAAAAACACCCTTTTTTAGATTTAGAATATTTTACAATTGCTGATGAAAAAACATTAAAAACCATAAAGAACAAAGAGTCTAACAAAAAAAATCGTGCTTTTATTGCCGCATTTGCAGGTAAAATTAGATTGATTGATAACATTCAATTATAAAGTGATTAACCAAAAAAATAGTATTTTTACTATCTGTTAGTTCAGATCGTAAAATCGAAAAACAGCAGTAGTATTTCCTAACGAAAAAAATAACACACTTACTTAATTTTGAATATTAAAAAGATTTTAAAAATTATATTACCACTAGTTTTGGGAGGATTCTTAGTTTGGTATTCTATCTCTAAAATTTCTATGGATATTTTAATAGGATATTTTAAAGAAGCCAATTATAGTTGGATTTTCCTTGGATTATTCTTCGGAGTATTAAGTCACCTTTCTAGGGCTTATCGATGGAAATTTATGTTAGAACCACTAGGTTTTAAGCCTAAATTCACAAATAGTGTTTTAGCTGTTTTAGTTGGGTATTTGGTGAACCTAGCATTGCCAAGAGCAGGGGAAGTTTCAAGAGCATTGGTCTTAACAAATTACGAAGACGTCCCTTTCGAAAAAGGATTTGGAACGATTGTCGCAGAAAGAATTGCCGATCTAATTATGATGTTATGCATTATTTTAATCACCCTTTTTGTTCAGTTCGATTTCATTTACGAACTCTTAACCAAAAATTTTAATCCCATTAAAATCAGTATTGGTTTAGCGATTTTAATCATTGGTTTTTACATACTTTCTTCTTTTGTAAAAAAAGCAACATCAGGTTTTTTATTAAAAATTAAAACCTTTTTCGCTGGTTTAACAGAAGGCGTTACTAGTATTTTTAAAATGAAAAATAAATGCCCATTTATTTTTCACACCGTTTTTATTTGGGCAATGTATGTCGCTATGTTTTGGGCTACCATTCCTGCAATTGACGGTTTAAATGTTCCTTTAGGTGGAATTTTAATTGGCTTTATTGCTGGTGGATTTTCTATTGCCGCAACAAACGGTGGTATTGGTTTATACCCAATTGCTGTTGCCGGAGCCTTAGCTTTGTTTGATATTCCCACAGAACCTGCAACCGCTTTTGGTTGGATTATGTGGACGGCACAAACGGCTATGATTATCGTTTTTGGTGGTTTGGCGTTTTTATTACTTCCTATTTATAATAAAAATAAGTAATTTTTGGGCGTTCCCTAAAGGTCGCGCTTTCACTACTCGCTTTTTTTAAAATAAAAAAGAGCTCAAACAAACAGTTCAATCGCTAACGCAATTATTTGCTAACTTTAAGTAAATCTTACTTGTAATGAAATTTTTAAAAGACTAATCTCAAGATTACTTTGAAACTTTGTAACTTTGAGACTCTGAAACTAATTTAATGTCAAAAACCAAAACAACTTTTTTCTGTCAAAACTGTGGAACTCAACATGCAAAATGGGTCGGGCAATGTGGTGCTTGTAAAGAATGGAACACGATTGTAGAAGAAATTATTCAGAAAGAAGAAAAACGCGTTTGGAAACAATCTACAACAGCGAAACAAGTTATAAATAAGCCTTTAAAGATTGCTGATATTCAGTTAAATCCGGAAGAAAGAGTCGTTACGAATAACAACGAATTAGACACTGTTTTAGGTGGTGGATTGGTAAAAGGCTCTGTAATTCTTTTGGGTGGTGAACCAGGAATTGGAAAATCAACTTTATTATTACAAGTTGCCTTAAATATTCGTCAGAAAGTACTGTACGTTTCTGGTGAAGAAAGTCAATCTCAAATAAAAATGAGAGCAGAAAGATTAGAAGCTAAAAATTCTAATTGTTTAATTCTTACGGAAACCAACACACAGAAAATCTTCAAAAGTATTGAAGAAACGGAACCAGAAGTTTTGGTGATAGATTCTATACAAACATTACACACCAATAATATTGAAGCTTCTCCAGGAAGTATTTCTCAAATTAGAGAAACGGCTGCAGAATTAATAAAATTCGCCAAAGAAACTGCAACTCCGGTTTTGTTAATTGGTCATATCAATAAAGACGGACATATAGCTGGTCCAAAAATTTTAGAGCACATGGTCGATGTTGTTTTGCAGTTTGAAGGCGACAGAAATCATACGTATCGAATTTTACGATCACAAAAAAATAGATTTGGTTCTACATCCGAATTAGGGATTTACGAAATGCTTTCAACAGGATTAAGAGAAATCTCAAATCCCTCTGAAATATTGATTTCTAAAAAAGATGCCGACTTAAGCGGAACCGCAATTGCATCAACTTTAGAAGGAATTAGACCTTTAATGATCGAAGTTCAAGCCTTGGTCTCTACTGCTGTTTATGGAACACCACAGCGCTCTACAACAGGTTATAATTTAAAAAGATTACACATGATTTTAGCGGTTCTAGAAAAAAGAGCTGGTTTTAAATTAGGTGCAAAAGATGTTTTTTTAAACATTACTGGAGGTATCAATGTTGACGATCCTGCAATAGATTTAGCCGTGGTTGCTGCTATTTTATCATCCAATCAAGATATTGCTATCAACCCAAATGTTTGCTTTGCTGCAGAAGTCGGTTTAGCAGGAGAAATAAGACCCGTTTCTAAAATTGATCAACGAATTTTAGAGGCCGAAAAATTGGGTTATAAAACCCTTGTCGCTTCAAAATACAATAAGATTTCTTCTAAAAAACATGGAATTAAATTGATTCTAGTTGGTAAGATTGAAGAGGCATTTGCTAGTTTGTTTGCATAGCGTTTTGCTTTAAAACAAAATAATTTCAAAATTTACCACATAGAAACATAGAAAGCATAATTTTTATCTTCTCTAAAAACCTCCACGATTGTCATTCCTGCCTTTCGACTATCGCTTAAGATAAACTTCAGCAGGAATTTAAACTTAGTTTACTTTCAATAAAATAATTTTAAAATAAAAAAACCGAACATTTCTGCTCGGTTTTTATCAATTTTATAAAGTTCTGAATCACACTTCGACAAGCTCAGTGTAAAAGTTCAGTGTAATTTATTTTTTATTTACAACTTTAATGTACTTATCTAAAGCCATTGTCATAGAAGGTGTTTCTGGACTTGGTGCAATAATATCGCACTTTAAGCCAGCATCCGTAACGGCAGAAACAGTAGAGCTCCCAAAAGCAGCAATTCTTGTATCGTTTTGCTTGAAATTTGGAAAATTACGAAATAAAGACTCTATTCCCGAAGGACTAAAGAAGACCAATACATCATAAAAAACATCCTCTAAATCAGACAAATCACTAACGACAGTTCGGTACAAATCGGCTCTTGTCCAATTAACACCTAAAGCATCTAATTCCGTAGGAATTAATGGTTTTAATTTATCTGACGATGGTAATAAAAATTGTTCCGTTTTATGTTTCTTAATTAACTTAATTAAGTCTTGAAATGTTCTGTTACCAACATAAATTTTACGTTTTCTATACACAACATACTTTTGCAAATAATAAGCTACAGCTTCAGATTGACAGAAATATTTCATACTATCTGGCACTTTAAAACGCATTTCTTCAGCAATTCTAAAAAAATGATCTACAGCATTTCTACTTGTTAAAATAATAGCCGTAAATTTAGTTAAGTCAATTTTTTGAGCCCTTACATCTTTTACAGAAATCCCTTCAACATGAATAAAAGATCTAAAATCGATTTTTATTTTTTGTTTATCAGACAAGTCAAAATAAGGTGAAGTTTCTGTCTTTGGAGGTGGTTGTGATACTAAAATCGTTTTCACTTTCATACGCTTTCGTTTTCTAATTAAAACATCAGTTTAAACAGTGTAAATAGCGGTGCTATTTCGAAGGCGCAAATGTACAATATAAAATAAAACAACTTCTTAAAAACCAAGTTTTTATTACTAACTGCATGAAACACAAATCGTATAAAAAATAGAAAGGCTGCGAAATAGTACAAATAAAGCTGTTTTAAATTTGCATACTCACTTAAAATCACTGCTATATATAGTAAAAATGAAATTGCATTTAAATAATTAGTTTTTGAAATAAGAAAAAACCGAACTTCATTTTTTATTAAAAATACGTGTGAAAATAAGTACTCTACTATTTTAAGTAGCAAGAAATAAGACAACAAACTTAAGAAAACTGGTAAAAATGACGAAAAACTCACATCATTTGTTGCCAATATGTACGTCTTAAAGTTAAAAACCAATAGTGATATTACAAGTACAGAAAAGACAAAAAAGACAATTTGAAAAACATCAAAAAAGCTAGTATTTTCTTCTGATTCTGTCGCTACAAAATTTATATTAAACACGCCATAAAGACTTCCTTTTAGCCTGCTAGGGTCTATTGCTTTTAATAAAACAATACCAAAAAACAAAAGCATTAAAACTAATGTGATCCAATGGTTAGAAGTTGTGATTTTTTCTAGTGCTTGCAAGTAATTTTCATTTAATAAGATTAACACAAAATTAGTAATTAAATAATGTATATTTGCTTTCTTACTACATGAAAATTAATTTATGTCAGACGCGTTAGTCATTATTCCTACCTATAACGAAAAAGAGAACATCGAAGTTATCATTAAAGCTACTTTTAATCAAAAGAAAGCGTTTCATATTTTGGTTGTTGATGATAATTCTCCTGATGGAACCTCCAAAATTGTAGAAAACTTAATTTCGGAATTCCCAAATCAACTTTTTTTAGAAAAAAGGATAGGTAAAAGCGGTTTAGGAACTGCCTATATTCATGGTTTTAAATGGGCACTTGCAAAAAAATATGATTACATCATAGAAATGGATGCCGATTTTTCTCATAATCCAAAAGATTTAATTCGCCTTTATAATGCTTGTAAAAAAGAAGGCGGTGATGTTTCTGTTGGATCTAGATATGTAAACAATCAAGTAAACGTTGTTAATTGGGATATAAAGAGATTACTTCTTTCTTATTTTGCATCTAGATATGTTCGTTTAATAACAAGAATTCCTCTTTTTGATACAACTGCAGGTTTTGTTTGTTGGAAAAGAGAAGTGTTAGAAAAAATACAATTAGATAAAATAAGATTTATAGGGTACGCTTTTCAAATAGAAATGAAATTTAAAGCATGGAAACATGGTTTTAGCATAAAAGAAGTTTCTGTTATTTTTACTGACAGAAAATTAGGCACTTCTAAAATGAGCGGAAATATTGTTTTTGAAGCTTTATTTGGAGTGATAAGAATGAGATTAAAAGGTTTACCAAAATAGATTTATCAAGAATAGCACTTCTCTTAGAACTGCTAATTTAAAAGGCTCTAAAAAGAGTTAAGGTCAATATACAGCAATAATATTGGTACAATAAAAGCTTACAAACGTTTTGGATTTACCAAAAGTTTAGTAAAGATGAGAATAGATATTTAAGAAGAAAAATGGCAAAATTAACTTTAATAAAAAATGCAAGAATCGTAAATGAAAACAATACCTTTTTAGGTGATGTTTTGATTGAAAACGAAATAATAATAAAAATTTCATCAGAAATAACAGCAACTGAAAACGTTGAAGTGATTGATGCTGAAGGGCAGTTTTTAATTCCTGGTTTTATTGATGATCAAGTTCATTTTAGAGAACCCGGTTTAACACACAAAGCAAATATTGCTACAGAAAGTAGAGCTGCTGTTGCTGGCGGAATTACTACTTTTATAGAAATGCCAAATACAGTTCCGCAAGCTACAACTCAAGATTTATTAGAAGATAAATTTATAATTGCAGCGAACGATTCGTATGCAAACTATTCTTTTATGTTTGGTGGCACAAATGATAATTTAGAGGAATTATTAAAAACAGATCCTAAAAAAGTAGCCGGAATTAAATTATTTTTAGGTTCTTCTACAGGAAATATGTTGGTTGATAATGAAGAAATTCTAGAGAAAATTTTCTCTTCAACAAAAATGATTATTTCTGTACATTGTGAAGACGAGGAAACCATCAGAAAAAACACACAAGAATTTGTAGACAAATACGGAGATGATATTCCGTTAAAATACCACCCAATTATTAGAAGTGAGGAAGCTTGTTATTTATCCTCATCAAAAGCGATTGAATTAGCGAAGAAAACAGGCGCAAGATTGCATGTTTTTCATGTATCAACAGCTAAAGAAACTGCGCTTTTTAGAAATGATATTCCTTTAAAAGAAAAACAAATTACCGCAGAAGTTTGTATTCATCATTTGTGGTTTTCTGATAAAGATTATACAGAAAAAGGAACTCATATTAAATGGAATCCTGCTGTAAAAACGGAGGCTGACAGACAGGGTTTATGGGAGGCTTTGTTAGATGATCGAATTGATGTTTTAGCGACAGATCACGCACCTCATACTTTAGAAGAAAAAAACAACGTGTATACAAAAGCCCCAAGTGGTGGCCCATTGGTACAACATGCAATACCTGCAATTTTAGAGAAAGTAAAAGAAGGGGTTATTTCAATTGAAAAAGCAGTTGAAAAAATGAGCCATAATCCTGCTATATTATTTCAAATTGAAAAAAGAGGTTTTATAAAAGAAGGCTATTTTGCTGATTTAGTTTTAATTGACACCAACAAACCTCAAACAGTTTCTAAAGACAATATTTTATACAAATGTGGTTGGTCTCCTTTTGAAGGAACTACCTTTTCATCAACCATAACACATACATTTGTAAATGGTAATTTGATGTATAAAAATGGCGTTTTTAATGATGAAATTAAAGGAAAAAGAATCACATTTAATCGCTAACATGAAAAACATAAGCTACTTACTTATTTTTATTTTCTTGGTTTCTTGTACAAGTAATACCATTTTTGAAAAACCAAAAGACTTAATCCCTAGAGATACAATGAGTCTTCTAATTAAAGAAATGATGATTGCTTCTTCTGCAAAACATGTTAAAAACAAGAATTTTGAAAGAAAAATTGAATACATGTATTTAGTCTATGACCAGTTTAAAATTGATAGTACTCGTTTTCAAACAAGCAACTTATATTATATGTCTAAAATAGATGTATATCAAGAAATTTTTGAAAAGGCTAAAATTAGTTTGGAAGTGCAAAAAGATTTCTATAAAAAAACAAATACTAAAAAAGATTCTATAGGAAGTGATTCTCTTAAAAAAATTAGAGCACGAAATAAAAAGAAACTTGACAATCTAGTGCCTGTAAAGGGAATAGGGTTGAAAAAAAGACCTACTCGTTAAGGTAGTTTTTAGAAATATTCTTAATTGATACTGCTATATTTTCAAACTCAAAATTTAATGTATTCTGTATCTTTTCTGAAGAATATTTAGAGATTGAATGTGCAGATCTTGCAGAATATTTACTCAACAAAGGTTCTTTTCCAGTAATTTTCGAAATACACCAAGCAACCCTCCAAAAGAGATTCGTTTGCCAAGGTTTAATCTTTTTTGAGGGTCGTTTTTTACCAAAAGCATCTGCAATTAGAAAGAAAATTTCTTTGAATGATTTATTTTCAGACACTAAAATAAAACGTTCGTTTTTCACTGTTGAATTCATTAATAAAATCATTGGCTTTACAACGTCTTGTACAGATACAAACCCCGTAACTCCTTCTGTATAAAATTGAAATCCGTTATAAACTTGACTGAATAATTTCCCAGAACCAGAACTCCAAAAACCACTTCCTAAAATAACTCCAGGATTTACAATAACAACATCAATTCCTTCTTGGCTCGCTCTCCAAACTTCCATTTCTGCACCAAATTTAGTAATAGAATACCCACTATTATCTAATTCCTTATTCCATTCATTATCTTCTGTC
>Ga0308023_1000531_pt1 | contig 11411 bp, 7 predicted proteins | sample Neamet418_FD_201294 | JGI IMG/M metagenome (GOLD analysis project Ga0308023, IMG submission 201294) | Marine microbial communities from water near the shore, Antarctic Ocean - #418 | ecosystem: Environmental > Aquatic > Marine > Unclassified | place: Southern Ocean | collected 2014-10-03
TCTAAATTACAGAACACCCCGTGGAAAGCAGCAGAATCTATGGACATATTTAGTAAGCTAGCTACTAATGGGTATAAAGAGGTCTTGTATACATTAGCTGGTTATCAGGAGTTCAACCCAGAGACACGGATGAGAAAAGAGGTAGAGTCCCTTACTTCTCAAAATAGTGACAAGACTACTGCTATTGATGAAGTATTGCAGGCGTATGAAGATGGGCATTTGAAAAACTTCTACTTCTCATACGAGTTGCAAAAGCATCAACGTGTTATGATGCAGGGCCGTATTAATCCACAGAATAGTAAAGTTACTAGATTCTTACTTAGCTCTTGGGGAGCTGCAACATATACTGCTGCTAATATATGGAAATTCAAATTAGGAGTAGCACAGAACTTAGGAGTTAAAGTAGATAAAAAAGATTTTAAAACTGCTGCTCTTGAGTTCGATAACATAATAAATGATCCTCTCATTCAAGAAGCTGTTAAAGCAATATCTGACTTAAATATAGCAACTAGTAAAGAAGACCAAAAAGGGCCATCTAAGAAACTAGCTGAGCTGCTACCACAAATACAGGGAAAATATAAAGTAGAGCACGGTACTTCCATTATAAATGCCCTAACTGGGTTATCTCAATACAAGCCAGGGAAGAAGTTTAAATCTGACTTGGTGATGGAAATTGATGGGATATCTAATGGTTGGGCTATGACTGTTCTCCAGTTCCCAATGTTTGATACTAATCTCGAACAGATCTTTGCTCAAGTGGGTATCTACTTTGGTGAGAATCCTAAGCATGACACAGGGCAGGAAGATGCATACCAGACTTTAGTTAAACATCTAAAGAGTTTTACTGATTCTGCTACTGCTTGGAAGTACTACACAGAAAGAAGTAATATCGATGCAGGTAATAAGAAAGATGCGGAATTATCTGAGGAACTTAAAGCGGAAGAGAAGAGTCATAAAGCCGCCTATCAGAGTAAAAGTGATGCACTAAACCAGCTCTATCCTGATTTAAAAAATGGAGACCTCCGTACTTTCGTGAAGTACCCCTTCTTGATCTACATGTACGGCGGAGGGATTGATGAGATCTCACAGGGAGTAGCTGGTGATATAGTTACATCTATTTATGCTCAGTTAGGTCAGATGCAACGAGAATACAATGAAATGAAGGGCAACACAGAGCTAAGTGAGTCATTAAAAGATGACTTAGAAGCCCGAAAGATTTTAGCTAGAACAGCTGAAGACTACATAACAGAAGTTGTAAGTCCTTACTTTAAAAATTTAAATGCCCTTAATATTGTTGATAACAGCATTAAACAAGCGTTTGTTAGCGAGACAACTAATATTTATGATATTTCATTAAATGATGAGGCACTGCAGAACAGTATTGCTGCAACACTTGCTCCTCGATTTAACTACGCTCTAGATGCAATGCTTGGCGCTACTAAAGATGCACGGAATGCAGTAACACAAATGGGAAGCATTCTGCATGCAGTATTTCAAGCGCACTATGACAAAGCTTATAACGAAGCACTTCAGCTCCGAGATTCAGACGGTAAAGTTGTTGGGAAACGGGGATCATTAACTAGATCAGAAATTAATAAACTTATTCTTGATGAGAATAATAAATTAATGGAAGTTTACCCAGCATACAGAGGGCCCTTAGCTGAGATAAATGAAAAGATTATAGATGGTGGAGTTGATCTAACTGAACGTATATATGACGTATCAACCAAGACAGACGATACTGTTGTTCAGGATTTTACTATAGACGGAAAGAACACTGATGTTACTTCCAGTCCAAGCAGCATAAAGTTTGCAGCCCCTGGAGTGAGTGCACTGATTCGTCAAATCATTAATATGGACTCTGTTCTGCTATCTCTCACACTAGATGCACACCCCGATTTACTAATGCTGCATGATGCATTCATGGGTACTCCGGAACAGCTAGTAGAAGTGGCAAAAGAATACAATGAGCACTATTTACGACTAGGTATGGAACACAGTGTTATTGAGGAAACCTACCAGCGAGTAATAGATGTCATAGAAACCGCCAAGAACAATAACCTAATGCCACAAGTGGAAACTTACTTGAAAAAAGAAGACAAGTTTGGTCGTGGTTATAGAGCAATGATGTTTCGAAGCAGTAAAGCCGAAACTCCAATTGAGCAAGATAAAAGTATCTTTGAAGTCGTAAAACGAGTTAGGGCAGCTAGAGCTAAACTGCAGAAGAAAATTAAAGATAATAAGGGTTTGATCTCTGCATTTCAGATGTACATGCCGACTGAAGAATTGATAGACACAGCTAAATCTTTTTATGAAAGTCTACTGGGTAAAGTTAGAGCTAATTTAGAAGAAGTAACTACTGTAACTAAAACACGGAAAAAAGTATTTTATACAGGGGCAGATATTGATGTATTAAACGATGGCATACTTACAGCTATAGCTAAACTAGGAGGGATAGCTAAGTTTAGCTCAGAGAAATCTGGTACTAGAAAATTACAATTTGGGGATTTTGGATTAGATAAAGATCCTACATATAGATCTGCTCCTTCTGGATTAGGGACTGGCTGGCCTGCATTTAGAGTTAATTCAGGGGGTACAGATGTTGATAATATGCGTACCCTTTTAGAAGGATACGGGTACTTAACAGATTCTAATAATACTGAGGAAATATTTGATAAAGTTAAAGAAGAAATAGCTAATCCTGAGAATAAACAAAAAACTACTGCAGGGATAGCAGCAGATGTTCAAAATACAGATTATGAAGCCGGGTTTGAACAGTACTATAGAGACCTAGAAGAAAATGGGCAATTAGATGAACTTAAATCATTAGAAGAACTGCCAGAAACTCAAGATACGCCCACAAATACAGATACAACTTTTTGGGAAGATTTGGATAGCTTTTTAGAGGGCTTAAATTCCGACCAACAAAATGCTATTGAAAATTTAGATCGCTTTGAAGGTACTTCTACAGTTATGGGGTATATTAATAACCCCGAAAGCCTTAAAAAAGAAATAGACAATACAGCTGTTGGCACTTCAGAGTCTGCAATGAACGAGGATAACGAATTTGATGAAAACGCGGTTATTGATGCAGGACGAGTAATTTTATACGATATTTTAATAAATAAATTTAAATCATTAGATGGACTTCCTACAAGTGATCCAAAAATTAAATTAGAATCTGCCCTCAATTTAGATACCATTAAGCAACTATTCTCCACAATGAAAACGGCCTCTGTTAATTACTACAATAGTAAAACAGACATGGATAACCATACTTCTGTATTAGAAAATGTATTAGATATTTTAGGTAAAGGACTGACAGAGACATCGAATCTCTCTTTAACACTTGAACAGATTGATGGTATTACCCAAGGTACTTATGAGACTGCTAGAAACAAAGTAACAGTCTCTGTTGCTAGACAAACTCCTCCATCGATTAATGGACAATCTCCTCAGGAAGTCTATGCGCATGAGTTAGTCCATGCTATGACCTGGCAAGCTATCAATGATAGCCCATTAGTCGCTGATAATATTGCGGCTCTATATCGCCAAGTAGAAGCAGATCTAAATACTAATCCTAAGTTTAAAGGACAACCTTGGAGAGTCTTCATTCCTGCAGGACGAACTAAAGCGTCTGCTAATGAAATTGCTACAGCCAAGCAGCAGTATAAATATCTATTCGATAATCCTAAACAGGAATCTCATAAATTACATGAGTTCTTGGCGTATGCCGTAACTAATAGGCAGATGGTAGAGTATCTGCAGACACAGCCCTCAGCACTACGTAAAGATTTCATTGGTAAATTTATGCGGGCTATAGAATTGGTAGTTAATATTTTCAAACGGGTATTTGGTAAAGCTTATTCCAGAAAAGCTGATCAGAATGGCTTTGAACAGATGTTAGCAGTAACTGAGCATCTGGTAGCCATTCAAAGTAAACACCAAAGTAAAGTTCAGCAGTTACAGTCTAAGACGTATAACTTCTTAGATGAGACTGATAAGAAATTAAAACAGTTTGCTTTTGAGAAGTCAGTAGAATTAATGAAGGTTGATTCAACTGTCGGCAAAGCTAGATTAGTAGTTGCCGGTACTGTTGCCTCAGCTGTACATACATTAAGTGATAATGCTACATCTAAGCGTTTAAGAAACCGGGTCAATCTAGTGTTAGGTAAAACATTACGTGGTGTAGCTAATGAAATTGGTGGAGGTGCATTATCTGAAAGTATGATTGAACAGCTACTTCACGCTAAAGTAAATGTATCTAAAGCTCGTCAAGAAGCAGAGCGGGCTAGTATTCACTGGTTTACTGGCCATAAAAAAGAAAACAGAGACGGTATTTGGAAATCAGTAGATCCAGAAGATAATCACTCTATGTCAGTAGAGTTAAAAGAAGCTCTAACTGATGTACTATTTAGAACTGATTTATCTAGTTTAATCGGGGCTGGCTTTAGTCATGCGGGTATTGCTGATTTAATTGGGGATACCACTGCTATTAACAATGCAGAAAAACAAATCAAAATAAGATTGAGACGGATTCAAAGTAAGGGGTTTAAGTCTGCCATTCGATACGCTGAAGAGCTTGGGTATCACATGGCTACAGGGAAAACTAAACTGCGTGAAGCACATATGAACGCACACACAATAGCTTTTGAGTACTTTGAAAATCCAACCACCGAGCAGATTAGTTTACTAGATGCGTACGCTACTTTAGAAGCTCTAAAAGAGATCGATCCAAATAAAGCTAGTGATGTAAAAGCATTAGCAGTTAATGAATTCCGTGCAGACATCAAACAAAACGGAATTATTGATATGATAGATAGTCATCTATTCTATAAAGAAGATTCTCTGAACGGGCTATTCAATGGCAATCCTACTCAAATGGTTAAAGGATATATTATTGAACGAGTAGATGATCTAACTAGTATGAAAGTAGGTACTGCTGCGGATGTAGAAAAGATGAAACGAGAAGGGTACTTCGAATCATATCCACTAGGTAAGGTTGATTCTAAACAGACCTACGATACTTTGTATATTAGTAGGCATATGCCGGAAGTTGCAGATGTATCTGGCATTCTCTCTACAACTAACCAACGTAATATGGGAACTACGTTGACTGAAATATTCATGAGAGATCCTGCATATCAAGTTAATGGTAAACCTGACTTTGTTTTAATTAAGCAGAAAGTTAAAACCTTTATAAAAGACCAAGGTAAGAAATCTAGTAATACATTTTTAAAGGAAGATAAATCTTTTAAATTGCGTCCTATTAGAGATGAAACTGGGCGTATTACTGACTACCGGGTAATGATGGATCATGCATCAAGAAAGAAAATAATCCGACCTGATCTGGAAATACAGAATGTATTTGCACATATGAATTCCTCACTGGTCGATAGGCAAGCTACGTTAGTGAATAACATAGCAACTATTGATCTTTTAGTAGATGAGCAACTAGATCTAATGGAATCCCATCCAAGAGAGTTTACAGATCTACTAGATCCTAAAGGTGCTTATATTGAACGGTACTACAAACTTCCTAAAGCTGTACGTGATTACATAACAGCTTATAGTACGAATGGAACGTTTATGGTTCGGGTAGATATTATTGATAAAGTTTTTGGATACAAAGCATTTGATATAACTCAATTGCAAGTATTAGCTAAGCATCCTCGAGTAAGATATGTGGCTGGATTAGCTCATTATATTATGCGGCAAATTGTTGGTTATGGGAAAGACCGTATAGTTATTGCAATGCCTAATGTAATTATTAATAATCTATTTTCAAATATTAGTCAGCTGTCGATGAGGAAGATTCCTATCTCGTATACTTTCTATAAAATTATAGAAGGTGTAAGTGAATATAAAAAATACCGTACAGCTACTGAACAACGACATAGATTGCAGCAATTAATTAATTCTAAAAATTTATCTAAAACTAGCACTGAGCAGCAGCAAGTGGATAGACTAACTGCGCAAATCCAAAATAATAAATTACATAAAATGAGTGAAGCTGGATTAAATTCTCTGATTGTAGAGGATGTTAATGATGCCCAAACAGATGGGTACTTTAATCGAATGCGCCGTATGCTTCGATTAGAATCATTTAAATATAAAGATTATACAGATAGGGTTCCTAAGAATGTAGGTACAGTAGCTAGTTGGTTATTTTTTACTAAGTCTAGTAAGCCTTATCAAGCATCTAGACATGTAGTTCAAATGACAGATTTCTTAGGTAGGTATGTGATGATTGAGCATGCTACTAAAGTCCACAACAAAGACTTTAAAACAGCAATGCATGAAGCTCTTAATGCGTTTGTATTATTTGATGAAGCACTCGTACCAGCTCTAGAAGCTGTAGATGCGATAGGAGCTACTTCTTTCTTATCTTATTTCTTAAGAAACCAGAGGGCTTCGAAACAATTAGCTGAAGCTAGCCCAACTTCAGTTGCATTATCTGCTGCAGTACAGCATCTTACTGGGATACCTACATTAGGTAATGTTAATGCATCTTGGCTTAGTGGGGACTTCTCTCCTAATACGTTACAATTTGATGACCTATTGGATGAAGCTAATAATGCAACCGGTATTGAAATTCTGGCTTGGTTTAAAGGATTGTTTAGCTAATGCTACCCATCTTCTAGGTCAGGATGGTGGCTTGACTCAGTATCTTTTCGCATCCCATCCTCATCAATCTTACGTTCAGTAAGATCCTTCTTAATACTGGCTGCAACAAAGCTTGCTGCAGCTAGCATAGGGATAGTCCACACCATCTTATCTGTCAGGAATGCCATTATATATGTAGGTACTAATACAATGAGCCCCTGTACTAGAGCTATTTTTATACTATGTAAATCCATTTTAACTGTCTTGAGTATTTGTGGATAATACTACTCTAATAATCACAAATAAGATGAATGCAACTACTACAAAAATAACAATAGGCAGTAACAATATACCCACTATGATAGTCAATGGAACCCCTATCAATCCTAGCACAGTATAAATTACACTCTGTAAAGTAATTGATGCTGTTTTTAATGTTGTCATGTGAACAGTGAGTTAGTGTTAAGTGGTTCTGCTTTAGGAATAGTAGCTTCTTCTTCGCCCTCAGGTATGCTCTCAGGTTCTTGATCTAACTTCTCTGATTCTAATTCTCTAGTAGCTGCCGCCATACCTTCAGCAGCTATATGATCTATATGTGCTTTTTTAATTGCAGCATCCTTAGCAGTACTTTCTGCTGCTTCTTCTAGTTGTACTTTAGCTTTAGCTTCACCTTTTTCTTCAGGAGTTAGTACTCTCCCATGCTTACGTTCTAATGTATGCAGAGCTCTTTCTTCTGCAGTACGGCGGTGACCAGATCTAGGACCAAACTCCCAAGCTATAGCTCTTTCTTTAGCACTATAATATCTACCACTTGTACTAGGCTGTACTTTTTGAACAGCTTCTGTCCATACTTTAGGTGTCTCTTCTTTTTCTTGTTTTTTCTTAAGTGCTTCTACTATGATAGATTCTATATCTATATCAATTTCTATTTTCATAACTTCTCCTCCTATTGGTTAATTCCATAGTAGGCAATACATATAGCATCAGATCTCCCATCTAGTAATCCTCCCTGCGGTCCGTGGATCACAGCTGATGGATATAGTGTCTGAGCTATCTGAGCAACTTGTTGTTTGATGGCTTTACCTTTAACGGTAATGCCTATGTATTTCTGCCATACTTTAGGTGTTACTGGGCAAGGTATGATGCCTTTAGTAGCTATCTGGGCGATAGCTATAACTATTCCTAGATTCCTTCCAAATCCAAAGTTAGATTTAGCTGACATCCCAAATAGGGAATGCACATCCTCTAACCATATTTTATCTACCTGTTGAGTATGCAACCACTGTGTAGCATCGTATATAGAGTGCTTCTTTAGATCTAACAGAGCAGTGTATGCTGGATCTTTTGAATCCAACACACACATAGCTCCACTAGCTCCAGGGTCTATTCCACACACTCTCATCAGGTAAACAGTGAACCTTGCCCATCAGTAGCCTGGACAGTAGGACTACCCATAATAGAGGCAGCTGAAGTACCTTTAGACTTAGTACTTTTATCAAGTACTGTGCCTTTATTCTTGGCAGACCAATTATCAAACATAGTAGCGTCTGAGCTACTAGTGATCTCTTCAGCAGTTTTACCTTCTGTATTGCCAAAGAATTTGCACTGATTAACAGTACGAGATTCACCTGTAGGCTCATACTGTCCATTAGCAGCTTTAGATACTTTATCTTCTACAACTTGATGTACAGCCACTTTAATAACTTTATTAAGTAGGCCAGTTAATATTGGGCGTTCAGAAGGTGCTTCTTTCCTTAGCTCAGGATTATAGACATTGATTGTCTTCTTCTCTATTGATTCCATGCACTTAGACAAGCTTTCACCTGTAGCTGCTACACACATAGAGTTAGCAATAGAGTATCCAGGAAGTGGGTAATCTACCTTATCTTTGGTGAAATAAGTCTTGTTACCCTTAGCCTTGCCAGATTTAATCCAGAAAGACTCTTTGAGCTCCTTGCCTGCAGAGTTTTCTAAGATAATATTACAACTTACTGCTTCAGATGCAGACTGGTTAAGATATACCATCTTAATAGTTGCATCGTATACTCCAGATTCCCATGCATATCCACCGCCTACACGTTCAATAGACTGTGTTTGCACATTTTTTGGAAGATCCCATTCACTCATAACTTGTATCCTTATGTTTTTAGTATGAGGGCCATCCACTGCCACGCGAATGTGCCTTAAGATGTTAACTATAGATGTAGAGAGCGACTCAATTATCTATAGAACCCTCAAAATGTAAGAGCAGAATTGCTCAAAATATTGGGCAATTACCAGTTAATTAGTTTTAATTGGATTGCCTGATAATGCTGATTCTCTTTGCTTTTCTATATATTGATCTAATATTTTTGTAAATTCTTTAAGAGATAAACCCGGTTTCATAACTAATGTCTCCGCAGCTACTTGTTGAACTACGGCAAAACCAAGTTCTACAGCTGTAGATACTACATTGGTAATAAGTCCGTAATTGGGGTTAGTTGGATCTGAAAAATCAGACATTGTACCTCCTTATTTTAGGGTATATTAAGAATATAATAGCGTGTTTAGCTATGTATATCAATGACTTATTGGAGGGATTTCGAGCTAGGACAGTAGTGATAGGTAGAGGGAGATTAATACCTGAGTACCACTACTGCCCCAGTCGAGGTCTAACATGTCTGCCTCCCTCTAGTGGTCGTGCAACCATCAAAAGGAGGACTAGTACTTTATAACTCTTCAGTTAAGATAGGCCCCGTTAAGGAGGAGATAGCCCCATAAGGAAGGCCGATACAGTCCTATCCAGCAGCAGATAATATTTACCGTGGCTCTAATACTGCAGTACCACGGTAGCATCCTATACTAGACTGGGCTGTTTTTAAACTATTTATAGTACTCGTGAAGACGATTAATAACATTTTGTAAGTTATTATCTATATAAGTTTCCTTCATATCCCACATACCCATAGGGCTCCTAATTCGCTCGTTAACAGTCTCTTTTGTTAACCTAGTCTGATAGACGTACTTAAAGCCAAGTGCCTTATCCTCCGCTGTAATAGTGTATGCTGAGGACTTAGCTACTTTGTCTTCTAATTTAGCCAATGGGATCTTTTTGGTAGATATTACTGTTGTAAAGAAGCTCTCAATACCTTGATTCATAAGTGATCCTTTGACCTTTACTAGGGTCTCATTGATCATTTCAGCTTCATTAAGAACATCAGAAGTATGAGCTAAGAAGACCACATTCTTCGTAGATTTAGCTACTATCTGAGACATTAGCATTTTCATGTACTGTGCATATTGTCCCCAAGCCTGCATAGTATTAGTTGAATTGATGACTTTAGTACTCTCATACATGTCCATTAGATATGTAAGTGTGTCTATGACAATTGTGTGTATCTCAGGCATCTTCTCTGCTTCAGTAAAGGCCTGATATACCATGTCTGGATCTGTAATAGTGAGTTCTTTAAATTTAGATCTAAATGGTAATTTCTTACCGTTCTCACAATTCAGGTACATAACTCCCTCAGGTTTATCTATAGCTAATAAGCTAGCGCTCTTACCTGAGCTAGATTTACCAGAAATCAGTACTAGGTGGTTATTGTTCATTAGTTAAGCCTCTTTTAGTTAATTCTTTACTGATTGATTTAATTGTACTATCCATAAATTGATCTTCTGGTAGTGGGACATCTAGGGAATTATTAAAACTTAATAACTTTTCTACAATTTCTCCTAATTGCATTTCTGCATCTACCATAACCATTCCATACCTATATAGATGGTTAGCTCTATTGCCTTTGGAAGTATGTGTTTTGAACCACCTTTCAATATTACCTACTCCCACAGCGCTGACCTGAGCTCTAGTTTCATCAGATCGTTTAGTTTCTGGTATGAACATTGTCGCATCTATGACAGTACCTTGGTTGTACTCGTAATGCCCTGGGTGTGAAGCCCACTTCCTTGCTATATCTTTAGCAGCTTCATCTACTGGGAATGGTAACCATTCAAATACATTAACCATGAACCTAGAGTACTCATTAGATGATAACTTTAGCCTGTGAGATATAGGTAGTATTAATCTAAATCGATTAATTTCTGGTGTATGTCGTTTAGTTGTAGATATTAAAAAAGCATAATCTTCTAGTAGAATTTTAACTGTAGAGATACTTATATCTCCATCACAGTCTAGAATTAGAAGATCAAATCCTGGGATAGCATTTTCACTTTTACGATGACCATTAACAAATCCATGAGCAGTGTAGTGATACCCTTTTGCAGTTGTTAACTTATGTAATTTATCAAATGGAGGGTGATCTACTTGATAGTCATGAGCTATGTCTGTACTAATCGCAGTTGTCAAACTATCTAGATCTGTTTCTATTAGAGTCTCACCTATAAAGAATTCAATATCATCAATTGACCTCTTTTTAATAATGATATTATTTTTATAACCAAATGACATTGCTAGTGTCATTAGATCTTTACGTTGTGTTTCAGATCCTTTATAGAAGGGTAACTCCTCAATTAACTCATGCTGAGTAACTTCATTATCACAATCAGCTAAGTAGTGAGCTAATCGTTCATAGGGCCCTTGCTTCCTCATCAGTAGATGGAAAGCTTCTCCAGAATCTTCAACTACACTAATAGCGTAGTCCAAGTGCTCCTTAGTTAGCTCTGTAGAGTTATCTGCAAAAGCATATGCTCCTGCTAATTTAAGTGCTTTGTAGTGTCTGTGAGACATCTCTGCCTTGTGCAGTGCCATATGATCTTTAAAGTCGTCTGCTGCTTCCTCACATTTCATTTGATATTCTATTAAGTAAATAGAA
>Ga0308023_1000540_pt1 | contig 11298 bp, 10 predicted proteins | sample Neamet418_FD_201294 | JGI IMG/M metagenome (GOLD analysis project Ga0308023, IMG submission 201294) | Marine microbial communities from water near the shore, Antarctic Ocean - #418 | ecosystem: Environmental > Aquatic > Marine > Unclassified | place: Southern Ocean | collected 2014-10-03
TTAAGCGTGAAGCTCGTCCATCTGAAAAAGAGACCTTAACCAGTCGCTTAATCGATCGTCCTATTCGTCCGCTGTTCCCTAAAGGATTCATGAACGAAGTGCAGGTTATTTGTACTGTGATGTCTGCGGATAAACAAAATGACACAGATATCGCCGCTTTGATCGGTACATCTGCTGCTCTAGCTATCTCTGGTATTCCTTTTGCCGGCCCTATTGGTGCTGCTCGCGTGTCATACTCTGATGCCGATGGATACCAGCTTAACCCAAGCTTTGAAGCTCAAGCCACATCTGATCTAGATATGGTGGTGGCTGGTACTGCTGACGCTGTATTGATGGTTGAATCAGAAGCTAAAGAATTAAGTGAAGATGTCATGTTAGGCGCTGTTCTCTTTGCTCATGATGAAATGCAGGCTGTGGTTAAGGCTATTGCAGAATTTGCATCAGAAGCTGCCAAGCCTACTTGGGATTGGGTTGCTGCTGAAGAAGATGCTGAGCTTAAAGCTGCTGTGACAGCTGCAGTTGGCGATGCAGTGGGTGAAGCTTACCAAATTAGCGATAAGATGGACCGTCAAGCGCGCTTGGCTGAAGTGAAGGCACAAGCGCTAACTGCCCTATGTAGCGATGACGCATCTGCTCCTTCCAAGTCTGACGTATTAGGTATGGTGAGTAAGTTAGAAAAGCACACAGTTCGCTCACGCGTTGTTGCAGGTGAGCCGCGTATTGATGGTCGTGACACTAAGACTGTCCGTGGTATCGATGTGCAAATTGGTACTTTGGCTAAAGCTCACGGTTCATCTTTATTCACCCGTGGCGAAACTCAATCTATTGTTGTAGCTACCCTTGGTACTAGCCGTGATCAGCAGATCATTGATGCTTTAGAAGGTTCGCGTAAAGATCCGTTTATGCTGCACTACAACTTCCCTAGCTATTCTGTAGGCGAAACAGGCCGCTTTATGGGCCCTGGCCGTCGCGAAATTGGGCATGGTCGTTTGGCTCGTCGTGGCATTCAAGCCATGTTGCCAAGCCAAGAAGAGTTCCCTTACACCATTCGTGTGGTTTCAGAAATTACTGAGTCTAATGGTTCTAGCTCGATGGCTTCTGTATGTGGTGCTTCACTTGCGCTGATGGATGCTGGTGTGCCAATTAAGGCACCGGTTGCAGGCATTGCTATGGGTCTAATTAAAGAAGATGCAGGCTTTGCAGTATTGACTGACATACTAGGTGATGAAGATCACTTGGGTGACATGGACTTTAAGGTTGCTGGCTCTGCTGCAGGTATTACAGCACTTCAAATGGACATAAAAATTCAAGGTATTACTGAAGAAATTATGGAAATTGCTTTAGAACAAGCTCATGAAGCACGTATCCATATCTTAGGTGAGATGAACAAGCTTATTTCGGTGCCACGCACCGAACTGAATGACAACGCCCCAACTATGAAAACCATCAAGATCGATCAAGATAAGATCCGTGATGTGATTGGTAAAGGTGGCGCAACCATTCGTGGATTATGTGAAGAAACCGGTGCTTCAATTGATATTGAAGATGACGGTACCGTTCGTGTCTACGCTGATGATAAGGCTGCTGCTGAGTTAGCCGAAGCTAAGATTCTAGAAATCACTGCAGAAGCTGAAGTTGGTGCTATTTACGAAGGCAAGGTAGAGCGCATTGTAGACTTTGGTGCATTCATCAATATTTTACCTGGTAAAGATGGTTTGTTACACATATCACAAATCTCTAGTGAAAGAGTTGAGAAGGTCACCGATTACCTAGAAGAAGGTCAAACGGTTAAGGTTAAAGTGCTAGATGTCGACGCACGTGGCCGTATTAAGCTGTCCATGAAAGACATGGAAGCCTAATCATTCCCACAAGGTCTGTTTGCAGTAAAGCCAGCTCAGCGGCTTAGTGCCAGCCTTGTTTAAAAAGCCTCTAGTCATTAATGGTTAGGGGCTTTTTTATGCTTGCAAGGCTACTAATATGTCGCTTTTGATATTATAATGGTCGCCTTTAGAGTTTCGTTAAATTGAATTTAAAAGGCCTTCCCTTGACCCAGTCTCAGCATATTTCCCTTAAAAAACAAAAGATCAAAATTGTTCTGTTAGAAGGCGTACACCAATCAGCTGTTCAGGCCTTAGAGGCTGAAGGGTTTGATAATATTCACTTCTATGCCACTGCTTTACCAGAAAGTGATCTTATTGAGGTTTTAAGGGATGCTCAGTTTGTAGGCATTCGTTCACGCACTCAGCTTACCGGCAGTGTATTATCTCAAGCGCCCAAGCTTATGGCGATTGGTTGTTTTTGCATTGGGACTAACCAAGTGGACCTTGGTGCAGCTCTAGAAATGGGCATTCCAGTATTTAATGCGCCATACAGCAATACACGAAGTGTGGCAGAGCTAGTCATTGCCGAGGCGATATTACTATTAAGAGGCATACCAGAAAAAAGCGCCAAAGCCCATCGTGGTCAATGGCTCAAGTCAGCACATCAATCCTTTGAAATAAGGGGCAAAAAGTTAGGTGTTGTAGGTTATGGGTCTATCGGTTCACAATTGGGCATAATGGCAGAATCAATGGGCATGGAGGTGATTTATTATGATCAAATCACCAAGCTAAGTTTAGGTAATGCCTCACCCTGTAGTAATTTGGCTGCACTACTGATGCAAGCAGACATTGTGACCTTGCACGTGCCAGAAACTCCATCAACCCATTGCTTAATAGGGCCAACACAATTAGCACAAATGAAAGATGGCGCAATTTTGATTAATGCCTCACGTGGCACTGTAGTAGACATTGATGCACTAGCCAGTAGCCTTAAAAGTGGGAAGTTGTTAGGGGCTGCTATTGATGTATTTCCTGTGGAGCCACGTTCTAATGATGATGAGTTTATTTCTCCCTTAAGGGGCTTGGACAATGTGATTTTGACACCTCACATTGGCGGTTCCACCGTGGAAGCGCAAGTGAACATTGGTGTTGAGGTAGCAGATAAGCTGATTCGTTACTGCGACAATGGCACTAGTCTTTCGGCGGTGAACTTTCCAGAAGTTTCTCTGCCTAACCATGAGAACACTCATCGCTTACTTCACATACATGAAAATATTCCAGGCACATTATCTAAAATAAATAATGTATTTTCTGAAAACAGTATAAATATATCCGGACAGTATTTAAATACTAACTCGAAAGTGGGTTATGTTGTCATTGATGTGGATGCCAGCTGTTCTGAGCTGGCATTGATGAAGCTAAAGCAGGTTGCCGGCACAATAAGCTGCCGGGTATTGTTTTAGTTTGTGAGAGTTTTGACACCTTCACTAGTGCCCAGAAAAAGAATATCTGCTGGGCGCTGGGCAAACAAGCCATTGGTGACTACACCTGTAAGTTGGTTGATTTTCTGCTCAAGGTCTTTTGGGTCAACAATATCCAAGCCGTAAACATCTAGGATCAAGTTGCCGTTGTCAGTGACAAAATTTTGGCGCCAGACAGGCTCGCCACCTAAGCCTACTAGTTTGCGGGCCACATAGCTGCGGGCCATAGGGATCACCTCTACAGGCAGAGGAAACCTGCCCAATACATCCACTAGTTTTGACTCATCAGCAATACACAAAAATGTCTCAGCCACAGCAGCCACTATTTTCTCGCGGGTTAATGCCCCACCTCCACCCTTGATTAAGTTAAGGTGGTTGTCGCTCTCGTCAGCCCCATCTACATAAAAATGCATGTGTGGTACTGCATTTAGTTCTAATACGGTAATACCATGGCTATTAAGTCGTTGTGCGGTTGCTTCAGAGCTAGCTACAGCGGCATCAAAGTCGTGTTTAATATTGGCCAAAGCATCGATAAAGCAATTTGCTGTAGATCCTGTGCCCACACCAATAACAGATTGAGGAGTAAGGTGTGGAGCAATATGGTCGATAGCTGCTTGTGCTACAGCTTGCTTTAACTGGTCTTGGGTCATGGTAATGATCAATTGGAGACTAATGGGGTGATTATACAGGAATTTGCATCATACAATGTAGACGCTAGTAGCTTCTACCATTAATATGATGGACTGAGCTAAATGCGCGACCTTTTGTGTCAATATATTACCCTACTAGAAGAAATACTATGCCTCATCGTTACATCAAAAAAATTCTATCAGCCAATGTCTATGACGTGGCAGTAGAAACCCCCGTTGACTTGGCACGCAGCCTGTCTAAGCGATTGGCAAATAATGTTTTGATTAAGCGCGAAGATTTGCAGCCTATATTTTCTTTCAAAATCCGGGGTGCCTATAATTGCATTTCTCAATTGACAAGCGCACAGCGCTCTTGTGGTGTGATCGCTGCGTCTGCAGGTAATCATGCTCAAGGTGTAGCGATGTCTGCAAAGCACTTAGGTATTAAAGCTACCATAGTAATGCCCAAAACTGCGCCTGACATTAAAGTGAATGCAGTCAGATCTTTAGGTGCAACAGTTGTTTTATATGGTGACACATTCCCAGAGGCGTATGCTCATTCTCTCAAATTGGTTGCTGATCTAGGTATGATGTACATTCACCCTTTTGATGATGAGCATACTATTGCAGGCCAGGGTACTGTTGCTATGGAGCTGTTGCGACAAATCCAAGGCAACATTGATGCGGTATTTATACCTGTTGGTGGCGGTGGTTTAATTGCGGGCATGTCTGTCTATATCAAGTATTTGCGCCCAGATATTAAGGTGATCGGAGTTGAACCCGAAGACTCTTGTTGCCTAAAAGCTGCGTTAGATGCGGGTGAGCGGGTTATCTTGTCAGAAGTGGGAACCTTTGCTGAAGGTGTGGCAGTGGCACAAGTTGGAAAGCTCAATTTTGAGCTTGCACAGCAATACGTTGATGAAGTAATCACTGTCACAACAGATGAAATGTGTGCTGCTATCAAAGATATCTATGATGATACACGGGCTGTTGCAGAGCCTTCTGGTGCTTGCGCTTTAGCAGGGTTAAAGAAATATGTAGAGCGTGAACAGGCTCAGGACCAAAATTTGGTGGCTGTGTCTACAGGAGCAAATCTCAATTTTGATCGCCTAAGGCATGTGGCTGAACGCGCTGAAATTGGCGAAGGACGTGAGGCTATTATTGCAGCACAGATACCTGAGCAGCCCGGCAGCTTTGAGAAGTTTTGTACCGCCTTAGGTGAGCGTAATATTACCGAGTTTAACTATCGCTATGCCAGTGATAGTGAAGCACAAGTGTTTGTAGGTGTGACATTAAAGGCAGATGAAGGTGGTGGTGATCCTCTACTTAAACAGTTAGCTAGTCACAGCATAAGTGCGGTGGATTTGAGTAATAACGAAATGGCAAAAAGCCATGTTCGCTATATGGTGGGTGGTCATGCCAGTGTTGATAATGAAGTAGTTTACCGATTTACCTTTCCAGAACGCCCAGGCGCACTACTTAAGTTTTTGAACAAACTTGGTCGGCCATGGAATATTTCAATGTTCCATTACCGTAATCATGGGTCTGCTTATGGGCGAGTATTAGTAGCGATGCAAGTGCCGGCTAGAGACAAAGAGAAGTTTGAAGGCTATTTAGATGAACTTGGTTATGCGTTTAATGAAGAAACAAGCAACCCTGCCTATCAGCTATTTTTAGCCCCAAAACCAATCTAAATTGGACTACATATGAATATTGCTATTTTGACCTTTGAAGGCTTTAACGAACTAGATTCATTTATTGCAGCGGGGATTTTGAATCGTATGAAGCCCAAAGGTTGGAATGTACAAATCACTTGCCCCACTGTAAAGGTCACTTCGATGAACGGAGTCACTGTTGCAGCCCAGCAGCCTTTAGAGTTTGCCAATACTGCAGACGTGGTTTTATTTGGCAGTGGTATATATACCAGAGAGATCGCCATGGATGCCAGTCTGCTCGATAGGCTGCAGCTAGACCCTTCCCGCCAGCTCCTGGCAGCCCAGTGTTCGGGCACTTTGCTGTTGGCTAAATTAGGCTATTTAAATGGCTTGTCTGCGTGTACGGATTTGACCACTAAACCTTGGGTTGTTGATGCTGGTGTTGAAGTGCTCAATCAGCCATTTAACGCTCAAGGGAATATTGCTACAGCAGGTGGTTGTATGGCTTCGCAATACTTGGCCACGTGGGTGATTGCAAAATTGGGGGGTAGTGCAGCCGCTGAAGCTGCTATACATTATGTTGCCCCGGTGGGCGAAAAAGAAGAGTCCGTTACCAAAGCTATGGCGGTAGTTTCGCCTTATATCGACTAAACCCAAAACTCTATATCAATGTTGTGTTGGCGTCTTTGGTAATGTGATAATTACTCTAAGGCCGCCGGTATCTCTGTTGCTGGCTTGTATGCTGCCAGACTGGGCTCGTATGGCTTGTTCTGCGATAGCCATTCCAACGCCATAGCCACCACTTTGTTGGTTACGGCAAGCTTCCACACGGTAGAAAGGCTCAAATAAGTGTTTTAACGAGTCTTCTGGTACACCCTCACCCTCATCTTCAATTTGAATCACCACAGACTTTGCATCGGCCGTCACCCGCAAGAACACTCGTCCATCATCTGGTGTGTAGCGTATAGCGTTGCGCAAGATGTTTTCTACAGCACGGGAAACGAGCTCTGGCTGTCCAGTTAATTGGTTTTTTTCAGGTTGTTCAAGGTGCACCTGATGCTTTGACTGCGTCTCAAACTGAGCATCTTGGGTAAGATTGAGTAATAGTTCACTTAAGTCATAGGTTTCAGTAGTGGGGCTTTGATCGCTTTGCTCTAGTCGTAGTAAGGTGAGTACTTGGTCGATTAATGCGTTCATCCGTTCTATTTCTCGCTCAATGCGATTTAGGGATTGGTGCTCCGTATCTGGCAACTTGCGCGCAAGTAACTCCAAGGCTATTTGTTGGCGTGCTAGTGGGGTTCTTAATTCGTGTGAAATGTCTCTGAATAGTCGTTGCTGATTACTTACCAGCAAGCTAATACGCTCTGCCATATGGTTAAAAGCTAGACCTACCTCACCAATCTCATCATTTTTTCGAAACGCCACATTATGTAGTCGAGTATTCAGGTGCCCTCGGGCAAATGCATCTGTAGCCTGCTTAAGTTTACGTAAAGGCCCTGTGATATGCCAAGTTACAAAAGCGGTTAGCAAAGCTACGATCAGCAAAGCTGTGACAATCTGTAAGATAGGCAAATGTTTCAACCAGGTAGGATAAGGACCACTATTTTCGCGCAAGGCAACAAAAGTATATATACGGTTACTACTGCTGGAAATGCTATAAGGCTGAAATCCTTTTAAGTTACGCTCAGAAAGTCTGTGTTGGGTCAGTGGTAACGTAAACTCAAGCCAGTTTTTGGGAAGGTGGGCTAGGCTAATAGGTCGTCTTTGAGCATCGAGCATAAAGCCTGTGACATCAAATTCTAAATGGATGTAATAGAGCCACTCTGTAAGCTCTGCAGAGCCTTTGGTCTCAAAAATATCAGCTGCCTTGATGCCTAATTTGACGACCTTTTGGTACTGATCCTGATCACGTTCTTGAACGATAATTTCTGATAAAGTGGCGACAGAAAAAATGGCTGCAATAAGCGTTAGCCAAAAAAAGAAAAATATTTTCCAATATAAACTACGAAATATTGACGGCCATCTAATCGTTGATGACATATTGATACCCAACACCGCGGATGGTTTTTATGCGGGGTTCATTACTTAAAAATGGCCCTAATTTCCTTCGTAAGTTACTCATGTGCATGTCTACACTTCTGTCATACAAGGCTAGCTTGCGACCCAATGCTTTTTCTGTAAGCTCTTCTTTGCTCAGCACTTGTCCTGCTTTGGCTAGTAAGCTGGCTAATAAATTAAATTCGGTGCTGGTAAGATCTAAGGCCTCACCTTGCTTTGATACAATGCGCGTATTGTGGTTTAGCTCCACGTCTTCGCGCGTGATAATTTGGCGGCTTCCGCTAGCCTCCATAACAGACCTATCCATCTCTACACGCCTTAATATGGCACGTATACGAGCAGAAATTTCTCGTGGGTTACATGGTTTTGGTAAGTAGTCATCTGCCCCCATTTCAAACCCAACAATGCGATCGACTTCATCGCTGCGAGCGGTTAGCATTAGCACGGGAGTTTTATGGGCTGTACGAAATTGTTTGAGAAGGTCTAAACCATTCATCTTTGGCATCATGATGTCGAGCACCAAGACGTCATATTGACCATTTAATGCCATGTTGAGGCCTTGTTCACCATCAAAAGCTTGATCCACGTGAAAGTTTTCTAGAGCCAAAAATTCGCATAATAGCTCATTCAACTCTTGGTCGTCTTCGATTAATAAGATACGTGTAGTCATTGGTTTAGGTTCCAAGAAAGATCTATTTTTGCCAAAATTCGGGTTCGATTGTGGCATAATTTTAGGCTAAGTATAGCCATAGGCCGAGGATTTTACAGACTTTTACGCGTTTGCAGTGAAGGAGTCACTTTAAACCAAAGAGGGTGGAAGACTCCCCAAGGTGTCGTTTCTAAAAGTTGCCCTGAACCCGAAGGTTCAAGGTGGGAGCCTCTGTCTATGCAGAAGGCGTTCCAACAAGTGGACATGCGCAGAGCATAAGCAAGAAGCTTCCTGGGTATATAAATCGGCTCAAGGACGTTATTAGATGTCGATAACCACAGGGAGTCTTTGAGTATTATAGGCGGGTGTTTTTAAAAATGTAACCCAGTAGAAGTAAAAATGATCAGCTTAGGCTATCGCTTACTTTTTTGTTGAGCTGTTCAATGGCAGTTTCTAGGGTGGCTAACTGCTCTTGAGCCTCTATTAATTCAGCACTCATGTTAAGAGCGGCCATTACCGCCATCCGTTCCAAGCCTATAACTCTACCACCTTTTTTAATGCTGCTTAGTTTTTGGTCCAAGTTATGTGCAGCTTGCCTCAGGTTTTCCTCTTTGCCAGCTGGGCACGTTAAGGTGTAGCTTTGCGCTAATATGGACACTTGCACGGAGTGTAGGTCAGTCATAGTGAAGTTCCGTTACTTGGTCAAAGAGACCAATCAAGTGATTTAGGTCGTCTTCTAGGGATTTATTTGGGACTTTTTCAGCAGGGGGTTGCGCCTCTTTTGTTAGCTTATGAGCGGCTTGTTCTTGTGATAGCTTTTGTCTAAGCGCGCTCGTGTCAATTTGAAGCTGCGAATGTTCTTGCTGCAAAACGCGGTGTTGAGCTAGTAGTTGGTCGATATTGTATGCCAAAGCGTTGATGGTCGACATTATTTTGCCACTTAAAGGATAATCTACGTTTGATTTTATAGTAAATTGAGCCACTGTCTAGTGACCCCCAGCAAAAGCCCTAGAGAATGTGTACAGCTCAGGTATAATAGAGCAATATTTTGTAGCTAGAGCCAAACTAATGACTGACACCAAACCACAACTTAACTATGTATTTGACGACTTTGCTGACATGTTTGTTGAGCTGGGCGCATTTGGCACTCCATCAGAATTGCATGGTCTATTAACGGGGCAATTGGCCGCGGGTGTTCGAGCTGATGCTGAGGCGTGGCTGGCTATGGTTGTTTCCCATTTAGATGTACAAGAGTTAGAAGATGATGATGACAAGGCTGAATTGGTTGCGCTTTATGACCTAGTGCTTGAGCAATTAATATCTGCTGACTTCGGATTCCAATTACTGTTACCAGAAGACGATTCAGAGCTGGCTGGTAGAACAGATTCTTTAGGGGCGTGGAGCAGTGGCTTTTTAAGTGGATTTGGTTTGGGTTTTGATCGCAGTAAGCAAACGCTCTCTAGTGAAATTACTGATGCAATGGAAGACTTAGCCAATATCGCCCAAGTATCATTTGACGCTGATGATGAAGAGTTAGAAGGTGAGAACGCAGAAACTAGCTATTTAGAGTTAGCAGAGTATGTGCGGTTAGCGGCTATGATGGTATTTGCAGAATTCAATCTAGCTGATACAGCGACACAAAAAACACCAAAGCAATTACATTAAGGGCACACGCCATGACTAAGCTATCTACCATAGAATATGCCCACCGACGCAACGCTTTATTGAAACAGCTTCCCGCGGGCGCGGTGGTCATAGTTCAGTGTGCACCAGTACATATTCGTAATGGTGATGTGGAACATGACTATAGGCAAGACAGTGGCTTTTACTACTTATCTGGTATGGTAGAGCCAGATACGACACTCGTGCTGTCAAATAGCATCAATGGCCCACGTAGTATTATATTTTGTCGGAATAAAGATAAGCTTCAAGAAATATGGCATGGCCGCAGGCTAGGACTGGAGGCTGCTCCAAAAGTGTTAATGGTAGATGATGCATATGCCAGTGAAAGCTTGGAGCAAAAGCTTGTTGAATTATTGGATGGCGCAAGTCAGGTAGTTTATAGTTTTAGTCGAGATGAAACTTTTGAATTAGTGCAGCGTAGCTTAACTAAGCTGCGTAGTTTGTCTCGTCAGGGAAAAAAATGCCCTATGCAGCTTGTAGATCTTGCCCCAGTGCTGGATGCAATGCGCTTGTTTAAATCAGTGGCTGAAATTGACCAAATGGCGTTGGCCTGTAATATCAGTGTGGCTGCGCACAAGAGGGCTATGCGTGCGTGCAAAGTGGGTATGAATGAATATCAATTGGCAGCTGAACTACATCACCAATTTTCCATGCAAGGTAGTCAACGTGTAGCTTATGGCTCCATAGTTGCCGGTGGTGAAAATGCGTGCATCTTACACTACACAAATAATGATCAGTTATTACAAGACGGTGATTTAGTGCTGATTGATGCAGGTTGTGAATTGGATCACTATGCGTCAGATATTACCCGCACATTTCCAGTGAATGGCTGTTTTAGTGAAGCACAAAAAATTATTTATGAAATTGTGTTAGCTGCCCATGAAGCAGCGTTAGACTGCATCAAGCCAGGTGCAGTCTTCACAGACATGCAAGATGCAGCAGCTAAGGCCATTACCCAGGGCTTGATCAACGTTGGTTTGTTGACAGGAACACTAGAAGACAATATCAAAGACCAAAGCTATCGCAAATTTTATATGCACAATATAGGGCATTGGCTAGGTATGGATGTGCATGATGTGGGTGCTTATAAATTAGATGGAGCGTCTCGACCTTTAATTGCTGGTATGGTGACCACTGTAGAGCCGGGTATCTACATTGATCCAGATGACATGAGTATTGCCCCGCAATGGCGAGGCATCGGTGTGCGTATTGAAGACAATATATTGGTCACAACACAGGGCTATCGAAACCTTACGTCCCATTTGCCTGTGAGCGTTACAGACATTGAAATGTTGATGGCTAGCTGATGGTTACAAATGTACA
>Ga0308023_1000551_pt1 | contig 11190 bp, 13 predicted proteins | sample Neamet418_FD_201294 | JGI IMG/M metagenome (GOLD analysis project Ga0308023, IMG submission 201294) | Marine microbial communities from water near the shore, Antarctic Ocean - #418 | ecosystem: Environmental > Aquatic > Marine > Unclassified | place: Southern Ocean | collected 2014-10-03
GGAGAGGTTTCCACAAGGCTCTGCCTTATCTGTGTGTAGTGGAAGTGACATCGTGACTAGGGTTCCGAGATTTTGTTACACGGTTGGCTCTTCTAACCAGGATTTTCTATACCTGGCGAATGACGGTGCTAATTATTTAAATCCGGATCTGGAGTTTGTTGAGAAGGACTTCTCGATTAAGGACTCAGTTTCGGACCATTCTATGGAGCTCTACCTCCAACGTTCTTTAGAGGTTGTATGAAAGGTGTAAAGCATTACCGAAAGGGTGGTACAGAGCACAAGGGCGTTACGCATAGGATGTCTGACGGATCTCTACACTCTGGCAAGGCTCACACGGCTGCATCGAAACCCTTGTTTCATTTCGGACAGTTATCAAAGAAAGATCAGGTTGCTGCTAGATCAAGTTGGAAGAAATAGTAGCTACCTTTAATCGGGGTAGGGCGAATAGGGTTAAATGTAGGGCGAATAGGGAGTATTACAGGGAGTTTTATTCGAGGTAGGGCGAATAGGTGTGTTTAGAGGGGTGTTTAGAGGTGTGTTTCTGAATCATAGTTTTTCATAGTTTTATTCGAGGCAGGACGGATAGGTCTGTTTAGAGGTCTGTTTCTGAATCCTACGTTTTCCTACGTTTTCCTACGTTTTCATATTTTTTCCTACGTTAGGTTTTTAGATTGAATAAGGAGGCTGATATGCCAGGTAAAAAGAAGCGAGTTCGCAAGCCAGGTTACTGATATGAGATATCTACTTTTACTACCTTTCTTAACCGGATGCGCTGTAGCGGACATGGTTATCGACAACACCAATGTTTACTGTTCACCCGCCTATAAGTTGGCAAGGAGTGCGACCAGGAGTGTTGTAGCTCTAACGGCTGGGATAAACCTGCCTGATTCTTGTGACGTTATGGAGATTGAAGATGCCGGGCAGCCCGAAGAAGAAAGCTAAGACGATATCCACCTGGAAGCTATTTGGCGATCCTGATTTCTGGGAGACGGCCTTTAAGCTTATGGCCGCTGGCGAGTCTACTACTGTCATCTGTGGGACTTTTAACGTCACGACCAATGGCTTTATGAATCGCATTAAGTCTGACCCGGACCTATCCCAACGTTTTGACCAGGCGAGACAGAACCGAGCTCTATGGCATGCCGAAAGGATTGAAAACATCATTAACGATGTTGACGCGGGGATTATCGATGCTCACGCGGCGAAGGTCAGTATTGATGCCCGAAAGTGGTTAGCTTCACGAATGGACCCGAATTCTTGGGGTGATAAGACTAGGGTGGATTTGAATGTCACTGATGTGACTCAGCTTCACTTAGAGGCGATCCGGGAGCTGGGTATAGCAGAGACGTACACAGAGGAAGCTGTCATTGCCGAACAATAATCCATTCTTAGTTTTCGTTAAGAAATACCAGAATAACCCCTCCTTATTTGTTCGGCAGGTTTTGAAGATTAAGCCAGACCCCTGGCAGGAAGAGCTTTTAAAGAGCGTACAGAACAAGGATCGAAAGATCAGTGTACGGGCAGGGCATGGAGTGGGTAAGTCTGCTGCTGCGTCCTGGGTGATCATCTGGTACTTCCTTATGAAGCACCCCTGTAAAATTGTTCTAACTGCTCCAACGTCGAGTCAATTATTTGACGCTTTGTTTTCTGAAGTAAAAAGCTGGATTAAGAAGCTTCCCCAGGCTCTGCAAGATTTGGTTGAAGTGACCTCGGATAGGATCGTTTTAGTATCTGCTCCACAAGATGCCTTTATTAGTTGTAGAACGGCCAGGGCAGAGACTCCAGAGGCAATGGCAGGGGTTCACTCAGATAACGTTCTATTGGTCATCGATGAGGCTTCTGGTATCCCTGAGAAGGTCTTTGAGGCTGCTGCGGGATCGATGTCTGGTGAGAGCGCGTCAACTTTAATGCTGGGTAACCCGGTTCGGACCAGTGGTAGTTTCTTTGATTCCCACAATCGATTAAAAGCTGAATGGAAAACAATGCACGTTAGTTGTGTTGATTCTCCCAGGGTCAGTAAAGCATTCGTAAAAGAGATGGCTGTCAAGTACGGGGAAGACTCTTCTGCGTATTTTGTCCGGGTCTTGGGAGAGTTTCCTAAGACTGATGATGACACGGTTATTTCAATGGCTTTAGTTGAAGATGCCCAAAATCGTGATGTCGTAATGGCAGAAGACACCCCGAAAATATGGGGACTTGATGTAGCCCGAATGGGCGCTGACAAATCAGTTCTCGCGGAACGCCAGGGTACGATTATTAACTGGCTACTGGATTGGAAAGGTAAAGACTTGATGGAATTGACGGGTATCGTCAACGCCAAATATCAGGAAACACCTCCTTCAAAACGCCCTGTAGAAATTCTAGTCGATAGTATCGGTCTGGGTGCAGGCGTTGTAGACAGACTTCGTGAGCTCGATGTCCCGGTACGCGGGATTAATGTCGCTGAGAGTCCGTCTATGAGAGGCACTTACATTAATTTACGAGCAGAGCTCTGGTTCAAGATGAAAGCATTCCTCGAAGCGAGGGATTGTAAGATTCCCAGAGATGAATCTTTGTTCGCTGAATTGGTTTCACCGCGTTACTCATTTAACTCAAGCGGTAAATTAAAAATAGAATCCAAAGAAGACATGCGGAAGCGCGGATTGCCTTCTCCTGACAAAGCGGATGCGGTGATTTTAACACTCGCAAGTGACGCAACCACGGCCATGTTCGGCAGAAAGTATTCTAGCCGCGTCAAAATTACCAGAGGCATAAGGTCCATAGTATGAATTATGAAGCTCAGGCACTTCTGAATGAAGCTCAAGAAGAGCTCAACATGGAAAATGATGGGCTGACGCTTATCGAATTGCAGGGATATGTCGGCAGTGTAATTGATGATTCGAAAGTCTACATCGATGACGATATCTCTCCGAATAGAGCGACCGCTACCGAATATTTTATGGGTGAGCCCTTTGGAAACGAAGAGGCTGGTAGTTCAACAATTGTAGACATGACGGTTAGGGATACCGTTGGAAAGATTATGCCTGCCTTGATGCGGGTCTTTTTCTCTACTGAGAATGTTGTGCAGTTCTCTGCCAGGTCGGAGGGAGACACGATCTTCGCTGAGATGGCAACGGACTATGTTAATTATGTTTTAAATAACGACAACAATTTGTATTTGGAATTGCAGTCAGCCTGGCAGGATGCGCTGGTCCGAAAGACCGGGATAGTAAAGTATTGGTGGGACTCCAATGGCGAAGATGAAAGCCATGAAATGACGGGGATCAACGAAGAAGCATTGATAGCGCTACAATCTGACGAAGAGATTGAAATTGAAATCCTTACAGATAATGGTCAGTTCTTTGATGTGAAGGTAACGCATTCTACGAAGGACGGAAGGGTAAGAATTAAAGCTCTACCATGTGAAGAGTTTTTGATTGATCGATCAGCTACTTCTCTTGAAGACGCTATTATGACTGCCCATAGATCAATGCTCACGGTGAGTGAATTAGTACAAATGGGTTATGACGCAGAAATGGTTGAGTCTATGTCCTCTGGTGTGGATGAGCTTGATAACAACGTAGAGCGAAGGACCAGAAACCCAGCAGCGTTAAATTATGGATTTAGAACGCAAGAGGCCACTAGGCTTGTTGAGTATGTCGAAGTCTACATGAAGGTTGATTGGAACAATGATGGTATAGCAGAGCTCAGAAAGATTTGCTGCATGGGTTCAAGTTACGAAATTGTCCATCATGAAGCCTGGGACTCTCCACCGTTTGCTGTGTTTAATCCATTACCAGATTCGCACGTTTTCTTTGGTACATCGATTTTTGATCTAGTTGGCGATATCCAGCTTATTAAATCGAACGTTCTGAGGAATATGCTCGATAGTCTCTCCCTAAGCGTTCATCCAAGAGTCGCGGTAGTAGAGGGTCAAGTGAACATCGATGACGTTACCAATACTGAAGTTGGGGCGATCATACGACAAACCCAACCCGGAGCGGTTACACCTTTTAACTTACCATTTGTGGGTAAGGAAGCCTTCCCAATGCTGGGTTACCTGGACTCAATGAAGGAAGCGCGTACTGGTATATCAAAAGCCTCGATGGGCCTTGATGCTGAAAGCCTTCAGAGCACAACAGCCTCTGCGGTCAATGCGACGATTCAAGGAGCTCAGGCTCAGATTGAATTGATTGCTAGAAACTTTAGTGAGATCGGGATGAGGCAATTGGTACAGGGTGTTTTTGGGTTGTTAATGAGACACCAAGATTACGAAAGAATAGTAAGACTTAGAGATGAGTGGGTTCCGATTGACCCACGCAGTTGGAAGTCTGAGATGGATGTCGTTATTAATCTACCTGTCGGCGGTCAAAGTGATCGAGAGAAGCAGCAAGCGATGGCAGCGATCATCAACAAGCAGGAAGAAATCATTAATAAGTTTGGGGTCCAGAATCCCCTGGTGTCCTTAGAGAAATACCGCAACGCAATTAAAGCGTCGATTAACCTGGCGGGTTTCAAGAACACTAAGCAATTCATTAATGAAGGCAAGATCGAATTACCTCCAACACCACCACCAGCACCGACATCTGAAGAACTCTTAATAGAGACTCAAAGAGAAAGCATACAAGCGGACATTCAGAAGAAGGCGGCAGAGCTAGAACTTCGCCGTCAGGAAATGATTCGAGATGATGACTTCAGACACGACAAGCTTGAGGCAGAAATAATGATGGAGGCTGCGAACATCAAAGCTAAGTATTCAACGGAGCTCGATGTTGGACAGATAAAAGAGATGATCGATGTGGAGAGAGCTGAGAACGTATGAACCAAGACATAATCGATGACGGTGAACACGCAAAGCGGCTTTTGGAAGATCCACTTCTCCAACGTATTCTTTTAAACATTGTCGAAGACGTAAAACTGCGCTGGATGAACACATCCCCGGACCAGACAGAATTACGGGAACAATTATTCATGGAGCTCCAGGGAGTTAAGAAATTCTCGGAGAAAATCAAAGGTATTCATGACAACGGTTTATTCATGCAAAAAAAAGGAAGGTGATTTAAATGGCTGGAGAAACTCCCACAAGAGAGGGAACAATTCAAGAGGCACACGCGAAAGTACTTGAGTTAATGACACCCACTGAAGAAGTGGTGGAAACTGATGAGAGTGAATCACCCCTACCAGAGGAGACTATTGAAGAGATTCAAGAGGAGCCTTCTGAGGAGTTCGAAGAAGACTACACAGACGAAGACGAAGAACCAGAGCGAACCTTTAAACTCAAAGTCGATGGCCGCGAGGTAGAGGTAAACGAAGAGGAACTTTTGAAAGGCTACAGTCGTCAGTCGGACTACAGTAAGAAGACACAGGAATTATCAGAACAACGGAAAAATCTTGAGTTTATCACTCAAGAAAATGATGTTGCTAGGGAGCGAATGTCACAACTCATTCCCGAACTGGAGTCTAACCTTCTTAGAATTCAAAAAACTCTGAACGCGGAGCCAGATTGGGACAAGCTTTACCAGCAAGATCCCGCGAAAGCCCAACGATTGGAACGCGATTTCAATCGTCGGAGAGATCAAAACAAAGCAGAGTTAGAAAAGCTGTCAATCGAGAAAGGACACTTACAGGTTCAAGAAACTTCTCGAATTGCACAAGCGAAAGACGAGTATTTAAACTCTCAAGCGAAGTTGCTAATTGAAAACATCCCCGAATGGAAGGATGACAAAGTGGCACTTAGCGAGAAGACTAAAATCGAAGAATGGGCGCTGACCAACTCTTACCTTGATAAGGAGAGAGTCGCGAACATTATGGATTGGGGCTCGGTTGCAGTACTACGCAAAGCCTGGTTATACGATCAGGGGAAAACTGCGGTACGAAAAGCCAAGGCCAAATCTTCAACCACCCTGACACCAGGGTCCAAAAATCGCTCCGCGCCCAAACGAACTCATATTCGAGATCAGCAGGCGCGACTTAAAAAAACTGGAAACTCAGGAGACGCGCAAGCTTTGATCGAAATGATGTTGAATTCTAAAACTAGGAGATAAAATCATGGCGATTATTGCCAACACTTTTACTTCATTCGATGCGAAGGGCATCCGTGAAGATCTAAGCAATGTGATTAAATAGTTGATCCTTTCACTGGTAACAGTGATCGAAAATTCCGTGAATTGCTGGAAACTCCTCAAAGGACAATCGGCAGCGAAGCCAGGCAGGAATGTTTGGAACGTTCAACGACTAGAGTACGGAGCCCAGAACGGGCGGTAAAACTCCAAGAGCGCGGAACATCCCTAGCGGATGATGAGATAGTCTGAGCTGCATAGTAATATGCAGAAGCGGTAATTAAAAAAGCCGTGATAACAAAACTGTACAACATTGCACCAGAAGAAACTCCCTTCATTTCTAACATCGGCCAACAAGAAGTATCGAACACTCTATTTGAGTGGCAAACCGATACGCTTATGTAAATGAGCCTTTCATCAGAAATGGTGATCGAAAATTCCGTGAATTGCTGGAAACTCCCACTGGGACAATCAGCAGCCAAGCTAGTTAGGAATAACTAGAAGGTTCAACGACTAGGGTATGGACTCCAGACCGGAGAGTAAAACCCCAAGAGCGCGGAACGTCCTAATAGGACGATGATATAGTCTGAGCTGTATAGCAATATGCAGAAGTAGTAATTAAAAAAACTACGATAACAAAACTGGCAGCGGCTGATGCATCTAACCAGCACATTGATGGAGATGATATTGCTGCATTCGCAGCGGTCACACCGACCGTGAGAATTCACAATTACACAAACATCTCACGCAAGACTTTTATCATTGCTGACAACTTAAAATTTCAGGATCTCGCTGGTCGAAATTCTGAAGTAGCTTATCAAGTTGTTAAAAATGGTAAAGAGCTTCGCAGGGATATGGAAACTATCCTTTGCCACAACACTATCCCAACGGCGGGTGGAGCAGCAGCTCCGCGCAAAACTGGTGGTGTCGCGGCCTGGTTAGCAACAAATTCCGTCTCCAATAGTACTGGTGGCGGTGGCGGTGCTAATCCAGTGCTTACTGCTGGAATACCTACCACTAAGCAGACCGAAGGTACTAAACGTGCTTTCACAGTAGCCCTCCTCAATGAAGTTATTGAGAACTGCTGGTCTTCGGGTGGTAACCCTTCAATGGTTATGGTGGGCGCTAGTAATAAGCAAACGTTATCAGGATTTGCTGGTATCGCTGCTAATCGCTATCAAATCACAAAGCCAGAGCAGGGTACTATAATTGGTGGGGCCGATATTTACGTTATTCATTAGCGTCTTTATACAGGAATGTATAAATGTAATCTGTTGAATTCAAGGGAAGCCCAGAGATGGGTAATCTTGAGCGAAGCCCGAAAGGGAACGTGCAACGACTATTCCGAAAGGAAGTAGGATCAAGCGATCCGAAGCGGCAGACACCCAGACCGGGTGAAGACATAGTCTGAACAATACCGTATCTAATTAAAGGTATTGCTGCGAAAGCGGGGTTAGTTTAGCGAACTAATCTGAACATATTGTAGTGATTTCGGTGAACTATCAATCGTTCCAAATCGGTTCTCTCCAAAGCGTGATGCGTATGTACTCGATACTGAGATGTTCTCAGTCGGTATGTTGCGTCCTATGCAGACAGTGGACCTTGCAAAAACGGGTAAAAAGCATTGCCCCCTTCACTAGCAATAGTGATTGAAAAACTCTGTGAATTCAGGGGACATCCAGACCGGACAATCCTGAGCGAAGCCTCGAAAGAGGAACGTGCAACGACTATCCCGAAAGGGAGTAGAGCCAAGTGGTTCGAAGCGCAGAGCAGCCCTAGTGGTTGATGAGATAGTCTCATCTGAATAGGAATATTCAGCAGCGAAAGCGGGAACAAATTAACGACTTGTTTTGAAGAAAAGCTATGTAAATCAATAGCTTATGGATGCTGAGAAGCGGATGATATTGGCCGAATATGGCCTTATCGTTAAAAACGAAGCAGCGAGTGGCGCGGTCTACGACTTGACCCACACGTAGTCTTTGTAACACCGAGGAGCTTGCGGGAGCTCCTTTTTTTTAACCTGGAGTTAAAATGAAAAAAATCCTTAGCACAGACAAAGAGATGAATTCCCAGCAGATTTTCCACGGGAATGATCACGATGACACGTACACGGTTGAGACACGTCAGGACGTTACGGAAATCCTTAAACAGACCGCAGAGCTACGAAATCAGACTACAAAACATACTCCGTACAACAATGGGCAGACAAGGATCGCTCATGTGCCGGGTATCGTCATTCAAGATTTAATGAGAAAGGGTATTTGGGGTGATCAGAAAAAAATGAAGCAAATTCTGAACTCACCGGATTATAAATTCCTGAAAACGAGAGAAGGAAAAGTGTAGTGGCTATTACAAATTATGGGACGTTGAAAACAGAGATTGCGGAGTTCTTAAACAGAACTGACCTAACGGCTATCATCCCAACGTTCATTGATTTCGCGCACAACAAGCTAAACCGTGATCTGCGAACCAGGCAAATGGTAGCCCGTGCAACGGCGAATATAAGTACAGAATATAACGCCTTTCCACCGAATTTCTTACAGATCCGAGATATCAGATTAAACACAACTCCTCCAGTTGCTTTAGAACAAGTAAGCACAGAAGAGCAAAATCAGAATCGAGAACGCCGGGGAGATACCGCAGGAAGACCGAGACTGTATTCAGTTATTGGTGAATCTTTCCAAGTTTTCCCTACGCCATCTTCAGCAGTTGAATGCGAAATTGCGTTTTACGAAAAAATTCCTGCAATGACTGCGGATTCCGATTACAACTGGCTTTTAACAAAATCCCCAGAAATCTATCTTTACGGATCACTGGTCCACACAGCCCCATATTTGAAAGACGATGAACGAATCGTTTTATGGCAGACCCTCTATCGGGACATATTTAATTCACTTACGCAAGAAGACGAAAAAAGCCGATTTGGTGGGACTACCCCCCGAATGCGAGCTAGGAGCTTTGGATAATGGCCGGAACAAGCAGCTATCTCGAAAACAAACTATTGAACCATACGCTGAAATCAACAGCATACACCGCACCAACGACACACTACCTGGCGCTTTATACGTCTGACCCAACTGACGCAAATACTGGGACTGAAGTCTCTGGTACAAATTACGCCAGGGTCACGGCTGCATTTTCAGTGACTACGAACGTAGCAACGAACACGGCTGCGATTGAATACGCTGCTGCGGGAAATGCATGGGGTACGGTAACGCACGTTGGGATAATGGATGCCGCAAGCAGTGGAAATCTTTTATACCATTCTGCACTTACAACGAGCAAAGCTATTACTACTGGTGACATCTTCAGAATTCCAGCAGGCTCACTCACTGCAACGATGACGTAAAAATCAGTGTCATATGGCAGTGGTAATTTTGGTACTGGCGTATATCAAGCGCCCGTCATTGATGGCTATGGAAGTTTCCTTTTTGGGAACGGTAATTATGGCGAGTTTCATCCCAGGGTGGATGGAGAGGCTGCAATTCTGTCCTCAACGACAATTGCCGCGAGTGGTGGTTTTCTTCTCAATTCTGCGGCGGCTATTACGTCATCTACTGCGCTGGTTGCGGCAGGAGAAATACTCAACGAAGGCGAAGCGCACATCACGAGCTCAACGCTCATGGTTGTCAACAACTCGCCTGGATATGTATTTGAGGGCGAAGCAAATATAACGAGCAGCACAAGTCTAGTTGCTAGTGCTCGACCCATTTTAGAAAGTTCAGCAGCAATCACTTCGGTCACGACTGTTTATGCTTTAGGCGCGGTCACAACCGAATCAGGCGTTGAACCGATTTATAGCATCACAACTCTGGTCGCAACTGGTAGGTTCAAGTGGGAGCTGATTCCCGTTGTAACCGACCCAACGTGGTCTGCAATAGCTAACCCAACGGACACCTGGACACCAATAAATTAGAGGTAAATTATTATGGCATCAACACCAAATTATTCTTTTGTATTACCAACTGTTGGAGGTTCTTCGGGGGTCTGGGGTGGAAACCTAAACGCGAATTGGACATCTACGGATTCCCTTCTTAGCGGAGGCACACCTGTCACTGGTATCGATATAAATTCTGGCTCGATTGACGGTGCAACGATAGGTGCCGCAACGAAAAGCACTGGAGCATTTACAACACTTTCTGCTTCGGGAACTATTACCTTCGGCGGTGTCGCTCTCACTGCTACCGGGACTGAAATAAATTACCTGGACGGAGTGACTTCAAACATCCAAACGCAGCTTAATGCTAGTGGCGCGGGAGACGTTACTCTTACTGGCACACAGACTCTGACTAACAAAACTTTAACTTCACCTGTTCTGAGCGGAACAACTTCTACAACTTCGGGCAATATTGTATTGTCCCCGGCCACACAAATATTAGAAGTGAAAGGCGATGGTTCTAGCGTAGAAGGACAAATTAAACTTAACTGCCACGCCAATACTCATGGGCAAACGGTCAAGTCACAGCCCCACAGTGAAAATATTACCAATACAATGCTATTGCCAAAAGGCAGCAGCTCAACTTTAGTGAGTGAAGTAGGACTTGCCACTCTAACTGGCAAGACAATGGTAGATACAGTTTACGCTCTATCTGGTACAGCTTTCTTAGCTACGAATGGGGGCGTTCAGACCAAAACAGTTAGTGCTAATGTAACTTTTAGCGACTCCTTGGTTTCTGGTGATGCAATTGTCCTTATGCTTCAGTCGGGGGCTTCTTACACAGTTACTTGGCCCACAATGCAGTGGGTAACATCTGCTGGAAATGTCGCTCCTACTCTTACTGCTAAGGACACTATAGTTCTTTGGAAAGTTGGAAGTGTTCTCCACGGTGCTTACACAGGAAGCTACGTCTAATGGGTAAATTAGCAAAAGCACTTTCAGCATCAGCAGGAAACGCAGGTGGAGACAAGCTCTATGTCGAGGATGTCTTCTCGACTTATTTGTATACGGGCAATAGTAATTACAATTCAACAAATCAATACATCAACAATGGTATTGCTCTTTCTGATGAAGGAGGCTTGGTATGGCTTAAAACCCGTGGGACATTAGATTCTCATGCTTTAATTAATACTGTAAATGGGCCAACTAAAAAATTAAGCAGTAATTCAACAGACGTAGCAGCAGATGTTTCTGATTATTTTTCTTTTCCCGCCG
>Ga0308023_1000557_pt1 | contig 11153 bp, 3 predicted proteins | sample Neamet418_FD_201294 | JGI IMG/M metagenome (GOLD analysis project Ga0308023, IMG submission 201294) | Marine microbial communities from water near the shore, Antarctic Ocean - #418 | ecosystem: Environmental > Aquatic > Marine > Unclassified | place: Southern Ocean | collected 2014-10-03
GGAATAGCTCCATATGATACTGAATGGAGTTTAGGAGGAAACATTTTTGATACAATAAATACTACTACAGAAGACACCTTATGCCCAGGAAATTATCAAATTAAATTTACTGATGCTAATGAATGTTTAGATTCAGTAGTTATTCCTTTAATTGAGAGAGATTCCTTTGTTGTGCAGAATTGGATAATTAATGACAGTTGTTATAATAGCTGCACAGGTCAAATTAAAGTTCAGTTACTTAATCAGGAAAACCCTCCATTTACCTATTCGTGGGATAATGGCGGTACTGACACTGTTATTTCTAATCTATGTTCAGATACATTTGAGTTAGTTATAATTGACGCTAGATTATGTAGGGATACTTTTGAGTTTTTTGTTGACGAACCAGATTCTTTGTTTTATGATACAATTATAGTTACGAATAACCTTTGTTATGGTGATACTAATGGAGCAATTACTATTGAAAATTTAACTGGGGGAGTTGTTCCAATTACATATTCCTGGAGTAATGGAGATACAAGTACAGTACCAGGAATACCTTCTCTGCTAGCAGGTATGTATAGTGTACATATTGAGGATGCTAATGAGTGTGCAATAGATATAGCAAATATTGATGTGACTGAATCTGACATCCTTTATGTGTTTTATGAAATAGTAGATGATAGTTGTGCTGGTTATTCTGACGGTAGTATTACTGTAAGTATATCTGGAGGAACTGGGCTTGGAACATATAAGTTAAATAATGTTATACTTACAGGAAATGATACCATTATATCAAATTTATCAGCAGGCCAGTATTTATATACAATCCTTGATTCTAATAATTGTGCTCGTCCTCAGGACACTATATTAGTAGAAGAACCAGATGTTTTAGAGATTGATACCGCAATGATTACTAATGTACTTTGTCATGGGTGGAATACTGCAGCAATTGATTTAACTGTAATTGGAGGCTCTCAGCCTTATGACTTTCAATGGACAGGTCCAGGAGGACCATACACAACAGCAGATTTGAATAATATAGGAGCTGGAAATTATTTTATTGATATTTTAGATCTTAATCTATGTCCATTATCACTGTCTTATAATATAACTGAACCATCTACTCCAATTATGGCGGATTTAGATATTGCTTCTGTTATTTTGTGTAATGGTGGAGATGGAGATATTAACTTAAATGTGTCTGGAGGTACGCCAAGTTATACTTTTCAATGGAGTAATGCATCTACTGATGAAGATTTACTAAATATAGGATCAGGCACTTATGAAGTAACTATATTAGATGCAACAGGAGTATGTGATACTACTGCAACAATAACTTTAACTGAACCTACTGAAATTTCTCAATCACCATTACCATTTCCAATTATTACAGATTTACAGTGTTATCAAGATGGAGCAGGAAGTATTGATTTGTTAATAATTGGTGGAACTCCCCAATATAGTTTTTTATGGGATAATGGTGAAACTACAGAAGATATAAATAATTTATCCGCTGGTACTTATGTGATTACTGTTACTGATGATAATGGTTGTCCATATATTGAATCCTTTATAGTTGAAGAACCTGATTTATTAGAAGTTTCTTATGATGAGGATCATGTTGATTGTTATGGAAATAGTACTGGAGAAATAGATATTACTGTAATTGGTGGTACAACATCTTATACGTATGCTTGGTCTAATTTGACTTCTAATGATGATTTATTAAATATACCATCTGGCACTTATGACGTTATGATAACTGACGCCCATAATTGTAAGGATTCTGCTTCAGTAAATATTAATGAACCTACTGAAATTATTTTTACTGTAAATTCAATTGATTTAATTTGTAACAATGAATTTGAAGGAGAAATTCTTATTGATGGTTTTGGAGGTACACCTGGATACTCTTATTCTATTGATGGTGAAGCTACATATTCGAATGGAAGTGACTTTTTGAATCTTCAAGCTGCTAATTATTCTGTTTGGATTAAAGATGCAAATGGATGTAAAAAGAATGAGTCAGTTGTATTAAATCAACCAATAGGATATTCTTCTACATTTTCTACTAATAATATAGTAGGGTGTAATGGTGATGCAACAGGTAGTATTATTCTTCTTACTATTAGTGGTAACACATCTCCTTATTCTTACAGTTGGATTGGTAATAATCAATCTACTTCATCTGTATATAACCTGCTTTCAGGCGATCATGAAGTAGTTGTTAGTGATGCTAATAATTGTGAAATGACTTATTCTTTCTTAATAACTGAGCCTGAAGCTATTTCTTTAGATTATGACATTCAACTTACTAGTTGTGAAGAGAAGAATGATGGATCAATTACAACAATGGTTATTGGAGGAACAGCACCTTATTACTATCTATGGGGTACAGGAGAAACTACTGCTGAGATATCTTATTTATCTAAAGGCCAGTACTCCTTAAGTGTTTCAGATTCTAAAGGATGTACAGTGCCAATAGAATATTTTGATGTAAGTTTTGATGGTTTTAATGGCTGTGTTGAAATTCCTTCAGGATTCACTCCGAATAATGATAATATTCATGATGAGTGGGTAATATATGGATTGAGTGATTTTCCTGATGTTGTTGTTAAAATTTATAACAGATGGGGACAAGAGATATATAGTTCACAAGGTTATTATAAGCCTTGGGATGGGAAGTATAATGGTGTTGATTTACCTACAGCAGCATATTATTATGTGATAGAATTAAATGAATCAGATAAAGTGTTTAACGGAACAGTAACAATTAAAAGATAATGAGAAATATAATTTTAATACTATTTATAGCCTTCATATCAACACTTGGTTACGGGCAACAATTGCCACATTATTCATTATACATGTTAAATGAAGTAATTATTAATCCAGCAGCCTTAAGTAAAGAAAAGGATAATAAGTTAACTTTAATGCTCAGAGACCAGTGGAGTAGTTTTGAAGGTGCACCAACTACTCAGTCAATATCTTATAATCACTTAAATCATAGTAAGTATAAAAAAGGCGTTAGTATTTTGAATGATAGGACAGGACCTATTTCTATTATCAATGCAACAGTATCTGGCGCTTTTTTAATTTCAGTACAAGAAAAAAATAAACTTTCAATTGGTGCCTCAGCTACTGTGATGCAATATAAAATTGATAATTCTCAAATTACTCTAGAGGATGATGGTGTATTTGATCCTACATTATATGGTGGTGTAGATAAAGCTAATGGGAGTAGTCTCGCAATTGGAGCTTTTTATTATAACTCTGATTATTTTATTGGTTTAGCAGTGCCAAATATTATTGGTAGTTCTTTAAATATTAGTGATAATAAAGATAGCAATAAACCTGAAAATCATTATTATCTAAATGGAGGTGTAAATGTAAATCTAGCAAATAATAATAAAGTAATTCCTTCTTTTATGATCAAAAAAGTTGGCGCATTACCCATTCAGATTGATATTAATTTAAGAGGTGTTTATAATGATTTCTTATGGGCAGGTTTCTCATATAGAACTACAGATGCTGTAGTCGTACTCTTTGGTCTAGATTATAATCAATCAAGTTTCGGTTATAGTTATGATATTACCACCTCAAGTATAAGAATTCCATCTGCTGGAACTCATGGGTTACTATACTCTTATAGGTTTAAATCCAAACAAAGAGATAGAGATAATGATGGAGTTTTAGATGAGGCAGATGATTGCCCTAAAATACCAGGGTTACTAGCTTTGAATGGTTGTCCTGACAGAGATAAGGATGGAATAAAAGATAGTGAGGATGATTGCCCAGATGATTTTGGTTTAAAAATTAATAATGGTTGTCCTGATATGGATGGTGATGGAATTATAGATATAAATGATGAGTGTCCTGAAGTTCCTGGTTTAAAAAAATTCAAAGGTTGCCCTGATACTGATGGAGATGGATTGCAAGACAAGTTTGATGACTGTATTGAAGAATGGGGACCTATAACGAATAAAGGATGTCCAGAATTTCCTGGTCAAGGACAAGACACTATAATTAAGTATATTTATTTAACAGATACTGTTTATATAAATAAATATTTGAAGACACCAATTAGTGACATGCACCCAATTGATTTGAAGAAAATTTTTAAATATGTAAAGTTTGAGTCTGATAAATATATATTAACTGATATTTCTAAATTAATATTAGATCAAGCTGCAGATTATATGAGTTTGAAAAATTATTTAAAGATACATTTGATTGGCCATACAGATAGTGAGGATTCAGATGAGTATAACTTGAAACTTTCAGAAAACAGAGTTAAATCTGTGCAAGAGTATTTATCAGATAGAGGTATTCTAAAAGCTAGAATAACAATTGATTGGAAAGGAGAAAAATTTCCTATTTCAGATAATAACTCTGAAGAAGGAAGAGAAGAAAACAGAAGAGTTGAATTAAAGATTCTTAATGATGAAAATTAATTTTTTTTTTCTAGTTATTACAATATTTATATTTTCTGCATGTAGCACATCCAAGAAATTATTGGTTAATGAGGTGAAACTATTAAAGAAAGAGAATAGTTTCTTAATTAAAGAAAATAATAACTTAAATAAAAAGCTAATATCTCTTGAGATTGCACTGGAGGAGACAAGTAATGAAAATGCTCCATTGATTAATATTAATCCTACTATAGATGTAGAATTACTCTCAAGTGTTTCTCAGTTAAGTGATTTAGAAAGTTTTTTAAAATCGGATGCAGTCTTAAATTCTAAGTTTCGGTCTTTTAAAAACGGTGGAATAGAGAAAAATTTAAAAATTTCATATTCTAATATGAAAAGAGTAATTGCAACAGCAAAAACCTATATGGGTACAAGCCATGTAATGGGAGGAACTAGTAAGAGTGGAATTGATTGCTCTGGTTTGCTATATGTTTCCTTTAAAGCAAATGGTATTACAAACATTCCTAGAGTTGCACAAGAATTTGCTAGATATGGATCAATAATTATTAATATAAATGATATACAGGTTGGAGATTTAATTTTCTTTACAAATACTTATAAAACTTCTAAATTTGTTACGCATGCAGGTATCTGTATTGGTAATGGTGAATTTATTCACACATCATCTAGTAAAGGAGTTATGATAAGCAGAATTAATGACCCATATTATTGGCGTAAAAAGTTCTTGTTTGCAACAAGAGTTTTAAATTAGATTACCTCCCAAAATTCTTTCTTGAACTCTGTTTACTTAATAGACCATTTTTTCTTAGATCCTTAAATAGAGCGTTATTTTGCATTCTACCATACTCAATACATTCTTTTGCTCCTCTTCCTCCCCATAAGTGAATTATAAAACTTAATTCATGAGTTAGCCCTGTATTACCAGTATAAAGATAATCATCATTTTTTATAGCACTTTCATATTCATAATAGATGTATGAAATCTGATATCCATGATTAACTCCAAACAGATTAAGTCTAATAAATGGTACATATGTTTGAAAGTGTAATTTATTTTCTGGTAAATTTGCAGAAAATCTAAATAACTGACCTAATTCAATTGGGCTATTTTGTCCAATATTAATTGATTGTCCAATTTCATGTTTTCTAGATCCCCATCCATTTGTTTTATAATGCTCAGATTTATAAAACACTTTCCAATGAGGAATCATTTTTTGATTCCAAATAGGGATAGTTCCTTTATGTTCAATATGAAAAGTATGTTTTTTTGATATTGAAGACGATAATTGAAAGTTCTCATTAAGAGTTTGAAATGAATAACCTAAGATAGTTTTATTTTGTTTTGTAGATGAATTGTTTCCTAGCATGCTAAGAACTATTCCAGTACTAAATCTTGGAAAGATTTTATTATCAATACTATTATATGGTAAATTTGTTGCTAAAGGATAGGTTCCTCCATATGCATCAAGCATATTAGAAAAAACAAGATTGTCAGAATTTAAACCAAAACTTGTTCCACCAAACGACATTCCAAATTGCAGATATTTCTGTTGAAAAAATATGGATTTCTTTAATGATTTTATATTGTCGAGTTTTAATAAAAAAGACATGTATGCTGAATAATCAGCTCTTTTAATAAATACGGATCCTTCTAGATTCTCATCTAATAGATTATCCTCACCTAAATAAGAGATGCCAAAATTAAATGCTTTTATACCTCCATTTTTCCCATTATCACCATAAATACCAACGCTTGCTTCAACTAATGTGGTAGTAAAGGGAGAGTTTCCTCCAATTGCAGCTTGATTTCCACTTCCATTTATTCCTTTCCACTGCTCTCTTCTTAATGATAGAAATTTTGGATGTCCGCTAGAACCACAAAAAGCAGGATTCATATACATAGAATAAACATCAATTTGAGAAAATGATGGGTCTTGACCGTATACGGTTGTAGAAATTAAAGAGATTAATATTAATAAATTTTTCTTCATTATCTTATTAGATATACAGTTCCACTTTTCTTACCTTCATTGTCTATTCCGTGCCATGGTCCATTTATAAATCTAGCAGCTATTCTCCAAAGATAAGTCCCCTGAGGAAGTATCACCCCCTCAGAGGTTCCATCCCAGCCAATTTCTGGAGATCCATCTTCTATATTAATCTGATCATTCTCCCAAAGTAGACCCCCAAACTTGTCGAAAATTTGTAGGTTATATTCTACAAGTGATTTTCCTTTAGGTAAAAATAAGCTAGAACCTCTATCTCCAGATTCTGGGTATAGTGCATTTGGAACAAACAATTGCCCCCAGGCTTCTATTTTTACATTCTTACACATTGTATCTGGGCATGCTTCAGAAATATTTAAAGAAAGGTCGATTTTATTACTAACTATTAAGCAGATATTAGTAGAATCATACTCTCCATATAAGAAATATTGGAATTGATAGTATAAAGAATCAACAGCAGGAAGGTATTGCGTATTACTAGCATAGGAATTCCAAATATTTACTGTGTCAAATGGGCCGTCAGAGATTAACCATTCATAATTAAATAAACTTGGATCTGCATAATTTCCATCTGATGTTGTTGTTAATAAATAACCATATTTATCTCGCTTTCCATTTAGAAGATAAGTTCCGTAATTTCCTTCTTCCTCTGTTGGGGTTACAAAATCAGCATTTGGAGCAGGATTTACTCTAACTTTCCCTTTTGCAGTATCAGAACAAGTAAATGCTCCTCCATAATTAGCAATCACTATAAGCTGGGTTGTATATTCTATAAATTCACCATTTATTGCCTCATATGATTCATTAACTACAGTTCCATTTTGAATAATTTCATCCATCCCTAAAAGCCATTTCCTTATAGAAATCTCAGCCTCTAGTTCAGAGTGAGAATTAAAAAGATCTTCATTAGGAATTGTTGAAAGATCTTGAAACTCTATAAATACCTCAATATCCTCACAAATTGTTGTGTCTATTGGGGTAAAGTTAGCTTTGGGTTTTGGGTAGCTTATCAATCGATAATTACTATCTGTTACACACTTAAAAGAACTATCTAATTCATTTTCTAAATGTAATGTTAAAATAAATACTCCTGGATGTGGAAGAAAAGAATCAATATTATATTGATCGTCAAATTCATCTTCCGTAATAGTCATACCGTTCTCATTATCAAATAATGTATATTTCCAGTTCGTAGCATGTAGAGGGTATCCTGGGGAGCTAATATACTTAAAAGGAATAGTAGCAGAACTATCTGAGCATTGCCCCTGTGGGTAATCAATAGTAAAACTATTTATAGGTGCTTCCCAAAGATATAACTCTTTTGTCTTATTACTTGAACAACCCCAACTTGTCCATACTTCTAAAAGAACTTCATGAGCAACCCCAGCTACTAAATTTTCAGAATAATTACAGTAATTATAAGGACTCTGTGTATTTATAGAATCTCCATTAAATGACCATTCTATACTGTAAGGAGATTCACTCCATAAACTTGGGTCTATATTTAGGCTAGATTGATTTTCTAACTCAATACAATCTCCTCTGCAAATGTTTTTCTCATGATAAAAATCTACTTCAGGTAATGGATGTAGTTTAACAATGTCAGAAAATGTATCTTTACATCCTAAAATATCAGTTACAGTTAAGGTTACTTTTTGGTATACCCCTTCATAAATACTATCAGGATGAGCTTGAAAAAGAGCATTAAAATCATAAGATGTATTTGAATCACTACTAGTATTATTACCAAGGTCCCAAAGCCAAGAAGTCGGATCAAGAGGATTTGTTGTTGCCATTGAATAATTCCAAAAATAGGCAGTATCTTTTGCGCAAATATCTTGTACTACAAAATTAACATAAGGAAGATTATCTATTTCAATCCATTTAATAGTATCATGATAGCATCCTTTATCATCTTCAAAATACAGCTCAACATAATAATCTCCTGGTGAATTAAATGTAACTATAGGATCTTCTTCTGATGTAGTTGTATCCGCTCCATTTGAGGTTATACCTGTCTGAAATTCCCAATGAATTGAGTCCATAGTAGCTGATTGAGGTATCGTTGTTTCATTAATAAATTGAAATGGAGTTTCTGCACAAAAATTATTATCTATTGTACTAAAGTCAGCAACAGGATTTATTCTAACATAGGCGTATTCTACTGCTATGTCACTACAACCAAATTCATCTGTTACTATCAAAATAGTTGTGTCTTGCACTCCAGCAGTATCAAATCGAAAGGTCATAGATGGATCATTAATGTTTGGGTTTGGAATATAAGTTCCAGCATCAAAATTAAACCATTGATATGATGTTATGTTATAAGTTCCCGTATCTGCTGTTGAAGTAAATACTGTAGATATATCAAAACACATAGTGTCAATCACAAAACCTGCAACTGGAGGGCAAACAACCAAGATATTAGCTGTATCATTATTTTGACAGGAGTTTTTATCTATTGCTGTTAAAATTACCTCATATACACCACAAGTATCATATAAGTGAGTTGCACTTGAATCAACTGCGAACTGATTGTCACCAAAACTCCATAGCCAAATATCTATTAAAGTATCACCTTCAATAGAATTGTTAGTGAAATTTGTGCTTTCAGGAAAATCAGTAGAGTAACAAATAGTATCTGCTACAAATATTGCTTGTGGTAATTCACGTACCCATATGGTTATTACTGTATCATCAGTACATATTACTGAATCAGCAATACTATTAGATTCAGTTATAAGTCTGATAATATGTAAGCCTGGACTTTGGAAGGTATGGAAGATTGTACTTCCTATTGCTCCTGGGTCACCGATTCCATCCATATCAAAATCCCAAAACCAATCTGTTGTTCCTAATGTACTTATAGTTCCATTTATAAATGTAGAATCTCCAAAACATACTGTATCTGCTTCTGCCCTTGCCTCAATAGGGGTGGAGATAAATACTGTATCTTCAATTTGAGCTTCACATCCCTTATTATCGCTTACACTTAATGTTACGTTATAATAGCCTGAACTAGTGTATGAGTGTATAGCATCTCCTACAATTTCTCCTGTTAGGATATTTCCAATACTTCCAGGATTATCAAAATTCCAATTCCAATACTGGATAGGGTTATCTGTTTCTACTAATGGACCAGGAGGTGTGTGAGTTGTAGGCCAAGCATTAAATAGTGTACTTCCTCCTCCGGCACAAGTTGAGTCAGGATCGACAGTAAATCCAGGTTTTGGAAGATCATAAACTATGATGCTATCAGACCATGTTTTTGAACAACCTTTATTGCTTTCAATAACAATTTCTATAGTCCAAGTACCATATTCATCAACGATTATCTGTAGATCATCTAAAAGAGCACTTAATCCACCATTAGCTAATGTATATGTATATGTAGTGCCAGAAGGCGCTATTATATTCCATATAACATTTGTCATAGTTTGTTCTAATGGTGGTATTCCAGCAATATTTGGTATTCCTGAATCAAATAAGAAATTTACACTATCTCCTAGACAAGCTTCATCTCCAGGAGGATTAATGAAATGTGCAATAGGTTCTGGGTATATAATAATAGAATCTATTAGTGTAGAATCGTGTTCGTACATACATGGAGGAATTGGTCCAGTAGACATTTGTTGTAGAACAAACTTAATTCCAGGGGTACTATAAGTATGACTAATTTGGTATCCTGGAATGACAGTGTCTTGCCATACAACTTGATCAGCAGAAGGACCTCCTCCGTTAGGTAATAAATAATTAGTAATGTTATTTGGATCTACATCCCACCACCAATGTATTTCTGTTTGGTTAGGAGCGGTATATGAAGAATTGTCGGTAAAATAGACTGGTTGATTTATACATGCATAAGGGGTGTCAACATGTACTGAAGATACAATATTTGTATTAATTACTTCAATAGAATCACAAGTCCAAGCAGAGTCACATTCATTATATGCTGTTACACATATCTGATATGTTCCAATATTTAAATATGGATGTTGTATTGATTGAAAACAAGCTAAGTTTGCTCCATTAAGCCCGCATTCAGAAGCTAAATAATAGATAGAACCATCACCCATTTCAATCTTTATAGAATCATTATAGGGTGGAGCTGCTGTGAATGGTGGGTTTATAGTTGAATTACCAACACTTACAGTAATTGGTGATCCTAGACAAATAATATTTGTTGGAAATGGACCTAATAATGTAGTAAATTCAGGGTCAGGAAGAGGTGTTATTACTAGTGTATGTGTATCTGTTGGTGTACTGCATGCATTTTCTACTGATAGAATAAGGTCATATTCAACATACCCATCAGTTTGAGTTCCTGCTGGTAGATATGGGAATATTGGAGCTGCACTATCTGTAATAGTGTTTGGCCCATATTCAGTAAATCCAGTATTATTATTGATGATTTCCCAAGTGTACGAATTAATATTAACACCTGAACTTGTATTTATCCATACTGGGCTTTGCGTATGATTTACACATAATGAATCTGAATCTAGTCCTGACCATAATTCAAAATCAGCAATTGGATCTCCAATAACTACAATTTGTGCAGAGTTAGATACAGCATCCTGACAATCATTTCCATCAAAACTAATTATAGCATAGTAGTAGTATGATCCAATTCCTAGATTGTTTGTAATAGGAGTATAGCTATCTGTTGTAGCTCCTGTACCTGTTCCTAAATTCCCTGCAGGGAACACTCCATCATACCATTGATATGTTA
>Ga0308023_1000558_pt1 | contig 11148 bp, 7 predicted proteins | sample Neamet418_FD_201294 | JGI IMG/M metagenome (GOLD analysis project Ga0308023, IMG submission 201294) | Marine microbial communities from water near the shore, Antarctic Ocean - #418 | ecosystem: Environmental > Aquatic > Marine > Unclassified | place: Southern Ocean | collected 2014-10-03
GTTATATATGGGTACGTCCACTGAAAACGAAAAAGCCTAATGAAATGGTAGAAGTTATGAAGGATGTGTTTTCTGAAGGCAGGGTGCCTTTATCAATCAGGACAGATCGTGGTAGTGAATATATAGGTAAAGATGTGCAAACATTTCTATCTGGAAAGGAAATTCTACATTTTACGGCCAGAAATGCTTTACATGCTAATTATGCTGAAAGGGTTATACGTACTCTTAAAGGTAAAATTTATAGATACTTTACTAAATTTCAAACACATACGTATATCGATGTACTGAATGGTATAGTTGATGGGTACTTGAATACTGTACATACTACTACAGGTCTGAAACCTATAGAAATCAATAGTGACAATGAACAGTCCATATATGAGAAGTTATATTTGCCTCTTCATGTAGCAAAAGAACAAGCAGTTGTTGTACACAAGTATGATGTTGGTGATTACGTTCATACTTTAGAGTCTCGAAGTCCCTTTACGAAAGGGTATGAACAAACATTTACACAAGAAATATTTGAAGTAGTGTACCGTACTTCTACAACACCACCACGTTACAAATTGATAGACCTACACAGTGAAAGCATTGCTGGTACGTTTTATGAACAGGAGTTACAGCGTGCCCATATGCCTGAATTTTTCCGTGTTGAAAAGGTTTTAAAGAGACGTGTACGTGATAACAAAAGAGAGGCATTGGTTAGATGGCAAGGTTATCCTGAGAAATTCGATCAGTGGGTACCTGAAGAAGATGTGAGTACTTATTTACCAGAACGAGCAAAAAGGAAATCTGCCAAAAAATAGCAATGCATGATTTTTACATGATTGTTAGTAGTACTGATTCTGTTGAATATTTTGAGCAAAATCGTCCTGGTAATTTCCGTGTTAAACTCAAAAAACCTATACAATTACAACATGGGAGTTGGTGTGTTGGGTTATGTGAAATTAATGGTACTTCATGGAATGTGGAACCTAATGATACAGTTTATATATTGTCTGATTTATCAAATGGTATTTTGGTACCTTCAAATAAGGAGGGAGTGTTAAGGGCTTTAATTATAGAAACACCTACAAATGTATACAACGAATATGGTCATCGTATTTACATACCTATTCAAACACATTTCATTGATATGATTGAATTTAGTTTGAAAGTAAATGGTTTTGATACAGAATTAACCGGTAAAACAGGAGTCAAGAAACTAAAACCTTCTACTTGGTTTTTGTTACATTTTAAACGTACAGTATGATTGGTTACGTACGCAACAACTATCTACGTACATGGTTGTATATGTTACATTTAACACTATTGTGAAATTGTTAACAACATAGCTACTCCTCAACTGAATGGTTATATTGTTATGAAAATACCTTTCTATTGTTTATAACAAACTCTCTACATAAATAGAAATATATATATATATAATTATGGGCGACCTGCAGCCTTATGTAGCAAAAGTAGGTGATTGGGTAAATTATTACGGCCACACAGATAAGAAACCTCATAGTGCAGGTGTAGGGGGCAGTATTGTTGCACCATCTGGTGAAGCTGCTTCACGTGTTGAATCAAAGCCTCAACAAACTACACCATCGTACACGTCTGCCTCTGTACCACCAGTAATATCACCCACACAGGAAGCTGTTAATCAATCAGTTCTTAGTCTGAAAAGAGCCCGACGTACATATAAGAAGAAAGGCAGCACTAAACCACGGACAAACAAGAAGAAGAAAACCAGTACTACTAAGAAGAAGACCACTACAACTAAGAAGAAGACAAGTACAACTAAGAAGAAGACCAGTACAACTAAGAAGAAAAAAACTACAACTAAAAAGAAAAAAACTACAACAAAGAGAAAGGATACTACAAAGAGGAAAGGTAGTAAGAAAGGGAAGAAGAAAAGTAAGAAGAAAGGTGAAGCCAACATTAAGGTTGGTGCAAAAAGGACTAAAAAGAAACAGGCATTGAAAGGCAAAAAGAGGAAACGTGTTAGTGCCAAAAAAGTGCTTGAAAGAGACCTATATCCAACAATTATATAACCAAGTGTCCTCTATACGTGAAAATGGCATCAATGATCATCAAAGGTAGCGCACCAGCCACATTACCGGAGTATAATTTATTCAAATTACCGGACACTCAAACAGCAGCCGTAAGAAGAAAGATTGTTATTGTTTATCCTGTTGCACCTCCTAGTATGAACAGTGTTCCCCAGTTTCATGTTCCGGGGGCAGGTAAAGACTATATTGACACTGAAAGATCTACTATGCATTTGAAATTAAAGTTTGTAAAAGTGAGAAAGGGTGTAAAGAGACGTAGTACAGCACCACAAACAAGTAGAAGAAAACGGGCTGTAACCCCACCCAAACAAGAAAGTGGAAGTGAAAGTGAAAGCAGTGAAAGTGAAACCGACCCCCCAACTACAGAAGGTGGTGCGGCTAATACGTCGCCACCTGCAGATGTTGTACTAGAAGAAGAAATAGAAGACGGTGGGTCACCTTCAGATTTAATATTTCCTATAAACTGTATACATCAAACAGCATGGAGACAAATAGATGTTGAAGTAAATAATGTTAACCTCATTAAGGCCAATAACTTAAATCCCTATGAGGTGATGTTTAAGACCTTGCTTAGATATGGTAGTGATGCTAAAGCAACACATTTAACAGGTATGGGTTATTATACAGAGGAAGCAGGTATGCTCGATGAAATAGGGATGGATGGGAGGTTGTCTGTTATAAAGAGGTGGTGGCTTTATTCTCATGCTAAAGTAGTAGATTTGGAAGGACCTTTGATGCTAGACGCATTGCAACTAAATGGGAGACCTCTAATAAACGGGGTCAATTTAACTTTGAAGTTTTACCCTCAAAACAAGGCGTTCTTTACCATGTGTAAAATGGATGAAGATGAATATACAGTAGAAATAGTTGATATATATTTAAAAATATGTAAAATTGAAGTATCAGACGCTATTATCCTAGCACATAGTGAGGCACTGAAAGAATCAAATGCTGTATACCCATTTACCAGATGTGAAACAAAGGCTTTTACATATAGTAAAGGGCTAAGTAATATTACAATTGATGATCTGTTTCATGGTAGAGTTCCATCAAGAGTTGTGTTTGGTATGGTTTCTGCAGATGCATTTAATGGTAACGTCAGAAAAAACCCGTTCAATTTTAAACATTACAATGTGTCAGACATAGCTTTAACAATTGACGGTAACAGTGTACCAGGTAAAGCATTACAATTAGGAGGGTGGCCCGATGGTGGTGGCCCTGATAGCGATACCAATGAAGGTAGACAATACATTGATGCATATCTCAACCTTTCCGAAGTGTCAGGAACAATGGGGCAAAATGCGGGTAATGCTATCACAATTGAGCAGTTTGCTCAAGGCTACAGCTTGTTTGCATTTAATTTAGACCCTCAACTTAAACCAGGCAACTATATGAACCTTGTTGCCCAGGGAAATGTGAGGCTTGAAATAAGGTTTAAAAAACCTTTACCTGAAACCATGGTTGCTGTAATATACAGTGAGCGTACATCAGCATTTGAAATAGATGTTGCACGTAACGTCATAGCAAAAGACACTTGAAAAAGATGCTCATGAATAAGCATGTTTCTTCCTTTTATTTCACATCTGGTATAATTATTGATGACATATCTGTTTTTGTTTGTGTGTTCATGTGATTTTAATTAAGATGTGGTCATATATTTCCTTCTTTCATTTTTTTACATAAGCATGTTTATATATATTATTATATGTTGTTTGACTATGTATAAGTTAGATAAGTTTATATGTTTTATGATATGTTTGTCTTAATTGAAAACAAAGGTTTCTGTATAAGTTAGAACTACACGTAGTTTTTATTTTAACCTTATATATACCCCGTATGTTACATATCACACTTTTAAGTATGTATGTCTACGATATGTATATCTATCTATGTTCACCTATGTATGGATGATACTTGTAGTGTAACAGTGTGCAAAAAATAAAAAATCAGTACTTATTCACTGTATATGTGTGTTTGTTGTTGATCAGTGTACATTTATTATGGCTAATTTTATTGCACCCACATCGATAGCATTACTAGGACCATCTCAAAGTGGAAAAACTACATTTGTAGTACGTTTGATTTTAAATTCTGATAAAATGCTGGTACCACCGCCTGTTAAAACATATTATTGTTACAGCGCCTGGCAACCTTTGTTTGAAAAATTACAACATAAAGTAACATTCCATGAAGGACTACCTACTAAGGCATTGATGGATGGGTGGAGTGCTGAAGGAGAACCTATTGTTGTGGTATTTGATGACTTAATGGCTAAGATTGTTTCAAACAGTGAAGTTTTACATTATGTTACTGTTATGTCACATCATCGTAACATAACATTAATAATGATGTTTCAAAATATATATCCTCCTGGTAAATATGCAAGGACCATTAGTTTAAATTGTCATTACTTAATACTTTTTAATAATGCTAGAGATGCATTACAAGTACAAACATTAGGTCGTCAAATTTTACCTGGAAAAACAGCTTTTTTCATGGATGCTTATGAGAAAGCTATGAATATGAAGAGGTGTAATTACCTTGTAACAGATTTACACCCTCAGGGGGACAAAGAATTACGTATACGTACGAGAATATTTCCCGATGATGACGGACCTCCCCGTATTTATAAAGCCATTTGATATACATACATACTGCCGCACGCATCTATAGAGATGGAGTGTATACCACAAAATAAGGAGTTTTTGCATTTGCTAGCAAATACACATAAAGGACAATACCGTAAACTTATAGCTACAGCAACACTTGCACAGTTGGATGTTATATGTGGTGTAATCAAAAATGTTATAAAAGGACGGATAAGTATTTCACAGGATATATTGAAAGCTGCATCCTCATTTAAAAAGATTTTGGAAAAAATAGCACATAAGTGTTTTAAACCTTCAAGGCGTAAATTGCTTATGAAATACGGAAGAATAATAACAAAAATAATAGCTGCAGCATTACCTATCATATTAACACTGTGTACGGCTTCAGGCGGGGCTCCTTTGATTTGAATCATAATGGCTGGTGAATATAATTTAATATCTGCAGCACAATATGACAAGCTTATGAAGCTTCAAAAAAAGTTGGACAGTGACAATAATGCTGGTAAAAAACATTTACTTGTTGATGAAAAAGAAACTGTTGCTCAGGATGATAATAATGATACATCTGAGGATAGCCCCCCGAGGATTAAACAACGACCAGGCACAGTGAGTGTTGAAGATAATGTAGATCAGCCCAGTGTCAATGATAGTGACAATGAACATGTGATGGATACTACTCCTACTGTGCAGAGAAAAATTAACACTGATAATAACAATAAAATAAAAACAAAAGAGAAGGCCCGTGTTGATGTAGATAATGTTACGGTCAAAAAGGCTAAAGATGTTTTACGTAAACATAAACGTAAGCAAGATACACCTGCCAAATTTGAAAATGTTCCAACAGATGATATTGAAGGTATAGTTCAACAATTTAATGATTTACTTAAAAAGAAAGTTAAAAGACTTATTACTTATATGTTTAAATTTGGAAGAGACATCAAAATAGAAAAGGATATTCTATACTATAAAACTGATATGATAGGTAATGTTGTTAAATTAATTAAGAGTTTGTTTGGTGTGATACCCCCTATGAAAGGGTTAAATAAATTGAGGAAGGTTTTGTTCATTCTAAGTGTACCTAGCGACTTATATATATTAAGCACTAGTGAAAGAAAGAAGATGAGTGAAAAATATACATTTGATAAAGAAGCTAACCCTTTTAAAATTGATTGGCTGAAGTATTAAAAACCTTGTTTTGTAATAAAAACGTAACAACAAATATACAGTTTCATAGTTTTATTGTATTCTAAAACATTATAAGATACACATTTTTTTATACTACAGTGATTAATAGGAAAACATATAGATATGTATGTATGTATGAGTAGATTAAAAAATAATTTGACATGTACATAGTTCATATACTACTTAGCATATATTTTTATATGGTCATCATAACTAATGTGTTACATAACACCTAACACTTATGAGACCACACCACAGTTACAAAGTTTAAAGTAATGCATACATGATTTGTACATAAAATACATAGAATAAATCAAACAATTGCGGGCATATAAATATATACATAGTATGCCCCACCTCCTTATACCCAATCATAACCATACGGTAGTGTGGTCAAATCTTCCAATATAACACGCTTTGTATACACTGCTGAAAATGTTTTAACTTCTACTTTATTATAAATTATATTTCTATTTTTATCTCTACATATTTTGGAAGGATTCAATGTAAATGCCTTTATAGGGTCTGAAGTGGTTTGAATTTCTTGATTTAATACCATGTTTCGCATAACATCAAAATTAATAGCTGCGGTATTTCTATGATTCAGTGTAAAACCTCTAACCTTTGTTATTTGAGTGTTATCATCAAACAAAATTGAATAACTTTTAGGCCCAGTTGAGCAAAATTCTATTACTACTTTACCCTCAGGAAGTTCATCAGTAAACTCTCCCAAATAATTACCTAACGGTATTGTTGGCTGTTTCAGTAAAGTAACATTTGTTTCAAACATTATACTGTCTGTGTCACAATATAATACCCTACGCCCTAATTTCTGCATAGCTTCATATAAAACAAGCCTACCATAACATGTAGTGAAACTGCTGAGAATACAATTTGTGGTCAATGAAAGAGGTACATGTTGCTTTTTGTGCTCATATATTAATGCGATCACATCATCATTAATTATTTTAAAATCTAACATTTGTAATTCAGGATCTGTTACTAAACGGTTGAATTCATCAGGTGTTCTTACATATTGTGTTTTTGTAAGATTATCTCTAAGGGATAATCTACCCCACAGGTTGTTAGCAAAGGCTTTACCTATTTGGCGAAGACCTGGGTTTTTTTCAATTTTATCAGGATTTAAAGTTATACCTTCCCTTTTTTTATATTCCTTAATGTAATTGTACCTTTGCTCATCTGTAACACAATCAGCAGGATACCCTGAGGCCTCAGTTTTAAGCCCTATAAATGATTTAATATATTGTGAAAAAAGTTCATTTGTTCGCTGTTTGTAATGATAAACTTCATATATTTTTAGAATTTTATAACCCATCTCTACAGCTTTTTGTAGCTCAGGAGTCACAAATGTACCTATTAATACTCTTTCATTGTCACTACATGTACATTCTGTTAGTTGTTGTAATGAGGCACACTTTCCACAAAGAGGAAACATCAATTTACCATTGCACCGATAAGGTAAAACAGGAATAAAAAGATTTCTTGGCGGCAATACTTTCACTTTGGCAACACCAAAATAATTATCTATTACATCAAAATTATGTGTTATTACATCCGGATGGCCTTCTGGGTAGAACATTGTATCATTTACGAAAGGGTATAAACTGCAGATATCGTAGTAACTGAACAAAAAATCAAGATATTTTTTCCAATATAATCTAAAGCTTTCAGTACGGCCGCCATATAGCCCATCACGTATGTCCAGTCTTTCCACCAAATCTAAACTTTCCAAAAACAGTTTTTCTTCTTCACTAATATTTTTCATTTCTTTATCAAAATCACATTCCCATTTTTCAATTACTTTATAATTAAGCTTCTTTAATTTTACACATCTATCAACAGTCATAGCATAAAGTACAGCAGAAGGAAGTAAAATGTTTTCTTCATTGTTAGGTAATTTAGATTTCTGACACTTAGGATGACCATGCCAGTGACACCCATGAAAACTATAAATAGTGTTTGTTTCCTCACAATACCCATCTGCTTTAAATCTAGTATTAGGTACATTGTATTCACCTTGATTGAGTGCATGTTTGATTGTGTTTTTATGTCTCTTTTGCATCAACTCTAACCATAAAATAGATTTCTTAGAATATGTATCATGAGCTGTATACCCACCCTGAGGTATAAGACCTATAGGGGATGATTCAAACACATGTTTTTCTTTTTTTTCATATTTTTTTGACACCTTTCCCTTTTTTTGGGGTAAAGGTTTCTCATTTTCTTCTCTAGAAGGTACTTGTTTTTGACATTTACCTTTAGAAGACGGTATTTTTGGACATGTGTCTTTAACTGTTTGTATCCATTTTTTCGCTTCTGTTTTGGTCATAGGAAATGGTAGGGGTGGTATAGATGTATAAGGCATATCACATGGTTCTTGTGGCTGCTTTTTTTTATCAATAACGTAAGTCTCTTTTAAATATTTAGAACGGAAAACAGTTAAACATAAAGCACTTAATGTTGTACATGCGAACGGGTCAACACCATTTACGGGGATTTCATGACCTTTTTTATTTAGTTCAAATGAGTCAGCTGTCAACCTTAATACCATATGGCGAAAAGAGGTACATGCTTCTCTTAAAATCTTAACATCATTTTTACAATACCTTAACATTTCCTCTCTAAAGTTATAAACTTTATCTTTTTGTGATTCATGCCATATTATTAATTCCTCTCTTTCATCTGAAGATTTTGAATCAATGTCGAAATATTTAATATCTGGAAATTTCCCTATATAATTTTGATTTGCTTCCACATTAAATAAATGGGGGAAATCACCCTTGTCACACTCTAAACCGAAAATTTTTGGTAGTTTTTTCAACGCCATAGGGAAAAAAGACATGGAATCTAAACACCTTATGTTATAACCTGGTAATGTCATGCTTATTATTTTTGCACCTGAATATATGCATTTTACATCTATAAATGTTTTTGACAGAATATGATTTAGTAACAAGACACCGTCATACGATTTTGCGTTATGAGCCAAACAAATGAAGTTAGCATGATTACGATTGAAAAGCCATGCAGCAAACTGTTCTCCTGCATCTTTCCCCATAAATATTGATTCCCTGTACCCACAACTATCACGACAAGGGTTTGGTATTACGCCTGTTTCCTCTTTCTTTAACACATGGCAATGTTCACAACGGCTACCACAGCTATTACATTTGGAATCAGATGTAAAAGGGTCTTTTGAACATAAGTTACATACTGTGTGAGCAACAACAAGACAAGGCCGATGTACAAATTTACCACAAAGGGAATCTTTACAATTTATACATGCCGCGCATCGGGAACATAAAAACCCTGTGTCTTCACATAAACGACAATTGTCTTTAGAAGATGGTTTATAACCTATATCACACTCATGAATATCACCTGCAGTACACTCGAAATCATAATATAGAAATTTACCACTAGTTTTTGGTGGGTCCAGAGATCTCATATAGCATAAATGACCTCTAGGAACATTTTCCTTGTGACAATTAGAACATCTGTATGTACCACATATATGTTCACTCAGATCTAAACGTTTCATACGTTTACGACATTTTTTACATGACGTCATATATGTGCATATGGCTTGAGTACCATCTTCTGCTTGTGCTTTGTGCTTATCATAACAGAAGGTGCTACGGCATGTTTGGCTACAATTACGACATGATATATACCCTTTAGGATATTCTTCATATAGAAAGCAATCAAGGCTTTCACATGTGGAACAATAATTAATACAGCTATGGTTTTCTTTTGATTTATAAGGTTGCAAACATTTAACACAATAATTACGTTTCCCTAAAAACCCTGTAATATTTGTTATGACATCAAAATGGCCTTCGCTGTGGAATAAAAATATTTTATCTTCTCTTTCAATGTGTCCAGAATAGAGAAGACCGTCTTTTAGGGGTTTTTGATAAACAATTATTTGTACATCTAAAAAAGTTTCAAATAAATGTAATTGAGATATATCAAGCGCTCTGTCAGGGCTTATATCTGTATCACGTAAAAGCTTAAGTGCATATCTAAGCTGTAATGTTAATCTTTTAGGGTTTCTTAAGTGCTTATACGCTTTATCATTACGTAATTGAGCCATAGCCACAACGATAGACCGGGCACCACATGTATGATCATCTTCAATTTTAGGAATGACAACTATAGATTTTTTAAAAAACCTTTCATTCATAACATTATCTAAATCTGCACATGTTAATTTCATAACACCATTACCATTTGGTATTTGCAGAATACCTATATCTATACGAAACTGAGAAGTTAATGAAACATGTAAATTTGAGTTAATAACACGTTCTAATACTTGCATAATACTTTCAACAGTAAGATCTCTAAGAGGTCTAAGAGCTATAAAGACAGGTGCACTATATTTTAAGTCAGGATGTTGTAAAAATAACCTTGCTTTGCAATCTAAATCATATTGTTTTTTTAAATTACTAATAATATCTTCAAACATATTATAGAAATCACCTTGTAAATCACCCAATGTGCGATGTCTCCATTCACGTGCAAATTTAACTTGATAAATTAACTCTTCAGCTGAATATTTATGTATATATCTAGTACGGTATTGAACAACTTTATAAGGCTTGTTTGAAACAATGGGGCGTGTTTGACCATCAGTAAGTACAACCCTAGGAGGTTGTACAGGTGCCTGCCTGTGCGGTTGTACAGGGGGTGCTTGTCTAACACGTGCATGCCTGATAGGTTGTACAGGGGGTGGTTGTCTAACATGTGCATGCCTGACCTCTTGTACACGGGGTGGTTGTCTAGGTTTGTTTAAATAATTATTTATATTTGGCTGACGTATATATTTAGGGTTCTTACCCTTAAGATGTGCGGATGTTCCAGGTTTAGGGTGTGTATTATTGGAAGAATGGCCACGGTGCACCTTAGCAGAAGGTGGGGCATCTACATCAGGAATAGATATGCCGCTATGTGGACGTTTTCTACTTCTTTTATCCATCATGAACGTATGCTGCGTGGTGTGGTCACTGACCTATGGGGTCCATGTGTAATACTGTAACATAAAAATAAAAAAAAGGATAAGTCAATATAAAATTATATAAATTACAATAACATATATATATATATATTATTTATAAAAATGTTTTTTGATGGTTGAGTGAAAGTAGCAATTACCTGTGACGCCGTGGCCAATGCCGCATCTATCGATTCACCGAAGAACTCGCCATCTTCTTCGAACAGGTCATCGCCGTTTTCTTCATCATACACATCCGCACCAGAAGCATCAGGCTCAG
>Ga0308023_1000566_pt1 | contig 11045 bp, 3 predicted proteins | sample Neamet418_FD_201294 | JGI IMG/M metagenome (GOLD analysis project Ga0308023, IMG submission 201294) | Marine microbial communities from water near the shore, Antarctic Ocean - #418 | ecosystem: Environmental > Aquatic > Marine > Unclassified | place: Southern Ocean | collected 2014-10-03
CTAGTGCAGGGTACGTATGCTTCAGATCAATTCGTATTCGATAACCAAACACCGAATCCTAAGTTTGTTTTATCTAACGAGAGAGTAGACAGAAGTAGACTTCAAGTGTCAGTTAATTCGGGAGGAACATCAACAACGTTCACACTCTCAACAAACATATCAAATGTTAAAACAACTTCAGCAGTTTATTATACACAAGAGAACGAAGAAGGATATGTTGAAATTTACTTTGGTGATGGAGTATTAGGAAAGGCATTATCGGACGGAGACATTATCACTACTACTTATATTATGGTAGACGAGACTCATGCTGACGGAGCCAAGAATTTTACAATGGTTAATTCTGTTAATGGATTTAGTGACACTACGATTACTGTGTCGGCAAAGGCTTCAGGTGGTGCAGAGAAAGAATCAATTGAGTCAATCAAATTTAAAGCAACCAAGTTCTATACATCTCAAAACAGACTGGTAACACTGAATGACTATAAAGCAAAGGTCACTGAGTATTACCCGAACGCAGATGCAGTTGCAGTGTGGGGTGGTGAAGACAACAATCCACCCGAGTATGGTAAAGTGTTCCTTGCAATCAAACCATTAAACTCAGACTACCTTTCGGATACAGAGAAGAAGGTAATTAAGACTAAGTTGAATGACCTAAATATGTTGACAGTAAGACCCGAAATAGTTGATGCAGAGATCGTGAAGGTTCTGATTTCAACAACATTCAAATACAATGAAATGGCAACGACTCTTTCAAAAGGAGAATTGGAGTCATTAGTTAAAACAACAATCAATACTTTTGATAATACAAACTTGACTAACTTCGATTCTATCTTCAGACATTCAAACTTAACTAAGACTATTGATGAGGCAGATTCATCTATCTTAAGTAACACAACAAACATACGACTCAAGAAAGGCCTTCCTGTTAAAGTCACCCAATTACTCAGTTATGCTGTAAGTATGGGTAACGGATTATACAATCCGACTTCAGGATATAATGAATCACTAGGTGGTATCACAAGTACTACAGGGTTCTATGCATTAGGTGATGCAACTAACATTCAGTACTTTGACGATGACGGCAAGGGTGCGTTAAGAAGATTTAGACTTTCAGGGTCAACAAGAATTTATGTAGATAGTTCAGCTGGTACAGTTAACTATTCTACAGGACTAGTTTCAATCAATTCCATCTCCATAACCTCAACGGTGAATGCAGATAGTACGATTGATTTCACACTTATACCGAGTGGCAGCGACGTTGTTGCAACAAGGGGTATCTTAGTTGATATCTCTGCTGACGATATTTCGGTTAAGGGTGAGGTAGACACCATCGCAAGTGGTGAGTCGAGTGCAGGAGTAGGATACAGTTCTACTTCTTCCTCTACATATTAATGATGTATAAAGTGGTGAGAGATGGTAGGTTCCATGCTCTCAGTAGCATCCCATTAACTTGGTTTTTATAGGAGAAAACAAAATGGCAGATAAGAAAATAAGTGCATTAGCAGCGGTATCCGATTCGAGTATCACAGCAGATGACCTTCTACATATTGTAGAAAACCCAGGCGGAACTCCCGTCAACAAAAAGATGACCATCGGTCAACTGTTCGAAAATATCCCTACGCATTTAGCGATAGACGATATCACAACAGTAACCGCTGCGAACGCAACACTTGCTAATTCTTTTGCAACAGCAATCGATTTATCAGGTGCAACAGCAAATGTTCAGTTCACATTGAACAATGGCTCAGACACAGGACAGATAAAAGTTATCTGGGCTTCAACTGAACCAGCTGGGGCATTTAATGCCAACATCCAAGTAACTTCATTCGGCCCAGCTGCATCGAAAACGACTAACATCGTTTTATCTACGATTGGCGAAGCATGTGTGTTGATATGGACTGGAACCCATTGGTTCCCAATTGCAGATTCAGGTCTTACAGCATCTAGAGCTGCAATTTCTTAAGAGAATTAATTAACTATGTCTCACGAAAAACAAATTTCCGAAAGGTTATCATACAGACTTCCCTCTCTACTCCCCGAGTATTTGAGAGACGAAGCTCCTGCATTTGAATCTTTCCTTAAGGCGTACTTCGAATTTTTAGAGGCAGAGATATTAACTCTTGAGAGTCAAGGCGAATTAGACGGTTTCGCCATAGAAGATGGTAGAGGTTCATTATTATTTGAACCTGCTACCGTCTCACCGTCCCCTACTTCAGAAACATCTAAGGTTATTAGTGAGACTCAGTTGACTCTTGCAGGGCCATATACAGTTGGTGAGTATATTGTAGGAACAACCAGTAAGTCCGTTGCAAAGATAGAAGTTGTAAACGGCAATTCATTATTCATTAACACAATTTCGGGTAATGGTTTCTCAAAAGGAGAGACGGTTACAGGTAGAAATTCCAAACAGAAGGGTATAGTTAGTACCTACAAAGAGAACAGTGTTCTCGCAAACAACAAATTATTAGACTACTCAGACATCGATAATACGACTGAAGACTTCTTGGAGTATTTCCAAAAAGACTTTATGCCTTCGATTGATCTTGCATCTTTAAAGAACAGTCGTCTAACAATCAAAAACATCCACGACCTTTATCAGATGAAGGGTACTGGAGAATCATTACAGTTCTTAATGAGATTATTGTATGGGCAAGACGCCACAATAAGATACCCAATTGATGAAACTATTCATGTAAGTGAATCGGGGTACACTCAACAGAGAAGAATGAGATTGACAATGACTTCAGGAATTCCTGAAGCAAACGATAAGATAACTCAATACGATTCAACTGGAAAGATAATAATTGCACAAGCAGTTATTGAGAATGTATATTACGATAATGTACCTAACTTGTATTCCCTAGAGATCATGAACAATCATGTGGGAGTGTTTACCAAGGGAAGTACAGTTACAATCCTTGACAGAGACGGTATAACGACACTTACTGCAACAGTCAATGGTATCATCTCAGACATCACAACAGGTTCATCTAGTTATATTGCACACAATGACAGTGGAGTTATTCTTCTAGAGTCAGGAGAAAGTGCTGTTTACAGTGGAAGTTATGATGGTACACAATTAAACACTGAATCCACTAACGGTGGTGGTACATTATATGAGACTAAGTTAAATCCTTTCGGGGCACTTTATAATCTGACTGATCAGATTAATATCGTTGGTTCTAAAGATGACACCGACACTACAGAAACCAAGGCAGTTGTAAATGGATTAGTAGAAGGTGGTATCACCGAGATCATGATTGAGAGTCGAGGTGTTAATTACGAAGCTGGTGATATAATTGTATTCGAGGGTGGAGCAGGTGATGGTGCTGAGGCAGTCATTGGTTCTATTGTAGATGCAATCTTACTAGAAACTCAAACTAAACCCGAAGGTCGTGATAGAATATTTGTCACCGAATGGGAATTCACTGCAATAGCAGGTCAAACAGTATTTGGTGGAGCTTCGGTAAGAGATGACTATAACAACCTTGTTATTTTTAACGATGACTCAGTTAGAGTTTTCGTAGACGGTATTGAGAAGGTTAGAACTACACACTTCACTACCCAAAATGACCGAGTCACATTCGAGTCAGGATTAACTGTTGGTCAGACAGTAAATGTATACCTCTCATTTAACAGTTTAACATACGAAGATGATTCACCGATTAACCATGAAACAGCAACTGGTGAAATCAGGAGTGTATTCATTCAGTCAGGGGGTAGTTACACTACAGTACCTAAGGCATTCCCAGGCGGTTACATTTACCTGAACGATCTATCAGGGTATTTTTTAAATGGAGTTGTTACAGGAGGCACTTCGGGTGCAACTGCAACCATCTCAAGAATTGAAACACTACAGAAACGACTAGTTGTCAAGAGATCATCCACCGACACTGGAGTGTTCCAAGTTGGAGAACTAATTGAGAGTGGTGATACAGCAAGAGCATGTACTCAGGTCAATGTTTCGAGTGGAACAGGTGCAAAACTATTTGTTTGGTCAGATACAGCAGGTGGTGTGGCATCCATAAACATTCAAGATCAGGGTAATAAGTTTGATGGAAATGGTATTTTATCATCTACATCACACTTCCCTATGCTAATTACTACACCTAGTGCAACCCTTACAAAAGATATTACATTCACTGGAACCATGTCAGGGTCAACTGGTAAAGTTGTATCGTATGATGCAGACAGACACATTCTAACCTATAGAAGTTTAACAGGGGAGTTCTTTGAGAACGAACCAATAACATATAATATCTCCGATGGGTTTACAGTATTAAAGTCATCCATATTTGATGGACGAGGATTGTTTGCTGGTGAAGGTATCATCGAAGAACAAATTGTTGGTGATTACGGTACTACAAATGCTTATGCAAGTAGAATCCATGATGGTAAGTTCTATCAGTCACATTCATATGTTGTAAAAGTTGGTGAGTCCATTAACAAGTGGAGAGGTGTGGTTAAAGATTTACTACATCCAGCTGGTCACATCTTCTTTGGTGAAGTGGCAATTAAGAATCTTATCAGTACAGTAGCGGACTCTCAAGTACGATTCCTTCCTACTATCATGATACCATTAACCACCGATGCCAGTATTGAGAATGCATTCTCAAACAGTGTTAAAAAGGTTCAGATTTACACATTATCGGATGAGGTTGAAGACCCATTCGTAATACTAAGAGAAGCAGGTATTCCTGCTGTTAACACTAACCCAGTAGATGGTAGTGCAATTTCTGCCTACGCAGTGGTGGGTGGTATTGAAACTGGTAGAGGAACCGAGTACTACGACTCTGAGATGAGAAGTAGAAAACTTAATATTACTGTTATAAATAGTGTTGCAAGTGCAATTACACAGAGTTCACCTAGATTAGATTCAGTGATGTCTGTATTAAATCTTCGTAACATAGATAATGGTTGGGTAGTTGTTGAAGATGAGAGAAACAGATATGGAAGACCAGCAGACCAAGGAAAGACTTTCGTATCCTATACTCCTAGTACAGAAGAGACACTTGTATATGAAGACGGTACAATTATTCTAAGAGAACCACAACCCGACTACATGAGATTTGAAGAACGAGTTAGAAGAAATGTAACTGTTCAAGGTGTGTCAGGTGAAAGGATTATATCAGAAGACGGTATTGATCTATTCAATTTGGAGACAGCAACAACACTAGAACCAGTTGAACATTTCGTAACTGAAAGAAGTATAGAAGTAGAAAGTGGTTTGTTCCTTGAACAAGATATTGGTGAAAGACTTATATCAGAAGATGGAACAGCATTTATTCAAGAGGGTGTGTCCGAAACAGGACTAACTTCGTTTGTCCCATTTGGGTCAACTCTAAGAACCCTAAATATAATCAGTGGACAACAGACTTACGATATCTCTTACTATGTGAAAGATGAAAGTGATGATGGAGTTATGCTGGAGACTGGAACTGGTAACGTTCTAAGTGAAGATTCGAAACCCGAAGGACTACGAATTAGTGACTTAGATACCTACTTCCCTAATTTACATTTGCCCGAATATGAACTTCAGGCAAGAAAAAGAACAAATATTACATTTAGTGCATACATAAAGTCTGCATAAAGTTATAAATAGTATTAGTAAATAGTATTAATACATATCTGAGGAGAACAGAACAATGGCAGCGATTATTACGGAAAAGTTTAGAATTCATAATGCTAAACAATTCAAAGAAGATTTCAGTGCAGCTGAATCAGCATCATCAACATATATATTCATTGGAAGACCATATGATTGGGCAACCGAACCACTAGCTCCTGCACCTGCTAACGCAGTTGGAGAGGAGATTGATTCATATTCAGATATGATTGCACTTAAACAAGTTGCAGCTGCTGATGTATCACACGGTCTTACTAGATATGATTGGACTTCAGGAGTAACTTATGATGAGTATTCACATAACTACTCAGCAACTAATCTGACTCCTGCTACTTCTAAGAACAACCTTTATGATGGACGTTTCTACGTGATGACCGATGAGTATCATGTATATAAATGTCTTAGGACTGGTAGAGCAACTGGTGGTGCAATTGTTGCTTCAACTACTAAACCTTCAGGTACTTCTGCAACAGCAATTATTGCAACTTCCGATACAGGTGCTACTATGTATGGGTATCTTTGGAAATATATTACTACTGTGACAGCCTCAGAAACTATCAAATTTGTAACAAACGATTTCATCCCAGTAAAAACTATGGGTGTTCAAACCGAGATTGACGGAGTTGCAGCTTTAGGTGCAACAGTCGCTGATGACGGTACATCTCAGTGGGATGTTGAGAACAGTGCAGTAGACGGTGGTGTTCATCACGCAGTAGTTACTGCTGGTGGTACTGGTTATACAAACGGTGACGGTTCATACGAAAGTATACCTATCGATGGTGACGGTACTGGTGGTGTTGCAACAGTTCATGTTATATCAAACGCAATCTCTCATGTTACAATTACAGCTGCTGGAAGTGGTTATAGACGTGCAACAATCAATGTTGCAGATATTCCAGGCGGTAGTGGTGGTGCAATTACTGTAATCATCTCTCCGTTAATCGGACATGGTGCAGACCCAATTCAAGAACTTGGTGGAAACTATATCATCGTCAACTCTAGATTAGAGTTTGGTGAAGGTGGTGGAGACTTCCCAATTGACAATGACTTCAGAAGAATTGGACTATTACAAGACCCATTCAATAAAGGAACTACTACAGTTTCTACTGCAGCGACTATGGCTGCATATCACCAGTTAACACTTACTAATGCATCGGCTCTCAATGTTGATGACATTATTAAGAATGCAACTTCCGATGGAACTGGAATTGCAGTATCAAGAGTTGTGTCTAAGACAGGTAACGTAGTTTCTCATATTCCAGTTGCAAATAGTGACGGTGGATATGTAAACTTTACTACATCACACACTGTATATGTCGGTGGAACTACTATCAGCCCAGTGACAGCAGTTAACGCTGCATTCCCTGAAGTTGAAAAATACACAGGACAAGTTTTGTATGTTGAGAATCGAGGTGCAGTAACAAGAGCAGCTGACCAAATCGAAGATATTAAATTAATTATTGAAATGTAAGTAGTGTCCTTCGGGACACTCTACATAATAATATATAAACGAGTTAGGAAACTATGGCTGAGAAAACAGATTTAAATGTAACACCTTATTACGAAGATTATAACGAAGACAAGGCCTTCCAAAAAGTCCTTTTTCGTGCTGGTAGGGCTTTACAATCTAGAGAATTAATCCAATCACAATCAATTCTTCAAAATCAAGTTGAACGATTTGGTGATCACTTCTTTAAAGAAGGTTCGATAGTCCAAGGTGCATTGGCCGATTTGGACATGGATACCTATTATGTCAAAGTTAGCTCTGCAAACCCTAATGCTGGTGGTGATGACAATGTAAGTGATTACTTAACTGCATCTCACACAAAATTCTATAGAGGAAAAACAACTGGAGTTGTTGCACAGGTGTTCTCATCAAGTGCAGAAACAACTGAGGACAGTGCATGTCTTTTTGTTAAGTACTTACAACAGGGTACTGATACTAATAACTCATTTGCATTTAGTTCTGCAGAAGAACTACAAGAAGTAACACTGGGTTCAACAGGAATCGTTGCAATTGTAGATTCAAACCTGAATGAATATCAGGTCGGGACTGTATCAGCAACCAATATCATTACTGGTCGAGCTGCGATTGCAAAGATAACTGAAGGTATCCTATTCATAAGAGGATTCTTTGTTAAGGTTGCAGCACAAGAACTAATCTTAGAAAAATTCTCAGGAGCTCCTTCTTACAGAGTTGGTATCAAAATTGTAGAGAGTCTAATTACCTCTGCTGGTGACTCATCATTATTAGATAATGCAACAGGGTCAACAAACGAGAACTCGCCTGGGGCAGACAGATTAAAGTTTACATTAACACTTAGTAAGTTCTCTCTTGGTAGTACTACCGATACAGACTTTGTAGAACTGATCAGAGTTAACAAAGGTATCATCGAACTACAGGTCAATAGACCTATGTACAACGAGATCGAAAACACACTTGCACGAAGAACATTCGATGCAAACGGTGACTTCGTTGTATCACAATTTACATCCAGTTTAAGAGAACATTTAGACGATACTACTAATAGAGGTTTCTACTCTAAACTAAATGGTGGACTTGAAAGTAAGTTTGTCATGCAAGTATCTGCTGGTAAAGCATATGTTAAAGGATTTGAAATAGATAAAACTGGTGCAACACCACTTCCAATGTATAAGGCAAGATCAACAGTTGCACTAGCAGATTCAGTTACACCAATTAGATTGGGTAATAGACTTAAAGTTTTTAATGCAGACTCTATGCCAGAATTTGGTAACGAGACTACAGCAACACAACCATTTAAAGAAGTCGAAATATACGCAGAGGTCAAAGGGTCTCAGTCAGTTCAAATTGGATTATGTAGAGTACGAGACGTAGATATAGTCTCAGGTATAGATGCACCTAGTCCCCGAAACGGTTTGGGTATCTATAATGATAGTTCCATATGGAACTTGTATATGTTTGATATGAAAATGTTCACCAACCTCACTGGTTCGGCTGTAACTGTAAACAACTTTATTGCTGGAGATAAAGTTACAGGTTCAGTATCAGGTGCAACAGGCATAGTCGCAAAGAATGTCAGTGCTGGTGCAGCTAGTATCATGGTTCATGATGTAGTTGGAACATTTGTTTCAACCGATGCCATATCAACAGTAGGTTCAGGAAACACTGCTTCCATAGCTTCTTTGGCTGCAACAGGAATACGATCATACAACATTGACCGTGCAAGGTCTCTTAAACAGACTCCTTTAAACGCAAGTACTGCAGTTTTTAAAGCAGATATCGTAGTCGATTTAGATAACACACTAACAGGTAGTGTTACACTTGCAGTTAGTACTGCAATGACAGGTTTTGGTACAAAGTTCTTGACAGAGCTAAAAGAAGGTGATATAATAAAGGCAGGAACAGGTACAGCGGTGGTTATCGCTTCCGTTACAGATGATACAAATGCAGTCTTGACTGGTAATGCTGTAGCCTTTACAGGTAATGCTGTTAGAAGAAGAGTCAGAATGTTTGATCAAGATCAAACCGCTGCAATATCTTCATTCCCTAGAGATTGGGTTGCAACGTCTACCCCTAAATCTATTACTGTTAAAAGACAACAGATAGTTACAATCACAGGAAACAAGATTGCCCTCTCAATAAGTGAAGGAGCATTTGGTGCAAAGAGTACTGATAACTACACAATTTCAGTTATCGGACAGAACGGAAGTTCCCCTGTATTATTGAATGGTGATCTTCTAAATGTGGATGATTTCACTGGAACTCCTAGTGGTCAAAGTTTTGAACTATCAGGTTTTGCAGCTGCAGATGAGGACACGGTACTTAAAGTTACCTCTACTGTGACACTAACTTCAACAATTGTCAATAGAGACAAGAACATTAAGAAGGCAAGAGTCCTTAAAGTTGGTAAATCAAGAGCTGAGGCTCCTACTGGATTCTATGGAACTGCATACGATGATAAAGAGATTTCTCTCGGTGTTGCAGATGTATTTAAGGTTCATGCAATCTATGAAGGTGTTGGTGGTACGACCCCAACTCCACCAAATGCAGTTATAAATGTTTCAAGTGGAACATTTGTTCCCTTTGAAAAGGTTATTGGACAAACATCTAATGCACATGGTATTATTATTAATTTTGGTGGTGATGATAACACATCATACTTCTATTATATCTCAGGAAAATTTGTAGCAACAGAAAGTATTGTTGGACAAACATCTAATGCACAAGGAACACTTACTAGTGTATCAGAAGGTTCTGCAAACATAACAAGTCGATACTTCTTTGACGATGGTCAGAGAGATGGATTCTATGATCTTGCAAAACTTACTAGAAAGGTCGGAGCTCCTGCACCTTCTAATGATATTCTAATATGTTTCGATTACTTCACATCTTCGGGTGCTGGAGACTTCTTTGATGTTAATTCATATTCATCAATTGATTACAAAGACATCCCTACCTATTCTCCTAACAGAATTGACTTAGGTGGATTAGAACCCGATGGAACATTTGAACTTTCAGACTCAGTTGACTATAGACCAATCGTAGGTCAGGTTCTTGGAACAGTGACCTTTAATAGTGATACTCCAAACCCAGCAAGTCCAGTAGATTTATCTAATACATCAAGTGGAGCAGTCTATGCACCATTTGGATATGTAAGTGGTAGAGATTTCAGTGCAACACGAACAGGTGTTACAGCAACAGGTGCAAGTGCCACAGATACACCTCAGAACACTACAAGTTTTACTAGTGACATTACCTTCTATGTTGGAAGAATCGATAAGGTGTTCTTACATAAATCAGGGAAGTTACAAACTTCTACAGGTATTCCTGCACTATCACCAACAAGGCCTAAGGCAGTTGATGAAGCAATAGAATTATTTGAAATACAATTACCTCCTTACACTAATAATATTAAACAAATTAGAGTAAGGTCACAAGATCATCGTAGATTTACGATGAAAGATATCGCTAGGATTAACAACAGAGTTGGTAACCTAGAACGAATCACTGCTCTTTCACTATTAGAAAGAGACACTCAAACAAAACAGATTTTAGATGCAGATGGATTTGACAGATTTAAGTCAGGTTTCCTAGTAGATAACTTTAGAGGACATAGGGTAGGTGATGTAAACCATCCCGACTATCAATCTTCTATAGATGCAAAACTAGGTGCAATGAGACCTAAAGTATATTCACAGTTCTTTGATATTGAATTGAACACTACAACATCTTCAGATTACCAAAAGACTGGAGACTTAATTACTCTACCTTATACTGAAGGTGTATTTGCTTCGGTTCCTGTAGCATCACGATCAATCAATGTTAACCCATATAATGTATTCTCTTTCGATGGAAACATTAAGTTAACACCTGAAACCGATGTGTGGCAGGATACAGAACAATTACCTGAAGTTAGAATTAACAGAGAAGGTA
>Ga0308023_1000573_pt1 | contig 10912 bp, 7 predicted proteins | sample Neamet418_FD_201294 | JGI IMG/M metagenome (GOLD analysis project Ga0308023, IMG submission 201294) | Marine microbial communities from water near the shore, Antarctic Ocean - #418 | ecosystem: Environmental > Aquatic > Marine > Unclassified | place: Southern Ocean | collected 2014-10-03
AACCCGGCTCCCATTTGGCGCTGACATATACGCAGAAATAAGTGTGCCGTCTTCCATAACGGTCGATGAAGTCCCGGAGGCAGGACACGCATTAATGACCCAATCTGTTTCATCAATATCAATAGCGTTTTCCCAATTAACGCCGTCTGATGAGGCTGTAAGCCAGAAATCACGCAGGTTGTCTCCATTGGTTCTTACCACATTGTAATACATACCCTCGTACCCAAAAGCATTTGAGGGACAGCATTCACAAACGCCAGGGGTAGCTGTTGAGCCGATTATTGCGGGATCAAAAGCATCTAGATCGGCGTTGAAGTGGAGTATCCCTTCTTCAGTAGGGTTTACGCCTAATTTAAGCGCCACCCAAGGCAGACCTTCGTCATTGAAAGCGACGTGTGGCATATAATGATCTTCAGTTGCCGTAGGAGCTATGGCATATGGTTGGCCCCAAGTTTGGCCATCGTCTTCTGAGATTACAACATGGCCCCCAGTCGCCCATTCTCCAAAAATCTGGTAACTCACAGCGACACGATTCTCATACACAGCCATACGCGGCCCTTCCGATTCCCCCACCAAATATATATTCGTTTCAGAGACAATTTGAATAGGGTCTCCAAAGATTCCGTCTTCCATAATTGACAAATAAAGCCCAGCGTTATCACCAGTTTTGCCATGTAACACCATGGGGTTTCCAGCTTGATTAAGCGCAATACGTGTACACTTATTCCCGAATTCCTCAGAGGAAACATCAATCGGACTATCCCACGTCATTGTCGGTTGAGCGATTACACTGCTTAATGCCAAACAAAACACGCCTAGAGTTATAATAGTTTTCATGAAGCACAATTTACTCCTTTATCAGATGTAATTTCACCATATGGAAAATTTCATCGGATTTTTTGAGGACTTAGAGTCATGGCACAAGCTCGTTTGGATTGTAGCATGCCTTACTGGGGCTTTAAGCATTGAATCTTTAAGACCCCTTTTTAAAGGAGGGTTTAGAAGCTTAGCGCACACGAAGACGAACCTCGTTTTTCTCGCAACACTCGTCTTAATCAATGTCACCGTGGGCGCCCTTACTGTAGGACTTTTTATTTGGATTGAGGCGACTGGCTGGGGGCTTTTAAATATGGTGGAATGGCCAATTTGGTTAGAGCTACTCGCAGCTATTATGGCCTTTGATCTTATTTCTCAATACATCGCACACCTGTTGGTTCACAGAGTGAAGTTTCTTTGGAGGATTCATCTCGTGCATCACAGTGACACTAAAGTGGATGCAACGACAGGAACGCGGTTACATCCTTTGGATTTTCTTTCTAGAGAAAGTTTTGCCATTCTAGCGGTTTTTATCTTGGGAGCCCCTTTGGCGTTCTATATATTTTATAGAATCCTAACGATTGCATTTACATACTTCAATCACTCTAATGTAGGCCTTCCGTTGAGTGTCGATAAAGCCATAAGCTGGGTTATTATTTCGCCCAACACACACAAATTTCACCATCATTTTGAAGAACCATGGACGGATAGGAATTTTGGGAATATTTTCTCTATTTGGGATCGTATTTTCGGTACGTTTGCATACGGTGATGTAGACAAGATTATATATGGTTTGGACGTAACGGATGACAGTAAATCAGATGATCTGGCCTATCAAATGATGCTTCCAATAAGAAACAATGGTCGCACAAAAATCAATCATTAAAAGATGAAATTACTCGCTACGAAGGTTTGTAAAAAGCACGATTTAGGAGTGCATAATAACCTCTTTGGAGGCACGATGCTGAGCTGGGTAGACGAATCTGCTGTAGCTTTTGTGAATGAGGTGTGTCACTGTCCCAACATGGTGACCCTGAAGATGGAAGAAGTGCTTTTCACATCGCCAGTGAAGGAAAACAATCTCATCAAGATTTATGGCGAGATTGTGAGCATAGGAAACAAGAGTATCACAGTACAAGTGAATGCCAGGAAGTTTAATGTCTATAGTCACGAAGAGGCAGACGTATGTACGACACGACTCATTTTTGTAAGACTAGACGATGACGGCACGCCGATTCCGATAGCGCAACACGTGAAGGACAAGAATCCAGATAAGGTTTTATAAATCGCAGGACTCTACCTGAGGAGGATCTTATTCATCGAAGAGACACCTTCTAGATTGATGACATCAATAAAGTAAAGTCCTTTTTGCCATTTACTTACATCAAGCGTTGCTTGTGATGTTGAGATCGACTCAAAATGGACAAGTTCTCCGATTAAATTATATGCCACGAGATCTCCTATTGGCTTGACCGAGGTAATATAAAGAACAGATGACACGGGGTTAGGGAAAACGTGCAGTGCAGAAAACACAGACAGGTCAATGCTTGACTCAGGGTTATAGTGCGTTGCATTGTTGGGAATGTTGTTGTGGCCAGATTGTGGCCCTGTATTACCTGACACAATCGTCCCATAGTAAGTGGGTCCTATAACATAAGGATAAACAGGATCGAGATAGTCGTCAATCGTGACGAAATAAGCAAATGTTCCTTCGGGATAATCGGGTGTGATACAGAACCGCCCATTATGTTTATCTAAATCACCAAACCCTTCAACATATTCGTAATCTTCTATAAAACTACCGAGAGGATATTGATTGTTGATTGAAGGTCCGTATTGTGCCACCGTCAAAGATGTTCCATCTGGAAGCGTTTGTCTTGAACTGATGTCTCTCAATTGGAACCCGCTCAACATTCTGGCAACAGTTGAATTGGGATCTTGTGGACTCGAATACCCGTAAGCACCATAGATAGGGTAGCCGTCAAATGCGTAACCGATAATAGGGGAGTGGTTTTCTTCATCAGAATCATTGTAGAGACAGGTGGGATTTACGTGATGGTGGTATTCTCCATTTGGAGCCGGATGTCCTAAACAATCATCGAATGAGCTCCCTTCAAACACATATGCATCTTGGAACCAGACCCCCTGATTGTTGTAAGAGAAGGCGTCTTTTGCATTGAATATTGACACCCCATTACGCCAAACCCCAATATGTCCTAAGCCTGTATTTGTTAGTGCTCCCGTATTTTCTTGAGGATCAAAAGTGATGCGAAAACAGAAGTCTTGATTTGCTGCACTATTTGGATTCCCTGCCCACGGACCGATATCGTAACCGGGGATACACGTACACGAAATATAGGCGTAATCTGAAGTGTAATCTACTGATTGAACATTAGAGAGTTGACCGAGATATCCCGTTGAATTATCGATGTTTATAACCCAAGATGTAATTGCAGGACTTAGCTGAGCTTGAGCGTTTAGCGATACAATGACTAATAAAAGGACTAAAAGGAATCTATTCATGCCGATAGGACGCTGGTGATTCAGAGAGGTTTAATTACCCCCCCCCAAAAAAGACAGCAACAACAACAAAAGGTCACCCAATTAACACGGATTCCCAAAGACACTCAGCACTTCAAGAACATCTGAAACCGTCACAGAACCATCCCCATCTACATCTGCTGAACAGTCTGAAGTACATCCAAATTCACTAAGAACGACAAGAATATCAGCAACAGTAATAGCACCATCTCCATTCACGTCTCCAATACAAGCACAACTTTCGTACTCGCATGATCCGTCATCGATAGTCGCTGTTGCATCGTAGTTGCAAGCCGTCGCGTCTGTACATCCTGCACAGCTCGTGTAATCACAAGATCCGTCATCGATAGTCGCTGTTGCATCGTAGTTGCAAGCCGTCGCGTTTGTGCATCCAGGAACATCTGGTTCGCCTCCTTCAATGCAGAAGGTGTTTTCTCCAGAATACGATCCGTCACCGATGGCTGCTGAATCAAGATCTCCTGAATCAATGACCGCACCAGTTACGATGTTTGTTATGGTATATATAGCTCCATTCCATCCATCTCCATAACTGTCATTCATTGCGAAAGTATAACAACCGTCACCGATGCATATTTCTATGCTTCCAGTTGCTTCATCAGCGATAATCACATTGTCATCTTGAACGATAGACCAAGTAATTTCGGAATCCCATGATCCACCACCAACAGTGATATTTATACCCGTTCCGCCGATAATGCAAGAGCCATCATCAATCGTTGCACTTGGATCATAGTTACAGGCAATGGTATTCGTACACCCTGAACAAGAGGATCCATTTCCACCACACACGCCACAGACATCATTTTCTGCACACAATCCATTGTCTTCAATTGCCTCAGGGTCATAGTTACATGCAGCTGGATCTGTGCAACCCAAGTCGCTGATGCTTCCCGATAAGCTTAATAAAAACAGACCTTCTTCGATGTGTGAAACGGCAATTACTCCAGAAGCGAAGTAAGGAAAGTTTGACCATGTGCCATTAAATGCCGCAGCATCGCTTGAAGGGTAAACATCAAAGAACCCAACTTCAGTCATCATGCCACTTGCGATATTATCTAGGCTCGCGATACGCAATCCAGCTCTGTAATTTGACTGATAGCAAAGGTTGTCCTTGATGTATAAATTGTGATCAATCGCAGGTGTGCTAGAGACAAATGTTCCCAAAAGAAAGGGTGCGTTTAAATCTTGCACATCCCAAATAAACGTCGTTGTGTTTACCCCGGTGTAGTTCTCGTCCAATTCGTCACCACTTAGGAAATATTTGTGGTCTTCAGTGAGCCAGCCCTGGTGAGTGTATTGAGAGTTGTATGTCGTTCTGCTTAATTGAACAGCATCCGTAGGGTCGGTAACATCAATAACAGTAATGGAGTTTTCATTACATGCAAAAGCAATCTCACTGCCAGCATAAGTGGCGTCCGGGCCTATGTAGTTTACAACCTGTGCATCGTGTGTGTAGCCATCACCTGCATAGTCACCCACAATCACTGGGTTTAATGGGTCTGAGATATCTACAATGTGAAGACCTCCGCTTGATGTGCTTGTGCCGACTCCGTATGCCCTATTGCTCGCCTCGTTAATGACCAAGTTGTGACCATTTCCCCAGCCAGAGTAATGCGCATCTTCTGAGAATGTAACAGGGGGATTAACGACATTTCGAAGTTTTGTTAAGTCAAAAATCTGCATCCCGTGCCCGCCAGCTTCAGAAACGACGTAAGCGTAGTTTCCATCCACCTTAATATCTCTCCATGAAGAATTCGCGCCAGATGCAGGTAGATTTCCTAGATAAAGAGGATTTACAGGATCTGAAATATCCACAAAAGCGGTTCCGGAGGTTCTTCCGAGCAACACGTATTCAGTACCGTAAACAGGGTCAGTCCATCCCCAGACATCATTCATCGATCCACCACCTAGTGAAGATCCTGCTGTAAATGACAGGAAATCCACGTTTGAACATGGGTAGCCTGCGGCCATTCCGTTCACGCAAGGAGTTTGGGCTGAAAGAGAAGAGAATGCGAGAGTAAGCGTCGCGAAAAGGAAAGAAAATAGTTTCATCACAGTAGTTTTAACAGCAGATTTAGCCACTTGAAAGACGCACTAAAATGAAATTCGTTGCATCGGAATGCAAATTAACATACGTCACCGAAAGCGGCGAGAATCTCTAAAATGTCAGCAACCCCAACAATTCCATCCATGTTCAGATCGTATAGGCAACCTGTCTCACACCCAAATTCACTTAGGACAGCGAGGAGATCGCTGACTGTGATCGAGCCGTCATTGTCAACATCTTCAGGACATCCAACAACAACTGAGGCTTCAATATAGATCACTTGAGTATAAAAGGCAGCGTTGCCACAGTCATCTAGAGCGGTGAATGTTCGGTGTACTTCGTACGCCTCTGGGCAAGGTCCACCTATGAGAACGACGTCAATTGTAATATTTACCTGTGTACAGTTGTCAGATGCAGCAGCACTACCTAAATCAGTTAATTCGCTATCGCATGTTGTTGTGATATCCGAAGGAACAGCGGTAAATATTGGAGGAGTGCTATCTGTAAAAGAAATTGTCTGAGTGAATGTACTGATGTTTCCACATCCATCGGTTGCTGAGTAAGTGCGTGTTACGTTGCCCCCAGCGCATCCCAGTCCAGTATCAATATCAGTGAAACTTAGGGTGACAGGTGTGCATGGGTCAGATGGATTTGCCGTTATTTCATTAAAAGCATTCAGATTATCACAAGCGACACTAACGAGACTCGGTGTGCCTGAAAAATCTGGCCCCTGAGTATCATCTGCCCCGGCCTCCCAAAGCCATGCGTTGTATACCAGCTCTGGGTAGTCAATGTATGGGTTTCGATTTCCTTGTTGGGACTCGACCTTGTCATTGCGCGAGATTTCAGTTGCGTCTGCGGGATCATTGAGATGCCATTGATATAAAGTGGCCGTAGGCCCCATTTGGGATATCGCTCCTGCCGCCCCTGGGTACATCGTATAGAAGTAGAAAGCCGCACGCGCAACGTCGCCCTTGCGATCTTCTCTAGGCTCCCAATCCCCACCAGAGCTTTCAGACCATACCTCATGGTTACTTGGGACACTTCCCTGTGAGGTATATGTATTGTTTACAGCGCCATACCACTGGGCTTGCCCATCGGTTACTTCATTATATGGCTTGTTACTTCTCGCGCTATTTGCAGACCCGTGACAAGGTTTAAGGATATGAATGTCAGACTTCATGGGTTCTGATGATCCGAAAAAACTCTGGGGGACCAAATGCTCTGCGTTAATTGGGTTTGGATAGGTTACATATCCCCCAGATTGTGTAAAGCCGGTGTACACGCACTCTATTTGGCCTCCATCAATATCAATGTAACCATACATCTGTCTCCTCGCTTCATTGTATCCGAGGCTGCTGTGGTATCCATTAAACCAATTTGTTTGCAACCAGCTTTGGAGCTCAGAAAGGTGAATGTCTGTAGGAGGTGCTGCTTGACTCCAAGCAAAACCACATGGTGCAAATAAAAGGGCAAATAAAAGAGTGAAAGCGGGTAAGAGTCGTCTAATCATAGAAGTATACATAATCTATTAATATAGTAAAAGAGTAGGGCAATATCCTAACGAAAGTGCAAAGAAATGGGTTGCTTCAAAAACTTTTTAAAAGCAAATTGTTCCCCACTCCATTAAGAAAATCAGTAGATCATCAGTGCCTATCGTTCCGTCGAGATTGAAATCTCCCGGACAATTGTCGTTGCAAACTTCAGCAAACAAACAGGTTCCATCATCAAGATTTGCAGTTGAATCGAAGTTTAAGGCGTCGAGATACGTACACCCCATAAAGGCATCCGTTTGACACATCAAACCATCTGAAACCGCATAAGGATTGAATTCTACAAACTCGGGGTTTGTGCAACCGGGGCAGTTTTCAAGGCTGTTAAAACACACAACATCTATGGACATTGGGTGACTGATGGATATTGATCTTTCGCTGAACTCTTGGACAGAATTTTCATCCATATATCGATACATAAATGCTCCTTCAGATGCTTGAATTTCAAACTTATACACCCCGAAACTTACATGCTCTCCAGGGATCACGCCTAGCTCTGTTAAAAGTGAGGCCGCTCCTCCGTGTGCGAACATATCGACCCTAAGCACGACGAGAAATAAACATGACCCATCGTCAACGGTGGCTGCTGGATTGAAGTTTGAAGCTTCAGAATTGTTACAATCGGGGATGAAAATAAAATCTGATCCATCACAGTTTTGGTCCACTCCATCGTTTGGTATTTCTGGGGCTCCGAGGTAAATAGAAGCGTCAGTATCGTCGCAATCCCCTTCAGAATCTAACATTCCATCACCATCTTCATCCACGCCGAAATAACATGAACCGTCATCGACCAATACACCGTTGTCGTAATTCACAGCGTTTATGTCACGGCATCCTTCAATTTCCGACAAAGGTATTTTTCGAGCTCGGTACACGGTGAAATATTCTCCGAGTTGAATTTCCCAAACAATTTCTCCCTGATTGTTTATCTCTGTAACCAATGTTCCTGCTCCCTGACCTGCGTTTGCATTGCCCCATGCGATGAGTGTATTTCCATTTTCTAGACGTTCAACACTGCCTTGTGCAGGTGAATATATTTCGCTGGGGTGTGAGTAAGACCAAACCCTTGTAGCAGTCATTGCTACGGTATCAAGTTCATACTCTACGACTCTAGAATAACCAGGCTGGTAGCCGGAGGAGACACTGTTATCGAATAGTAGGATGCGATTCCCACCGATGTCATTTACATCGTGCTGCTTTAAAAAACTTCCCCAGTCGGGATCATCGATCTGGAAATTGTTTTCATAGGCACCTATTTTCCAATCGATGGACCAATCGGTGGGGTTGAGCCTAGCAACAGTACTGATGTTGCGAAAACTCATTAATAGCCCTCCCTGAGAGTCAATATCAAAGGCATTCCAATGTAGATAATCTACGAGTTGATAACTGAGGTTGTCAGCCGCGGTAACAGGGATATGATCTAACCCACGCCATTCACGTAAAATATTTTCTTCCACATCCATATGTATCATAAGAGGTTGGATTACTTCCGCGTCTTCATATCCTCCAAAGCTGCTCAAATCCACGCTTACGTACTCATTAACGACAAACAGATACGACCCATCTTCAAACCTGTGCACGTCATGATAGTCCGTTTCGGGAATCATACTCAGCCCCAAAGTATCAGTAGGCGTAAGGTTGTGGTCTATGGTTACCCATTTACGGATGGAGTAATTGTAGAACACAAATTCATCATCGCCCCAAGGCTCAAAAATAAAACCACGCACAGGGGAGTGGCTACTGAAAACCAGATCTGCATCTTCATCGAATGCGCAGAGGTATATTTGATTTGCGGATTGAACGGGGGCCATTATAACGACTCCTGGAGCAGCCTCCGTCGAGGTCGAGAGAACAGTGTAAGGCGGGTTTTGGGCGAAACAAGATGTACCGCATAATCCCACTAAAAGGGCAATGAGGCCAAAATATATAGCTTGTACCGATCTCATATTGTCATTGATTGCCATTGCTTAAAGATACGAAATTAGCTTCAACCCTATTCTTCGAAGTCCTCGATGGCATCTTCATCATTGGAGATTTCAAGGATATCTGATGCCTCTGCTTTGTCAAGTGTGGCAATCTCCTTGAGTTTTCGAGTCATCACGTTCGTTCTCGTATTTCGTAAATCGTACAAAGACTTTGACGCTTTGCTCAACTGATCATCAACTTTCTCAAGTTGGCCAGAGAATTTATTAAACTCGGTTTTAACGGCCTCCAATGTTTTCCAAACTTCACTGCTTCTTTTCTGGACAGCCAGGGTTCGGAACCCCATTTGTAAGCTATTCAGAAGCGCAGAAAGCGTTGTGGGCCCCGTGACTGTAATGCGGTATTTCCGCTGCAGAATTTCGAAAAGCCCAGGGTGCCTAAGCACCTCGGCGTATAAGCTTTCTACAGGCAAAAACATGATTCCGAAATCTGTCGTATGAGGTGGGTCGATGTATTTTTCACTGATGTCTTTTGCAAAAGATTCAATGGTTTTTAAAAGGACTTTCTGAGCGTGTTCAATGGTGTCTTTCTCTCCATCTTCATAAGCATTCAAAAGTCTGTCGTAATTCTCAATAGGAAATTTAGAATCTACGGGGAGCCACACTTCATCATCGTGATCTTGTCCAGGCAGTTTAATGGCAAATTCGACATGTGCTTGACTTCCTTTCTTCGTCGCCACATTTTTTGAATACTGATCGGGCGTTAATATCTGTTCGAGAATGTTTTCAAGTTGATACTCGCCCAACACTCCTCGGGTTTTAACGTTCGACAGAACCTTTTTCAAATCACCCACACCCTTCGCAATATTTTGCATTTCTCCGAGCCCCTTGTGAACCATTTCCAACCGTTCACTTACTTGCTTAAATGATTCTCCCAATCTTTTCTCAAGTGTTGTTTGCAGCTTCTCATCCACTGTTTTCCTCATCTCAGTAAGTTGCTGCGTATTGTCTTCACGAATCGTCTTAAGGTTCTTTTCTATCGTTTCCTTAATGTCGCTTTGTTGTTTACTGAAGTCGCTAAACTGCTGGCGAACAAGTGCATTTAGACTTTTGTTGTTTTCCTTATTTGTTTCAGAAAAAGCGTTCAAATTCGTCCCCAACTCCTCTCGACTTGCCTTTGCAACTTCTCCGCTTTCTTTTCGATTCCTCTGAAATTCATCCTTCAAGGTCTCGTCAAACTTGGAAATAGAACGTGTGATCTCCACCAACTTCTCAGTAGGATCGATACTTTTATTTTGTTTAAGCAGGATCATTAAATTTGCAAAAACAAGCAGTATAATTACAGCTAGAAGGACAACAGTAAGAGTCATTTATTGTTCAGCGTTTGGAGTATGATTGCGCGATTTTCTTCGCCCATTAAAGGTATACCACCTGAAGACCAAACCCAAACTTCTATCGACCTCTCTTATTTGTATCTTAGTTCCAGCTATTTTTAGATGAAACAATGAAACAATCAATCTACCTTTATTGTGTGAATAAAACATACTTGAATATCAAACGTTCTGACCTTATGAGATGTATTGGTATTTTTTTAGCAGGCTTTATTTCACTTAATTTGGTAGGACAAACTGACATGGAAATTAAAAAAGATTTTTTTGACGGACTGAATGCAGAAGAAAAAAGAGTCATCGTAGACAAGGGAACGGAGCACCCATTTTCAGGTGAGTATTGCGACCATTATGAACGTGGGACTTATGCTTGTAAAGCATGCAACACACCCTTATATAAATCGACAGATAAATTTAAATCTGGTTGCGGATGGCCATCTTTTGACGATGAAATAACCGGTGCGATATTAAAAGAGAGGGACACGAGCGGAGGCATGATTCGAACAGAAATATCTTGCGCAAAATGTCTTGGTCATTTGGGACATGTGTTTGAAGGCGAGATGCTTACAAAAAACAATACGAGACATTGTGTGAATTCAATTAGCATTGTCTTTCAAGAAGATA
>Ga0308023_1000581_pt1 | contig 10885 bp, 14 predicted proteins | sample Neamet418_FD_201294 | JGI IMG/M metagenome (GOLD analysis project Ga0308023, IMG submission 201294) | Marine microbial communities from water near the shore, Antarctic Ocean - #418 | ecosystem: Environmental > Aquatic > Marine > Unclassified | place: Southern Ocean | collected 2014-10-03
ACAGTGATGAAGAGATGATGATGATGATAATGGAGTTGTCCTTAATAGAACACTTTATGAGTGATGAGAGATAAATCAAGATGCAAAAGAGGCGATTTGTGGGGTAAAATCGGTCTCAGTTGATCAGGAAAAATCTAGGGAAAAAACAAAACAAGATGATGATGATGATAATGATAATGGAGTTGTCCTTAATAGAACAGTTTATGAGTGATGAGAGATAAATCAAGATGCAAAAGAGGCGATTTGTGGGGTAAAATCGGTCTCAGTTGATCAGGAAAAATCTAGGGGAAAAAAGAAAACAAATAAAGTGAAAAGAATGAAAATCCGCCCAAAAATGCACAAGTACTTTCGGCGTGAAGCCTTCGTCAGGTGCTTTTGTGAAAATATCAAGCTGCTTGCATGGGAGCAGGCAAAATGTTGTCTGATTTGCCTATGTTAGTACCAGGTATTTATACCAAAACGGTGGAGCAATTATGGGGGCAATTAGCAGTTTGGGAAATGAGAAGTTTACTCATCTTGAGTTGACAGGTGATAAGTGCAATCGGGGAGCACGTGAGTAATCAACCGGTGTAGGTTTGTGGTTGATCACAGAGGTATTTGTTGATTGAAGAGCAATCGGGGAGCACGTGAGTAATCAACCAGTGTAGGTTTGTGGTTGATCACAGAGGTCAATGGTTGATCACAGAAAACTTATACGAGATCTGTGGGACCATAGCAATTGAAGAGGATTAAGGTGGTTGTTTGAAAATTTTGAATTTGTAAACCTGGTATTTTGAATTATAATGTTGCAGTATTTTACAAACCTGATATCTGGGGCGGATAATTGGCGTGGAAAATAAAATAAACAATACAAAATAAAAATAAATGTAATGGTGAAAGTGAAAAAAAGTAAAGTGTGAAATGGTTTTTGAACTGGAGATGCGTGATGTTCACCTACAGAGCTCCAGGAGACAACAACTGAGACAAGGATGGAGTAAAATGGTGGGGATGTACCATTTTGGTGGAGAATCCGGGAATGTGAGAAAAGTGAAATACAGGGTCGGTTGGTTGGCACGCAGTCTTAGGATTTACTGGAAGTAAGTTGATTGGCCAGAGACTTGTGCTTGCAGTAGGCCATGACTATATCGTAGTCGAAGTACTCGGAATTGTGAGTTTCTGACACGGATTTCTGGAAATTTGCCAGGTGTTTCTTGACAATTTTACCTGCCTGGTTAGCAGTGCGCGAGAACGGGACGACATATGGGAGAAATTTATCCTTCCTGTCATGAGGATTGTTGGGAATCGGTTCAAGTTTCTCGTTCAGGCCCCAGGGGGCTAGAGTGTCCAGGGTTTTGATCCAGTAGGATTCGCGGCCCAGTCTGATAATCCGGTTTGTGGAGTGGTTTTCGCCAAACGGGGGTTGCTCTATGGGGATGGTAAGGAGACTTTTTATGGATATATCCGACTCCTGAAAGTTGGGAAAATTGTCCAAGTAGTGAGCGTGCAAGTGGTTGTACAGGGGGGAGTCAGTTTTGGCGCAGTTTATGGACGAGGCGTGTTGGTTCATGCGAGTTTTGAAAGGGTTCTTCGTTTCGCCGACGTATTGCTTGGGGCAGAATTTGCACTGAATGAGATATACCACGTTTTCCGAGGAACAGTCTAAACTTGCAGAAATTGCAAACGTTTTGCCGGTGGACGAACTGGTGATATTGGAGCACTGTACCATAAGGTTTTTGTTACAAGTGGCACATCGAGGGTGGTTACATTTTCGGGCACCGGAGCTGGAAGTACCAGGGTTGCTTTGGTTTTCTCTCAGCTTTTTTTCGATCAGTTCTGACATGGTGTCACTTTTGAGTTTGCGCAGGTAGCGTCTGGAATATTTCCTGTATTTCAGCGAGCTGGCCAGGACGACCCAGGCCTCCTGGACATCTTCGGGACGGGAACAGATTCGAAAAAATCTGGTGATTTGGGACTTGATGATGCCCTTGAATGTGTGTTTGGGGTGGAAAGAGCATTTGTGTAGTAACTGGTGGGTGTCGGTGGGTTTGAAGAAGACTTTTGTGAGCAACTGGGATGCGTTTTGGGGGTCTTTGAAGACCGTAGTGTCCAGAAAGCTGATTGAATCGGGTTGTATCTCGGCTTTAAAACGGATTGGGGGAGAGTGTGAGTTCAGAATGTTCAAGAACTCATCGAATTTTGCGAGGCCGTGCTGCCAAACAATGAATATGTCGTCCAGATATCGCAAATATACATAGGGCTTGTGGGGGCATTTGGAGAGGGCCTCTCTCTCAAATTTAGCCATGAAAATATCGCAGTAATGGGGGGCGAAATCCACTCCCATGGCGGTGCCTCTGGTTTGGAGGTACCATTGGCCATTGAAGAGGAAATCGTTGGATTTGAGTATAATTTCGAGCAGCTCCAGTATGGAATCGAAGGGGGGGTTGAGGTGGGGTAGAGCCTCGGTGATGGCCTGGATCCCGAGGTGGTTATCGATGTTTGTGTACATGCTGTCTACGTCCAGAGTTGCTAAAAAACAGGGCTCTGGTACGAACAAGTTGGATATTTTGTGAACGAAATCGTAAGTGTCCTTTATGTAGGATGGGTGAGAGGTGGCATAAGGCTTTATGTGGTTGTCAATGTACTTAGCAACGTTTTTCGAGACGCTGTTGCAGTCAGAGACGATGGGTCTGCCGGGAGGCATTCGGTTCGGAAACGGCCACGAGGTTTTGGGTTTGTGTATTTTCGGCAACATGTAAAAGTACCTGGGTCTAGGGTCATCGGGAGGAGAGAGGAATGTGAGCTGCTTGGGCGATAGCAAGCCTGCCCTGGTAATGTTCTTCAGGATCGCGGCGATTTTTACCGAAGTTTCAGGGTATATGGGTTCCTGTAGGCGGGAATAGTGGTCGGGGTTGTTCAATTGTCGGTACCCCTCCAGCAGGTAGTGAGATGTGTTCATTATTACAGTGGCCGAGCCTTTGTCTGCTTTTTTTATTACAATGTCGGGATTGGATTTGAGTGTTCTCAGTGCCGAGATTTCGGCGGGAGGAATGTTGTTTCGTTCAGGGAGAATTTGTAAGGAGGATATTTCCTCTGTAAAGTCCGAGATAGTCTGGCGCAGGGATGGGAGAATGAGCTTGTCTGGCGGTTCCCAGGTAGATTTTGGGAGGTAAAGGATCTTGGAAGATAGGCGGTTGCGGTGTCTAAAGTAGTACTCGATCTTCATGGAGCGCGCCAATCTTTTAGTTGCTTCAAGAATTGGTGGCAATGAGACTTTAGGTTTTGGCACGAAGGTCAGGCCTCTGGAGAGGAGGGTACGCTGGTGGTCGGAAAGTTGGGTGTCGGAAAAATTAAGTACAGTTTTTGAAACGGGATCAGGTTGGTCATCAGGAGTGATTAGTTTAAAGTAGTTTTGTGAACGTGTTCGAGCCAGTGAGAGAGGGAGAGGTTTGCGCACTCTGGGGTGAAGTGGATGTGTGGTGGCAGTCCATTAATATCGACCTCATAGAGGCGAGATGGTAGTTTTGGAATGGTCTGCACATTATTGCCATTATTTCGCGCCAAGATTGCTTGGTTAATTTTGTGCAGGTTGGTGCTTTCGTTATGAATCACCGAGCAATGAATATTAAGCTCAACGGGATGAATTGTTGATGATGGGAAGTATTCAAGGATTTTGTTCACAAGGGTGACACAGTTGCGATGGGCAGTGTTGGCACTGCGGTCGTTAAGGCCCAGATGGAGCACAATGTGTTTTGGACATTCTGAAGGGTCAGTTGGTCCCGGGAGTTGGCTCAGCATGTGAGTGAAATTTTGGAACCGTGCACCTGGGTAACTGTGAATGTCAAACTCGTCTGAAGTTTGGTTGGAGATACGACTAAGGTTTGAGGCACCAATGATGAGGATTGGTTTTGCACAGGCTGGCCATACCCAGCTCTGTTTACCATGGGTGCTAGATTTGGGCTTAGCTCTGTGTACCGATGGTTGGATATCCTCGGCCACATGGGCGTCGGTTTGGAGACGTTTTTTGGGAGGGGACGAGGCAGAAGGGGAGGTGTGTACGTGCGGCTTGGAGCGAGGACGTTTAGAGGGAGAGGGTTGGATATCCTCGGCCACATGGGAGACGGTTTGGAGACGTTTTTTGGGAGGGGACGAGGCAGAAGGGGAGGTGTGTGCGTATGGCTTGGAGCGAGGACGTTTAGTAGGAGAGGAGAGAGGAGTGGGACGAGTGAGTGGAGTTAGGATGGGGATGTTAGTGTTACGAGATTTGAAGAGGCGGGTGGGTTGTGAGTGGGGTGGAGAGAGGTTGGGGTGTGTTTTAGGTGTAGGTTGGGATGAAGGAAGAAGAGGGAAGTCCCCATCGGTGAAGAGAGGGGTGGAGGTTGGGGGATTAGAACGAGAGGAAGAACGGGTTTTGGGGGGTGAGGTGGGGGAGAGGTTAGATGTGAGAGGGGTAGAGAAGAGGGATGAAGTGGAAAGTGTGGAGGAAAGAGAAGAAGAGGGTGAAGAGGGGGAGGAAGGTGGGGTGGGGGACATAGAGGGGTTTGAGGGAGATGAGGGTTTGGAGGGGGATGGAGGTTTGGAGGGAGAGTGTTTTTGGGGGGAGGGTTTGGAGGGAGTTTTGTGAGTGTTGGAGGTTGTTCCCTGTGAAAGCACGAAGGGAGATTTGGAGGGAGTGGATTTGTTTAGGGGAATTGGAGGTTTTTGGGAAGGTTTGGAGGGAGATTTGGAGGTTATTTTCTGTGAAAGCACAGAGGGAACCTTGGGAGTTTTGGGTGGAGTTTTGGAGGGAGGGGAAGTTGTGTAAGTAGAAGATTTGGGGGTAGAAGAGGGGTTGGAAGTTGTTTTCTGTGAAAGCACAGCAAACCTGTTGGATGTGGAGATTGTTTGGGGTTGGGAAGGAAAGAGTTTGGGAGAGGTGGGATGAGAGAAGGAGTTGTGACCCTGGGAACGCCCAGGGGCACGGTATTTTGGGATCGGTAGATCCATGAGAGAGGGGATGGGAGTGGGATTGGATTGGGGTGGTTTGTGTGTGGTGTTGTGGTTTTGGGCCCGTGAATGCACAGGGCCCCGACCCCAGAGGGAGGGTCTAGGGGGTTGGGTGGGTTTGGGTGGTTTGGGTTGTAGGTTGGTTGTAGTAGTTTTGTTTTGGTTGTTTGTGGTGGTCCCCAATTTGTTTGGCACGGATTTGTCTAAAGTGTGGTCCCTGAGCAGATTGTTAAGCAGAGTGCAGAACGAATCTTTTTGGTTTGGAAATTTTGAATTTGGAGAGCCCCAAAAATGGTCAGTGACCGGGTGCTCTAGTTTGCAACCATTGAGGTGCAGGTCTAAAAGAGTGGATTTGAACTCTGGGAGTTGTTTCCACTTTGATTTGAGAAGTTGGTACACAAAGGTTAATTTGTAATGATGCCATGCCGGAGTGACACGGATTTCCTTAGCGATGCGTTTTGCTGCAGAAGCTGTTTTTTGCTCTGCTATGGCATGTGCCAGGCCTAAATCATGATGAAACCGTGCCTTGTGGACCTGATAACAGTGCTCCACACTTTTGAATGATTCGTTTTGGAAGATGAATGTGAAGAGCCAGAAATTGCTCAGAATATCCAGGAGACCCCGGATGGACCGAATTTGGGGTGGGGTTTTTTGTGTTTGTGGTTTGGGTTGTTGTGTTTGTGATTTGGGGTGTGGGGGTTTTGGGGTTTGTGGTGGAGTGGGTGGTTTGGGTGGATTGAATGTTGGTGGTTTTGGTGGATTGAATGTTTGTGGGTTGGGTGTTGGTGGTGGATTGGATGATTGTGGGTTGGTAGGTTTGTGGTGAGTGGGAGTGAGATTTTGTAGTGTTGTAATGGTGCCCTTTGAAATTTGGAAGATAACATTACGGAATTGATTTAGAGTGATGGGAGATAACTTCTTCCCATAGTTTTTCCTGGCTCTCTGGATTGCGTTTTCGCAGAAATTTTGAAGAGAGTTTGTGTCCAGGGTGAGAGCCAAGATTTGATGTTGAACATCAAAAAGTTTTGTGATGCAGTGGCTGACCAAGGTCTTGCCAATTTCCACTGCCCACTTTTTGTTTACATCAGATATAACTTTTTTGTTATGGGGGTCGGAACATGGCGGTCTGATGAAGTCGCCGAGATGTTTTGTTTTATTTTGAAATGCCTTGGTCAGGGTACCATTTTGTTGGGCGGTGTATGTAGGTAGGTGGTGGAGTAGTTGGATGATACGGTAGAAGAGTGTGAGGATTTGGTTTTGTGGCACCCCATGAGGTGCCTTTGGTGTGGCCATGATGGCTCGTTATGAGAAGTCGATGGATGTAGGTGGGGTTGTGAATCAGTATAGTACAAGCAGAAACCAAATTTGTCCTGGCTCTGGCAGTGTGTGTCTAGTGTGTGAATAACAAAAGCACTGGCACAGGAATGCGTTTTTTGGAATCTGTGAAACTGGAATTATAGGATTGAAATAAAAATGTGTGTGTGTGTGTGTGTGTGTGTGTGTGTGTGTGTGTGTAGTTTGTGTCGAACAAAATTATAGGATTGAAATAAAAATGATTAATGGAGGAATTGGAATTGGAATAAACAAATTTTGAAGAGGTTGGTAAACACGGGAATTTGGAAGATAACTTTGGAAGATATAAGGAGAAGTAGCAGGATGATGATGGGAGAAAAGTCACGCCACAAATGAGGTGATTTGTAATAAACCAATCAGTCTCAAAAGTAGGTGAATCTTTTCACTGAAATGATGATATGGGGGGGGGGGAAGAAATGAGAAAATTCACGCTACAAGAGAGGCGATTCGTCTAGGAAAACCGTTCTCAAATGTAGATGAAGTTCTTGTGAAAAGTGATTAAATGGAGTTGTCCCTAAGAGGACAGTGATGAAGAGATGATGATGATGATAATGGAGTTGTCCTTAATAGAACACTTTATGAGTGATGAGAGATAAATCAAGATGCAAAAGAGGCGATTTGTGGGGTAAAATCGGTCTCAGTTGATCAGGAAAAATCTAGGGAAAAAACAAAACAAGATGATGATGATGATAATGATAATGGAGTTGTCCTTAATAGAACAGTTTATGAGTGATGAGAGATAAATCAAGATGCAAAAGAGGCGATTTGTGGGGTAAAATCGGTCTCAGTTGATCAGGAAAAATCTAGGGGAAAAAAGAAAACAAATAAAGTGAAAAGAATGAAAATCCGCCCAAAAATGCACAAGTACTTTCGGCGTGAAGCCTTCGTCAGGTGCTTTTGTGAAAATATCAAGCTGCTTGCATGGGAGCAGGCAAAATGTTGTCTGATTTGCCTATGTTAGTACCAGGTATTTATACCAAAACGGTGGAGCAATTATGGGGGCAATTAGCAGTTTGGGAAATGAGAAGTTTACTCATCTTGAGTTGACAGGTGATAAGTGCAATCGGGGAGCACGTGAGTAATCAACCGGTGTAGGTTTGTGGTTGATCACAGAGGTATTTGTTGATTGAAGAGCAATCGGGGAGCACGTGAGTAATCAACCAGTGTAGGTTTGTGGTTGATCACAGAGGTCAATGGTTGATCACAGAAAACTTATACGAGATCTGTGGGACCATAGCAATTGAAGAGGATTAAGGTGGTTGTTTGAAAATTTTGAATTTGTAAACCTGGTATTTTGAATTATAATGTTGCAGTATTTTACAAACCTGATATCTGGGGCGGATAATTGGCGTGGAAAATAAAATAAACAATACAAAATAAAAATAAATGTAATGGTGAAAGTGAAAAAAAGTAAAGTGTGAAATGGTTTTTGAACTGGAGATGCGTGATGTTCACCTACAGAGCTCCAGGAGACAACAACTGAGACAAGGATGGAGTAAAATGGTGGGGATGTACCATTTTGGTGGAGAATCCGGGAATGTGAGAAAAGTGAAATACAGGGTCGGTTGGTTGGCACGCAGTCTTAGGATTTACTGGAAGTAAGTTGATTGGCCAGAGACTTGTGCTTGCAGTAGGCCATGACTATATCGTAGTCGAAGTACTCGGAATTGTGAGTTTCTGACACGGATTTCTGGAAATTTGCCAGGTGTTTCTTGACAATTTTACCTGCCTGGTTAGCAGTGCGCGAGAACGGGACGACATATGGGAGAAATTTATCCTTCCTGTCATGAGGATTGTTGGGAATCGGTTCAAGTTTCTCGTTCAGGCCCCAGGGGGCTAGAGTGTCCAGGGTTTTGATCCAGTAGGATTCGCGGCCCAGTCTGATAATCCGGTTTGTGGAGTGGTTTTCGCCAAACGGGGGTTGCTCTATGGGGATGGTAAGGAGACTTTTTATGGATATATCCGACTCCTGAAAGTTGGGAAAATTGTCCAAGTAGTGAGCGTGCAAGTGGTTGTACAGGGGGGAGTCAGTTTTGGCGCAGTTTATGGACGAGGCGTGTTGGTTCATGCGAGTTTTGAAAGGGTTCTTCGTTTCGCCGACGTATTGCTTGGGGCAGAATTTGCACTGAATGAGATATACCACGTTTTCCGAGGAACAGTCTAAACTTGCAGAAATTGCAAACGTTTTGCCGGTGGACGAACTGGTGATATTGGAGCACTGTACCATAAGGTTTTTGTTACAAGTGGCACATCGAGGGTGGTTACATTTTCGGGCACCGGAGCTGGAAGTACCAGGGTTGCTTTGGTTTTCTCTCAGCTTTTTTTCGATCAGTTCTGACATGGTGTCACTTTTGAGTTTGCGCAGGTAGCGTCTGGAATATTTCCTGTATTTCAGCGAGCTGGCCAGGACGACCCAGGCCTCCTGGACATCTTCGGGACGGGAACAGATTCGAAAAAATCTGGTGATTTGGGACTTGATGATGCCCTTGAATGTGTGTTTGGGGTGGAAAGAGCATTTGTGTAGTAACTGGTGGGTGTCGGTGGGTTTGAAGAAGACTTTTGTGAGCAACTGGGATGCGTTTTGGGGGTCTTTGAAGACCGTAGTGTCCAGAAAGCTGATTGAATCGGGTTGTATCTCGGCTTTAAAACGGATTGGGGGAGAGTGTGAGTTCAGAATGTTCAAGAACTCATCGAATTTTGCGAGGCCGTGCTGCCAAACAATGAATATGTCGTCCAGATATCGCAAATATACATAGGGCTTGTGGGGGCATTTGGAGAGGGCCTCTCTCTCAAATTTAGCCATGAAAATATCGCAGTAATGGGGGGCGAAATCCACTCCCATGGCGGTGCCTCTGGTTTGGAGGTACCATTGGCCATTGAAGAGGAAATCGTTGGATTTGAGTATAATTTCGAGCAGCTCCAGTATGGAATCGAAGGGGGGGTTGAGGTGGGGTAGAGCCTCGGTGATGGCCTGGATCCCGAGGTGGTTATCGATGTTTGTGTACATGCTGTCTACGTCCAGAGTTGCTAAAAAACAGGGCTCTGGTACGAACAAGTTGGATATTTTGTGAACGAAATCGTAAGTGTCCTTTATGTAGGATGGGTGAGAGGTGGCATAAGGCTTTATGTGGTTGTCAATGTACTTAGCAACGTTTTTCGAGACGCTGTTGCAGTCAGAGACGATGGGTCTGCCGGGAGGCATTCGGTTCGGAAACGGCCACGAGGTTTTGGGTTTGTGTATTTTCGGCAACATGTAAAAGTACCTGGGTCTAGGGTCATCGGGAGGAGAGAGGAATGTGAGCTGCTTGGGCGATAGCAAGCCTGCCCTGGTAATGTTCTTCAGGATCGCGGCGATTTTTACCGAAGTTTCAGGGTATATGGGTTCCTGTAGGCGGGAATAGTGGTCGGGGTTGTTCAATTGTCGGTACCCCTCCAGCAGGTAGTGAGATGTGTTCATTATTACAGTGGCCGAGCCTTTGTCTGCTTTTTTTATTACAATGTCGGGATTGGATTTGAGTGTTCTCAGTGCCGAGATTTCGGCGGGAGGAATGTTGTTTCGTTCAGGGAGAATTTGTAAGGAGGATATTTCCTCTGTAAAGTCCGAGATAGTCTGGCGCAGGGATGGGAGAATGAGCTTGTCTGGCGGTTCCCAGGTAGATTTTGGGAGGTAAAGGATCTTGGAAGATAGGCGGTTGCGGTGTCTAAAGTAGTACTCGATCTTCATGGAGCGCGCCAATCTTTTAGTTGCTTCAAGAATTGGTGGCAATGAGACTTTAGGTTTTGGCACGAAGGTCAGGCCTCTGGAGAGGAGGGTACGCTGGTGGTCGGAAAGTTGGGTGTCGGAAAAATTAAGTACAGTTTTTGAAACGGGATCAGGTTGGTCATCAGGAGTGATTAGTTTAAAGTAGTTTTGTGAACGTGTTCGAGCCAGTGAGAGAGGGAGAGGTTTGCGCACTCTGGGGTGAAGTGGATGTGTGGTGGCAGTCCATTAATATCGACCTCATAGAGGCGAGATGGTAGTTTTGGAATGGTCTGCACATTATTGCCATTATTTCGCGCCAAGATTGCTTGGTTAATTTTGTGCAGGTTGGTGCTTTCGTTATGAATCACCGAGCAATGAATATTAAGCTCAACGGGATGAATTGTTGATGATGGGAAGTATTCAAGGATTTTGTTCACAAGGGTGACACAGTTGCGATGGGCAGTGTTGGCACTGCGGTCGTTAAGGCCCAGATGGAGCACAATGTGTTTTGGACATTCTGAAGGGTCAGTTGGTCCCGGGAGTTGGCTCAGCATGTGAGTGAAATTTTGGAACCGTGCACCTGGGTAACTGTGAATGTCAAACTCGTCTGAAGTTTGGTTGGAGATACGACTAAGGTTTGAGGCACCAATGATGAGGATTGGTTTTGCACAGGCTGGCCATACCCAGCTCTGTTTACCATGGGTGCTAGATTTGGGCTTAGCTCTGTGTACCGATGGTTGGATATCCTCGGCCACATGGGCGTCGGTTAGGAGACGTTTTTTGGGAGGGGACGAGGCAGAAGGGGAGGTGTGTACGTGTGGCTTGGAG
>Ga0308023_1000584_pt1 | contig 10861 bp, 12 predicted proteins | sample Neamet418_FD_201294 | JGI IMG/M metagenome (GOLD analysis project Ga0308023, IMG submission 201294) | Marine microbial communities from water near the shore, Antarctic Ocean - #418 | ecosystem: Environmental > Aquatic > Marine > Unclassified | place: Southern Ocean | collected 2014-10-03
CAACTGTCAAGTGATAAGGGGATTCCTGATTTGTTTAAAGGGGGCTTGCTGTGTATATAGATGGTTGGGGCTGCCTGTACTATGTCTGTGTGTCTAGCTGTGGATGGAGGGAGGGAGGGTTGGCTCCTCAGTGATGGGTGGAGATGGCTGAAGAGGAGGGATGGATCCCCAGTCTATAAATAGACCTCTTGATGCTGGTGATCAGATCATTAGAATATTCTTGTTTGGGGGGTGGCTGGGGATGGGTATATAAGGGGGAGGGCATAAGGGAGTGGGCAGAACACTTTGAAGATAGAAACAGCACACATCACCTAGAAACTCAAGGTTGATGATGATGATGATGCATTCACCTAGATCGCTAGGTTGCTCGACACAGTAATTATTGTATAATTGTTCAGTGGAGCTATGCTTTTTGTAGTTTTGTCATTATATTTTTGGTTTTTTTTGCTGTTATTTTCAGTGTTTCTGTATTTTCTGTGAAAATGTCCTCTTTTGTTACTTTTGTTTCCTCTGTTTTATGTAGACCGTTACATTCCTGTAGGATATGTTGTTGCGTTTCTTCTTCTTTGCCACACCCCCTGCATATTACGTTGATATACATATTTCTGTAATTATTTTTTACTTCTAGCATTCTCGTCCTTGTTTTGAATATTAGGCTCACTTCTAATCTTGATAGTTTGTTCATGTACTCAGGTCTTCTCCCTGGGGTCCACATTCTGTTAATGCCCACAATATGATACTGTACTTTGTGTTTATCAATGCCTTGTTTGTCTGTGTTTCTTTTGAAGTTATAGTTGATTTTCTTTTTTATGTTCTTTCTTGTAATATTTTTGGATTCTTCAAAGTCTTCTTCTTCTATTCCTAATTCGGTCACGATTTGTTTTGTTGTTTCCATCCAACCTTTTCCTTTATTTGCTTCAATTAAGGTTTTCTGTAGGCTCTCTTTTTTATTTTTTTATTTGTTGAGGTACATTAATCTTTTTTCTTTGGCTTGGTATTCTGTACTGATTAACCCTGTCTCTATGTAGAGGTTCTCTCGTGGTGTTGTGTAGGGTGTCAATATGGTTCTTCTTATGATACTATCTAATATTGTGTTAAGTTCTTTTGTCTGCTTTTTATTTAATTGCCAAGTTCAAGGGGAAAAAGAACCAAGAGTGGAGCCTGCACTTATATCAGTATTTGTGTGTTTGTTGGACTCTGATTTTATTCGTAGCAAAATAGAGAACAGTTACAGTGGTGGCAGCGGTGGGATAGTGAATTACATTGCACTATTCTCCAAAGAAAGAACCCAGGCCTGCAAGGGTAACAAACTATGCATTTGATAGTGGAGCGATTCGTGGCAGTTCTTGATGATTTCAAGGTCCTGTTCATGCAGAACTGTCCTCATTGTCAGGCATTGATTTTATTTGAAAATCAAGGACACAACTGCAGTGGAATAGCAGATACGACAGCTTCTGCTCAGGAGGAGGCTCGGAGCTATGTGAGATTAATGCGGAGGGTGAAGAAAATATATACTATACCAACCTTCGATGCCCCTAGAGAAAAAAGGTTGCCCAAATAATGGATCTATCTTGGTGTAGGTCTCGAGGAAAGATGTCTATGTCAAGAGGAACAATTCGGTGGGAAGATGAGGATGGGCCTCCAGTGGGACGGAGCCAGGAGGTGCCCCGGCCCTTGTATGCTTCTACCCCCCTCGAAACAGGAGAGGTGGGGATTGGGGAAAGGAAGCGGGGGGAATCTGACTATGAAGTAAGGGACATGCAATTAGATGAGAGCAAGAAGGGGTACATAGACTTAACAAACTGGCAGATACAACATCTGACCGAATTATTAGAAAGTGAACGTCGGATGGTGAAGGTACTGAGTTCGGTATCCAAGGTGGACTGGCCGGGACCAAGGGAAGGAGAGATAAAAGACCAGAGCATGGGTGGTGAGGTGAAAGGAGGAATTGACACTCGAGATATGCCTGTATTGGAGGACATGAGGGCTGGGAGTGTGGATGGGGACAGGAAGCCGACAGGAGATGTACAGCCACCATTGCAGGTTTGATGATGTGTTGACCCCAAAGGTGTTGGGAGCTGATAAGGAAGCGGCTAGTGAACTGGAGAAACCCGTGCACAAAGACTTAGAGTGGTATGGGGACTTGATTAAAGCTCGTGAATCCCGAGAAAAGGAAGATGGGGACAAGAATGAGAGGGTTAGCCGGAAGAATGAAAGGTACTTGCCCCGAATGAAGCCATCTTCATATGATGGACAATCACCTTACGAGGATTATCAGGTGCAGTTCAACATGTTGGCTGAATTAAATGGGTGGCCAGGGGATGTGAAAGCCCTGTACTTGGCGGGATGTTTGAACGGGAGCGCGAGGTCCGTATTAAATGACATGGATCCACAAGCTCGGTATGATTACGCCAAGCTGGATGAGGCCCTCAGAGAAAGATTTGGAACGGATGATCAATCTGAGCTATAGAATAATAATAATAAATTGAGGAATAGAATAAAAACCAAAGAAGAGACACTTCAAGAGCTGGCCCATGATGTACGGAGGCTGGTAAGGCTGGCATACCCCAAGGCCCCTGCTAGGACCCATGATGATTTGACCAAGGATCAGTTCATCGAGGCATTGGGGGATGGTGAGATACGTTGGAGCGTATTCCAGGCCCGCCCTAAGAACATCACGGAGGCTCTTAAGGTTGCTATGGAGCTGGAGGCCTTCAAAGAATCGGAAAAGTGCCGACTGAGAAGGAACATAAGGGGCGTTAAGGCTGATGATGCTGAGTTACAGGGAGGCCGAAGTAAGTCGGGAGAAACGGAGCCAGACGGAGTCCCACATAAGCTACCCCTGGATCTATGCCAGATGGTCGCCCAAATAAATCAAATGCATCAGCTCGGCCAAGGGAATAGGGGCCCCTTGGTGCCAAGTACAGGAGATGCAAATGTGATGGGAGAAAGGGAAGGTAGCAAGAGTAATGGACCTGGATCTGGGCCCTTTTTGAATAGTAACATGAGGAATGGAACTGAATTAAATGAAAGAGGCTATGGGAACCAAAGGATGCCATTTGATGTGAGTAGGATCAAGTGCTTCAGATGTGATAAGATGGGGCATTTTGCCAGGGAGTGCCCTAACCTAGCTAAAAGAGAGATGGGAAAACCTACGGTGGAAAATGGTTTAAATTCCTGAATGCTGGTCCTGAGGGTCAGGGGTCAGTGGATGTGAAAAGACCCATGTGTGGGGGCATATACCAGAACGTACTTGACCGTGACGATTGTGGAATGTATGTCCAAGGGTCGATAGGAACTGAGAACATCGACATGCTTATTGACTCTGGGGCCAATATTAGTTTGTTGAATTTTGAGACATATTTGAAAATGGGTGGAGATGGATATATGTCCCTACAAGAGTATGAGGTGCCCATGGTAACCGCAGATGGAACCCCCATGATGGTGTACGGATGGGCCAAGTTCACTTTTGAGGTGGGAACGGAGGCTAATGTGTATAAATATCCATTGTGTGTTGCTGATGTGGGGGTTGGAATTATTCTAGGATATGACTTTCTAAAAAAACATAAGGCTATTTTGAATTTTGGAGATTGCAGTTTGGAACTGTCGCCTGGGGAAGTTCATGTGGGGGCCATCAAGAAGAAGGAAGTTGAAAAAAACTGTGAAATAATGATCGGGCGAACCATTACTATCCCAGCAGGTGGCGAAGCCATGGCTCAGGGGATATGTGTGAAACCGGCAGGAGGTTTTATAGGAATGATTGAGCCGGACAGTGCTTTTCAACAGAAACATGGAATTTTGATTGCTAGATCGGTAGTTTCCGTTGGGGAAAAGGGCATACCTGTGCATTTATTCAATGCGGGGAATCAACCGGCTACCGTGTACAAAAACACTCGGGTGGCTGAGTGCACGGGCGTGGAGGTAGTCGGGACGGTTGGCAAGGAAGGCCCAGTGAGTAAGGAGCTTGGAGACAGGCGCGTGCCGTCGCATGTACAAGGGATGTACGAGACTGGTTGTGCAGAATTAGGGAGTAATGACCGGGAGCAGCTGGCAGATCTGTTGTGTGAGTACAGTAATGTATTCTCTGCTCATGGATTGGATATGGGAAAGACAAGTTTGATTAAGCACAAGATAGATACGAGAGATGCTCACCCAATTAAACAACGGCTTCGGAGAGTACCCTTGCACCGAAAAGGAGTAGTGCAGAATGAGGTGAAAAAGTTGATGGAAGCTGGACTCATTGAACCTAGCATTAGTCCATGGGCTTCTAGTTTGGTTTTAGTTAAGAAGAAGGGGCTTGATGAAGATGGATCAATACAATATCGAGTATGTATAGATTATAGGCCCCTTAATGAGGTCACGGTTAAGGATTCATACCCGGCCCACAAATGTGAGTCCTGTCTGGACTCATTGGTAGGGTCACGATAGTATAGCAGTATGGATCTCTTATCAGGATACCATCAGGTGGAAATGGACCCTGAGGATAAAGAAAAGACGGCTTTCCACACTGAGGATGGTTTGTATCAATGGAAAGCAATGAGTATGGGGCTCTCGAACTCCAGTGCCACGTTCAACAGGGTTCTTGAACGAATATTGACTGGAATTCCGCCTGAATTATGCGTTATATACATCAACGACGTATTGGTTCATGCACCCACGATTCAAGAAATGTTTGTACGCCTGAGGGAGGTACTTGAGAGGATCAGAAATGCTGGGTTAAAATTTAAACCGAGCAAATGCACCTTGTTTCAAAGGAAGGTGGCCTTTTTGGGTCACGAAGTATCGGCTGAAGGTGTGCAGCCAGACCCCGAAAAAACCAAAGCTGTCAAGGAATGGCCCCGTCCAGCCTGTGTTAAGGACGTACGAGCCTTCCTAGGGTTATGTGGGTATTACAGGCGGTTTGTAGAGAAATTTGCAGATGTGGCTAAACCCCTATACAAATTGACGGAAAAAGAGAATGCATTTGCCTGGACTGAGGAGACTGAAAAAGCGTTTCTTGATCTAAAAGAACGTTTGTGTAGGGCCCCAGTGTTGGCTTATCCTGATGTAGGGCGACAGTTTATATTGGATTGTGATGCCTCCAATGAAGGTTTAGGGGCCGTCCTTAGCCAGTGCAATGATGAAGGATTGGAGAAGCCTGTGGCTTACTATGCACATACTTTCAGTAAAGTAGAGAGGAGGTATTGTGTTACCAGGAGAGAATTGTTAGCTTGTGTTGGAGCTATTCGGCATTTCAATCACTATCTCTTGGGAGCCTCTTTCACAGTACGAACTGATCACAGTGCGCTCACGTGGCTTTGCCATTTTAAAGAAGTGGACGGGCAACTGGCAAGATGGCTGGAAACTTTGGCAAAGTACGATTTCAAGATAATACATAGGAAAGGTGTGAGGCATGCCAACGCGGATGGGCTGTCGCGGCGACCATGTATTTATAAAGATTGTCGCCACTGCGATAAAGCTGAGTTGTTGGAGTATTCAGTGCGGTTCGTGGGTGTGGCAGTTGAGTGGATGACGTACAGTGACGCAACACAGGGGACCCGGCACGCGCGTGAGGAGGGCAGCTCGCCTTTGATCTTGGGCGGGGCGACGAGTAGACGCGACGTAGAGGCGGCGAGGCCCCCTGGAGACTGTACCGGATCTGTGCAGCCTGAAAAAATTAAAAGTGATAATAATGGCAAAGAAATGAGAACAAATGAGCATAAATTACCAAGGGAGGATGAGAATGTTGAGGATGACAAGTATGAGGCTTGTGTAAGAGAAGAAATTATGACATGCGGAGTGATAGAACCGAGTTTGGTGGCCCGGATACAAGAGGAATCTTGGTTGAGTTGTAGGGGAGGCTGTGAGAACGACGCGCGGGAATTGCGTCCCTTGGGAACTAGGGAAGGGGAGCCGATGCCCTGGTCAGAAACTAATTCACTTGCTGGAGAACTTGGGTCGAGGAAAGACATAATCGATAACCAAAGCAAAGACCCACACATTAGCCCTATAGTAAAATTGTTGAGCCATTCCCAAATCAAGCCTGAGGTATGTAAAATAGTCTGTCATGGACAAGAAACCAAAAGATATTGGGCCCAATGGGAAAGTTTGAAGATTATGGGTGGGGTGCTTTACCGAAAATTTGAGAACATTCCAGGAAAGAGCTTCCTTTGGCAGGTTATAATGCCTAAAAATATGCGGGTTGACTTTCTGAGCCAAGTACATGATCACAAGACTGTAGGACATCTGGGAATGGAAAAGACTCGCCGGAGGGTAATGCAAAGAGCATATTGGTTCAATTGGAGGGATGGGGTGGATCAATTTTGTAGGGAGTGCAAACTATGCGCTAGTAGGAAGCCCCCTGCTCGTAGGCTGAAAGCTCCTATGCAACAGCATAATACAGGAGTGACAATGGAGCGTGTTAGCATGGATATCTTGGGACCCCTACCAAAAAGTGACTCAGAAAATAAATTTATTCTGCTAGTATGCGATTATTTCACGAAATGGGTGGAGGCATTTCCTACTCCCAACCAGGAGGCTAGAACAGTGGCTGAACGTTTTGTTAAAGAGTTCGTATGCCGTTATGGGGTACCTAGAAGGATTTTTACGGACCAAGGATCCAACTTTCAATCTGAGCTTTTCAAAGAAGTATGTGAGTTGTTAGACATTGATAAAGCTAGAACAACTCCCTACCATCCACAAAGCGATGGTTTTGTTGAAAGGATGAACAGGACTATAGAGGCCATGCTGTCCATGTTTATTTCACCAGGACAGCGGGACTGGGACGACTATCTCCCATATATTATGATGGCATATAGATCAGCTGTCCAGGATACAACGGGATATTCGCCCAGCATGATGATGTTGGGCCGAGAAGTGGCTCTACCAGTGGACATCGTCTTGGGCAGACCACCTGGGGAAAGGGACTCCCAGTTAAGCTCGGATTATGTTCAGGATTTAAATGATAAACTGGAGGCTGTTCACCAAGTAGCTAGAAATAAGATTAAAATACGTAGTGACCATCAAAAGAAACACTATGATTTGAGAGTGCATGGCCAGAAATATGATCGAGGGCAATTCGTGTGGTTACACAATCCAGTGCGTAAAGTAGGGATTAGCCCCAAGTTAGTAAGGTCATGGGAAGGGCCATTCTTGGTGGTCAAACGCTTGAGTGACGTCACATACAGAATACAGCTAAATGCAAAATCTAAGATGAAAGTTGTTCACTTTGATAGACTTAAACCTTATGTAGGAAGCGACAAGAGGAGTTGGCTGTCTTTGGATAAAAGGGAGGAAATGATAGAGGAGATTAGCTCCCCACTCGATATGGATGTAAGGGATGGTGAATTGAACCAATTAGATGGTCAAGTGCTTGGAAATATGGAGGGAAGTGAGGATCAGGATGCTCTGGGATTACCTTCTGGCGAGTCTGAAATGGGAGAAGCTGAGGGGATACAAGGGAGACTGCTCTCAAATAAGGATCATGAAAATGAATACTTAATATCTGATGAAACTATTGTATATGACCCCTATGAACTACCTACAAACGGAAATCCTGACAATGAATATTCAGGGCCCGATGAGACGATCATATATGACCCCCATGAATTGCAGTTAAGTGAAAATACTGACAATGAATACTCAATATATGATGAAACTATTCTATATGACCCTCGTGACATTCGGTGTTATGATAATGAAGAGAGGGCCATGAGCAATGAAACTACAAGTGCCTATAAAGACCAGAACTGTAATAACTATGTAATACCAAAGTGCCCAGTAGGGGCGCCACGTGACAGTGAGAGCTTCAGCACTGTCGTTTCTGTAATACCAAAGTGTCCGGCGGAGGCGCCACGTGATGGTGGGAACTTTAATACTGTAGTCCCTGGTAGGAAAGATCGAAGGGGCAGAACAATTAAAAGACCCTGTAGATATGATGATTAAAAGAAAAAGAAAAACAACAATAATACTCTGTATATATATATGAAGAATGAGGAGTGACATTATGACTTATAGAACCTTATGTGTGTGTTTTTAGAATGAGGTGCCTCATATGCAACCAAGAGTGGGGTCACTCACCTCAGTGTATACTGACACAGCTGGAGGATCCCATTGAGCTCTGGAATTCTACTGCGCCCATCAATGACACCCTGATGCCGTGGGCCATGAGTCCCCCACAGTGGTTATTAGGGGAGGCACTTGATCCTAGTATGATTCTCCCGGTACCAGCTGCTGCTGTGATTCCCGACAGCCTGGATGAGGTGTACGACGTCCTTAGGAACATGGCTGGTGATATGGGTGGGAGCTCCAACCAACAAGGGATGTCCCCGGATGCTAGCCAGGCGCTGAGGAGTTGGCTCGACGAAGAGCAGGTCGAGAGGCCAGAGGCTGCAGTGTCCTCAGGGGTGGGGAACACCTTGCCTTTGCCGAGTGCGTGGGCTGCGTTCCACACTGGATTGAAATCCTTGTGGATTGGAATCCTTGGATCCAGTCAGCGATGTGAGGGAAGAGGATGATGAACTAGGAGACGAGGTAAAATGGAGTCTGTTACAATGTAATGAGCCTGATGATTCATTAGACCGACCCGGGCGCCCGTGGCAAACTGCCCACGAGATGGCGGATTCCTTGATCGGCTACATTGGAGAGGAGGTCACCGAATCTGGAGAAGTGGAGCCTGAGGAGACGATACTGCCACTGGAAACACCCAGGCCGTCTGTCAACATGGTGAGATTCACTGAAGCCCCAGCATCGCCCGATGACCCAGGGAGTAATGACCTTGACGAGCCCGACAGTCCGGAGGGGACATTCCGTCCCATCAGACGCGCACCGATTGTCATTCCCGTGGAGCCTGTCGTTCCGGTGAATTGGGGTGGATACGGGCAAGAACACCGGGGGACCGAGACTAGCGATGACCAGGGTGACCTTGAGGTCGATAGCAGAGAAGGCTTGGTGGAAGCGCCCGAGGAAGGGCAAGAAGTCCTACTGTCTCCCATCCAGAGTTACTGGACCCGTCTACAAGCCAGGCGAGGTGGTGTGGTGGAGCGGGCCAGGGGACGAGTAGCGCATATCAGACCGATGCCACGTGTTGGGAGCCGCATGCTTGCTTTCCATCATAGGCCAGACCCGCGGGTGTTCCGCCTTACAACGACGGCGCCTGTTGTACGATCGCAGGAAGTAATATCGCGTGTTACCTCTCCGATGGGCTCGATAGCTGAGGAGACCCTGGCGGAACGGGTACACATGGCCCGGAATCGAGCAACTCAAGTGCCCAGGGTAAGACAAAGGAGCTCGGCGGTGCAAGTCCAAATCACAGCTCCGCAGAGGACGGTCGCTACACAAACACTGATTGTCATGATGGAGACGATGAGCATCAGCTCGACATCGGTGACATCAGACATTGGAAATGAGGTCATCCTGCGGACGAGCCCTACAGTGCAGACAGTGACGGAGATCCCCGACAATAGCGATATCTCTAGCGACGGTGTAGTTGATGGTGGCGCCACCCAGGGAGAGGCGAGTGCATCTGAAGACACTCCGGTACAGGATGAGCATGGATGTTGAACGATTTGTAAGGACTGTGAAGTGATACGAATATAAGTTCAGTTTAGTTAGTTCTGTAGTATTAGAAGTAGTTTTAGTTAGCATGCGACAAAAACCAATACTTACCTCAAGGACTGAGAGCTGTGGGAGGTGAAATGTGAGATTATAATGAGAAGAAGTGGTTAAAAAATATATGGCTCCTGATAGTAAAGAAGGACAGTAATGTACAGGATAGCCAGTAACCAAGTTGAGATGCTTAATTAAGTTTATTGCCGCATGCTGTTAATGATTTTTTTTTTTTTTTTTTTTATTCATTGAAAAAGTTGTACATATACATGTCTAGATCATACAGTTTTAGATAATATGATAAAGTAAAGGCGAAGCCGTTTCCAGCTTATTTGCCTTAATTTGAGAGATTGTTTCTAACTGTTACGAGATGACGTAAGGCATGCATATATAGTATGCTAGGTAATTGACATTAGCATTGCAATGTGATTAAAAAAGAATCCCGGATCTATAAAAAGCATGCAGATCGGGATTGGAGGATGGGCAATCCTATGTTGAGGTGACTTTGTACAAAATGTTAAAATAGTTTGTGGGTAATGGAATACATATTTGTAAACATATAGAGTACCAGTATATAGCTTTAGCTAGACAAAATGAATAAAATGTTGGTAAGTGAGTAAAACCAGAGATGGACAATAAGAAACCAGGAAGTAATAGGAAGTAATAGGAGACCAAAATGGTCAATAGAAGCAAAATAGTTTTTTTTTAGGGCTCCCGTGTATAGTTACAGCACTCCTTCGGCGGGTTGGAGACGTATATCGGTTCCGTCCCGTCGTGAGGAGCAATACCCTATACAAGAGAGCGGGTGGTGTCTGAATATTATGACAGATGAATTATGAAATGATGAATTATGAAGTGATGGTTGAGATCAATCAAAGTCAGGAAGCATACTCGTCTCCGTCGTTGGTCGTCCTCAAGCATCATAATCATGCGGTATATTCCGTTAATAATAGTGTTATAAGATGTTTCTTGAAGGAGCCTATTTTAGTATGGGGATCAATTTTTGTGCTATATGGATATGACGGGTTATAGAGAAGTGATATTTAAGGGGAAGGGATGGGGTTAAAGGGGGAACTTTTGAGCTGGACTCGAGTTGATTGAACTTCATTAAATATTGCTATGCTGCTGCATAATGGATAAGTAACAGTGACAGATGTCACTTGGAACAATATGTGGATGAACTGTCATGAATATGCTTCCAGATGTCGATATGATATTGCACAAGAGTGGAGAATTAAACTATTTTTTATAAAATATTTTTGTAATAAAAATGTGC
>Ga0308023_1000593_pt1 | contig 10810 bp, 6 predicted proteins | sample Neamet418_FD_201294 | JGI IMG/M metagenome (GOLD analysis project Ga0308023, IMG submission 201294) | Marine microbial communities from water near the shore, Antarctic Ocean - #418 | ecosystem: Environmental > Aquatic > Marine > Unclassified | place: Southern Ocean | collected 2014-10-03
CGCGCTAGTAGCGGCATCGAAAAAAGCTGGTCGTGAGATTAGCGCTGAAGATTTAAAGCAAGACGAGGACGTTATGGATACGTGGTTCAGTTCTTGGATTTGGCCTATACAAGTTTTTGATGGCCTACATAAAGATGAGGAGGCAGATTATTACTATCCAACTAACGATATAGTAACAGCCCCTGAAATTATGTTCTTCTGGGTTGCTAGAATGATTATGAGCGGTTACCATTATAGAGGCTTACCTCCCTTTAAGAACGTATACTTCACTGGTATTGTTAGAGACGAGTTAGGGCGTAAAATGTCTAAGAGCTTAGGTAATAGTCCCGACCCTATAGAGTTGATGGAGAAGTACGGAGCAGATGGAGTGCGGGTAGGGATGTTGCTTACTTCACCTGCTGGAAATGATTTGCCATTCGATGAAAAATTATGTGAGACGGGTAGAAATTTTTCAAATAAGATTTGGAATGCCTTCAGGTTAGTAAAAGGCTGGGAGGTTGATGAGGGTCGCTCTCAGCCCGAATCTGCCGCATTAGCGGTAAAGTGGCTTGAGTCTAGAACTAACTCAGCGCTATTAACTCTAGAATCTCAATATGCTGAGTTTAGGTTAAGTGAAGCTCTTATGAATTCATATAGACTTGTCTGGGAAGAGTTTTGTAGCTGGTATTTAGAGCTTGTCAAGCCACCATATGGAGAGGCTATTGACAGGAAAACTATTGATGCTACTATTGTCCATTTCGAAAGGCTAGTTAAGATACTTCATCCATTTATGCCCTTCCTTACTGAGGAGCTGTGGCACTGGATGAGAGAGCGTGAAACCCCTTCTGACGCGTTAATTGTGGCTCAGTGGCCTGTTGCTGGAATTGTGGATGAAGCTCTTTTAACTGAGTTCGCTCAGTTAAAAGAGATAGTGAGCGGAGTTAGGAATGTAAGAAAAGATAATGGAGTTCCTAATAAAGATAAGCTGGACCTTTTAATCCAAAAAGCAGACGGCTATCCATCATCACTAGACTCATCAATTTCCCACTTAACTAATCTAGCATCTATTAAGTATGTCGATGAAAAGGTCGATGATGCATTTGGGTTTATGGTAGGTAGGCACAGGTTCTATATTCCTTTCGGTGAAAGTTTCGATATCGAAGCTGAGATAGCAAAAAATCAGAAAGATCTAGTTTATCAGCAGGGCTTTTTGACTAGTGTAAGAGGAAAACTATCTAACGATAGATTCGTTAGTGGAGCGCCAGAGTCGGTTGTAGCGAACGAGAAGAAAAAGGAAGCGGACGCACTAGCTAAAATTGCTATTTTAGAAGAAAAAATCAGCGATTTGTCATAATGTCAGATGTGCCTGAAGAGAATGTAAGTGGAAACTTACTGCATTATGAAGTCATGGGAAAGGAGGGAAACCCTTGGCTTGTATTCATTCATGGTGCGGGTGGGTCTGTTAGGACTTGGAAATTCCAAGTTGCGGCCTTCTCTCCATATTTCAGGCTTTTATTCCTCGACTTGAGAGATCATGGCTACTCAAAGAATATTCAGCCCGCTTACGATTCCTACGATTTCCAGATTATTGCTGACGATATCCTCAAAGTCATAGATCATCTAGAGATAGAAAAAGCACATTTCCTATCCTTGAGTGTAGGGTCGGTGGTTTTACAGCAAATTGACATCTCTCGCCCTATACTTATAGATAAGATGGTTATGGCAGGTGCTATCTTCGATGGTAGTACATTCATGCATCTATTCGTTCAGGGCGGCAAAGTCCTCTCGCTCATCCTGCCTTTCAGAGCTTTCTACTCTCTTTTCAGCTTTATTGTACTCCCAAGGCGTAATCATAGGCTTAGTCGTTACATATTCAAGCAGCAAAGCATGAGGATGAATGTACAAGAGTATTTGAAATGGGTAGAACTTTATAAGCCTTTTTTCAAGCTCATCAAAACATACGTCAATAGAGTTCTTGAAAGTAAGTGCCTTGTAGTCATGGGCGGGCAGGATCACATTTTCTTCTCTGCAGCTAAATCATTTACTGAGAACCAAAAGAACGCTCAATTTCTCACTATAGAAGGCTGTGGTCACGTAGTGAGTATTGAAGCACCTGTCCTATTCAATCAGAATGCAATTGACTTCTTGTTAGGAAGGGAAATACCGGCATCAGTTACCGCAACTCCTGTTCCATACAAATGGAGTGAGTTGAAGGCCTTGAAAAAGATGTAAAGTAACTCTAGTTTATTATCTAGTTATTTGCTAAGTATCCGCTAACACCTTTGTCAGTAGCTTGCATAGCCTCTTTCCCTTTGCTCCAGTTAGCTGGACATACTTCGCCTTCTGTTGCAAAATGTATTAATGCGTCTAGCATACGAATCGCTTCATCTACGTTACGACCTAATGGTAGGTTGTTTACGAGTTGGTGCTGAACGATACCGTCTTTGTCGATTAAGAACAGCCCACGGTAAGCTATAAGTTCATTGTCGCTAGTCAGATTACCTTCCTCATCGTAATCATACATGCCTGTAAGGACATCGTAATTAGTTGAGATGGTCTTTGCTGTGTCAGCCACGAGTGGATAAGTAATGCCTTGAATTCCACCTTGGTTCTTAGGCATGCGTAGGTATGCAGCGTGACTTTCTGCAGTGTCTGTAGAACAGCCTACAACAGCACATCCTCTAGACTCAAATTCTGCAAGCTTCTCTTGAAATGCGTGAAGTTCAGTAGGACACACGAATGTGAAATCCTTAGGGTAGAAGAAAAGAACGACATACTTATTGTCTAAGTACTGTTTTAAAGAAAAGTCGCTTACAATTTTATCTCCGTTTAACACTGCTGCTGCAGAGAAATGAGGTGCCTTTTGGCCAACTAGAACTGCCATGATTTTTATGGTTGTGGTTATTATAAATTTAATGCTAAGAACGATGCTACTTCGTGAACTCTTGTAGGTTTAAGAACGATGACGCCCTTAGAATCAAGCAAGAAGTAGGCAGGAGTAGAAGTAATCTTATACTTCTTAACTATAGGACTATCCCAGCCGAGAAGTTGGCTGACGTTAGGATAGTTCATGCCGTTCTCTTCAATGATATTAGCCCAGGTTGTGTGGTTTTGGTCTATAGAAACACCTATAGCCTCAAATCCAGCCGCGTGATACTGTGTGTAAAGAGGAATCAAAACAGGCACTTCCTGCTCGCACTTATGACACCATGAAGCCCAAAACATCACCAAGGTGAATTTGTTTTTAGCGACCGTTTCCATGAGATTAATTTTTCCACCGCCATATGCATCGATATTGAAATTAGGCGGTGTTTTTCCTACCTGTAAATTGATTATCCCTTGAGCACGTTGTCTAATAACATCACTTAGGTCAGCTCCACAATCTTCATCGAATATGAAGTTGTCAAGGATGTACTGGCAGATATCCTCTTTGCCTGTGTTGTAGAAACCGTCAAGCATTGCGTAAAGTGCGCTTTCAAGTGTGAAGTTGTGTGGCTCGAAATGCGATTTGATGATATCAATACAAGCGAGGAATCCAGAGTCTTCACCCTTAGAGTACTTCTTCATCATTTCAGTGATTCTATCACTTAATGCTAGACTGTGTACTACACTATTGTCAAATGGATCAATGTCCTCAAAGAATCTGCCTTGAGAGTTAGGGTATTTGGGATTTTTCCAAGAGAGATACTTGGCAAAATAAGTGCCAGGATACTTGTCTATCATGTCGTGCTGAACCTGAACTAGTTCAAGTTCTTTACCTTTCACCTGTGCCTCAATGCGTTTCCTGTAAGGGCTATCACGCATTCCTTTTCTCAATGTTTTAATCTCATTTCTGTTACGAGTCTCAAGTTGAAAGTAAGCAAATGCAGCTGTATTTTCTCTCGAGTCTGGTGCTGTTCTATTCGCTCCAAGTCGACTAGACTTGAACTGTAGATTTACATCTCTTTCGTCGGGATTAAGCACGATAAGTGTTTTATTGTTAGCCTTACCGTTAAGTATAAGCTCATAAAACCCACGACTTACTTCAACGCTAGGGAAGTTAAAAGCAGCACCATCAACCACAGCACTGTCAATCAAAGTCTTTGTTCGAGCTTCTGTTAGATATAGATGAAGCATTGACCCGTTTTCAGCAGGTAGAGAACCGTGAAGTCTTATGTTTCCGGTTTTGTCACCCCTGTTTTGGTCGTTAGTTCCATTTTTATATTTAAGCGAAACAACATCAGTTTGAGTTGATGATGAAGTGCTTTGTGTTGCGATGCCAGAAGTTTCCACTTCAGTATTAGTAGTGTTTCCAACACAAGCAGTTAAAATCAAAATTAATCCGCTAGCAATCCATGTCATGATTTTCATATCTATAAATTATGCTTCAATTCTCAAATAGAAAGGCTATCAAATGTACGAATTGCAACCCGTACGATTTGTAGTCTTAAGTTAATTTGTCTTATCTGTTAAAAGAAGAACCTTTTTTACCGTCGCTCTTAGGAACATTGCCTTTGAATTTAGACTTCTTGAATCCGCCTTTTTTAAAGCCTTCATTCTTGAAACCGCCTTTCTGATAACTTCCTCCACCAGAAGATCTGTTTTCAGAGCCTCTGTCAGAATTGTCTCGAGAGCTAGAATTTCCATAGCTGCTCTGAGAATTGCCTCTGTCTGATGATGGGCCAAATGAAGATCCACCGTATCCACCTCGGCTATCGCTTCTGTTGTCGCCGCCACGGTTATCGCTTCTGCTGTCACGTCCGCCACCGTATCCGCCACTAGAGCGTTCGCTACGGTTATCGCTTCTGTTGTCGCTTCCGCTATCACGTCCGCCACCGTGTCCGCCACTAGAGCGTTCGCTACGGTTATCGCTTCTGTTGTCGCTTCTGCTATCACGTCCGCCACCGTATCCGCCACTAGAGCGTTCGCTTCTGTTTTCGCTTCTGCTATCACGTCCGCCACCGTATCCGCCACTAGAGCGTTCGCTACGGTTTTCGCTTCTGTTGTCACGTCCGCTATCACGTCCTCCGCTATCACGTCCTCCACTAGTGCGTTCGCTACGGTTATCGCTTCTGTTGTCGCTTCTGCTATCACGTCCGCCGCCGTATCCGCCACTAGAGCGTTCGCTACGGTTGCTGTCTTTACGGTCAAAATTTCTAGGGCTTCTGTCTTCACTAGAAAATTCACGCTTCTTGTACCCTCTTGATGGAGAATTACTAGTATCAGATGTTCTTCTGTCGTCACGTCCTCTCTCACCACGATTTCTGTCGTTACGGTCTCTTCCGCCGCCGCCACTTCTGCCGTAGCTACTGCCACCCCCGCTACCGCCACTTCGACCGTAGCTACCACCGCTACCACCACCGCTACCGCGGTTTCTGCTTTTCTTGAACCCCTTGCCGCTAGGCTTGTAATCCATACCTACTGGTTCCATAGGCATATTGAAAGGTTGATCAGTAATAAGATCAATTTCTTTTCCAATTAACTTCTGTATACCTCTAAGGTGATTTCTTTCCTCGCCTTCATTACAAAAAGAGACTGCAACTCCAGATCTTCCAGCACGACCAGTTCTACCGATACGGTGAACGTAGCTTTCAGCTAGGTTCGGAAGCTCGAAATTGATTACGTGACTTAATTCATCTACGTCAATACCTCTAGAAGCGATGTCAGTAGCCACGAGGACTCTCACTTTCCCTTGCTTAAACTTCTTTAAAGCACGCTCTCTAGCTGGCTGAGATTTGTTTCCGTGAATAGCTTCAGATGCAATGTTATTGTTCTGAAGATGCGTTACAACTTTATCTGCTCCGAATTTAGTTCTTGTGAAGACTAAAGCATTAGTTATTTCGTCGGAGTCTAGTATATGTACAATTAGATCCTTTTTATCGGATTGACGTACATAGTATACTTTCTGATCTACTGTTTCAGCTGCTGAGCTGACAGCTTCGATCTGGACGCTTATAGGGTCTGTAAGAATGTTACTAGACAGCTTGACGATATTAGCTGGCATTGTGGCCGAGAAGAATAGAGTTTGTCTATCCGCAGGGCACATCTTAATAATCTTAGTGATGTCTGGAAGAAAGCCCATATCTAACATTGTGTCAGCTTCATCTAGAACTAGGAATTCTATATCCCCTAGCCTTATGTGGCCTTGGTTGCATAGATCCAGTAATCTTCCTGGTGTTGCTACAATGATGTCAACTCCTCTTCTAATGGCATCAACTTGACGTCGCTGAGGTGTTCCCCCGAAAACAACGGTTGATCTCAGGTTAGAGCAAGCCATGTACTTGCGTAGGTTCTCATCAATCTGTGATGCGAGTTCGCGAGTTGGAGTTAAGATAAGACCTCGAACAGGCTTAGTGCGTCCTTGTGACTTAGGCGGTCTTGAGCCTAGAACATGAACCATTGGAAGTGCAAAGGCTGCTGTTTTACCAGTGCCTGTTTGAGCGCAACCAAGGAGGTCCTTGCCGTCAATAACATGAGGAATAGCTTGTTCCTGAATAGGGGTTGGCTTTTCATAGCCAAGGGGTTGAATTGCGTCGAGAACCGAATCGCTCAACCCTAGATCTTTAAAAGACATAGAGAAAATAATATGTTCGCACGAAGACGTGTGCGAGTAACGTGCCGAGTCATGAAGTGGCGCGTGCCGACAACGGCTAAGGCACGCAAGCGTCTTTTAACGCGGTGCAAAGCTACGAAATTTTTCGCTAAGTTACATAGATTAACTAATTAAGCTAATTCTGGAGCAGGTCTACCTAAGTTTTTTAGAGTGGTAGTGTGCATCTTAAGTGCATCTCCGAATGTCATATCCGCTCTGTAAGAGATGTTGTATTCCTCAGCGGTCTCCTTTACAATCTTCGATAAAGCCTTGTAATGAACGTGACAGATGTTAGGGAACAAATGATGTTCGATCTGAAAATTCAAGCCTCCGCATAAGTAGGTTAATAGCCTATTATTCACTCCGAAATTTGCTGTAGACTCTAGCTGATGCTCGAGTCGAGTAGAATCAAGTTTGAGCCCTCCGTCTTCTACCTGAGGAAATAAATTCTTCTCCATTACGTGTGCTGGCTGGAAGATGATAGCCATTAAGAAACCTGCTACCGCATGCATTACCGCCCATCCTAGTAGGATAGCCCACCAAGAGATACTACTGAAAATCAGTGGAAGTGCTAATGAGTAAGTGAAATAAATAGATTTAGTAAACAGCATGTGAAAGAAAATACTCTTAGTAGTTCTTCCAGTTGTTTTAATTAAATCTTTCTTGTGGTAGCGAGCTAGAGACATCCAATCTTTAGGTAGCATCCAGAAAATCGTCATAAGTGAGTAAAGAGCCCAAGCGTAGATGTGTTGGAATCTGTGAATCTTGTATAATGGTTTATGAGGGTTGAATCTCAAAACAGATGCTGGATCGATATCCTCATCTAAGCCGTCTATGTTAGTGAATGTGTGGTGAAGTACATTGTGTTGAATATTCCACATTTCTGCATTTCCTCCCACAAGATCCACAGTACGTCCCATAAGCTTGTTAATCCATTGGTTCTTGCTATAAGAATTATGGTTACCGTCGTGCATGATGTTTAATCCGATGCCGGCGAGTCCTAATCCCATAACAATCTCAGCAACCCAGAACCAAACTCCACCAGAGATTACTCCGAATGTGAATAGTGCCCAAGGTGTGAAATACAAGGCAAGCATTAGAGATGTCTTGAAATACATGCTAAATCCTCCAGATTTCTTCTTTCCAGATTCTTCAAAATAATTTTCAACTCGTTCACGTAGAACCTTACCAAAACCAGAGGTTTCTCTTGCAAATCTTACTACAGGTAGCTTCATGTTTTTAATTTTGATGCTTAATTAAGTGCGAAATTACACTGCTTAATCAATAAAATGTCTCTATAGAGTCACAATTTTCCCCACTTTGATTGTTGAATTCCCTTATTATGTCCTACCTAGTGCGTCTATGGGGTCTAATAGTGCAGCTTTTCTAGCTGGATAGTATCCACTTGCTATGCTCGTAATCATACATAGTGTCAGTCCTATGAATATCCAAATCCACGGTATTACAAAAGGTGTTTCAAAGAATATCGCTATCAGGTTGCCAAGCCCTAATCCCGCAAGAATTCCCACAGATCCACCCAGCTGGCCTATTATAATGACTTCAACGAGAAACTGTGTTCTTATAGCTCTTGCACTAGCTCCAAGAGATTTTCTAGTTCCTATTTCTCTGGTACGTTCTGAAACACTGACTAGCATGATGTTCATAAGGCCTATGCCGGCACCGAAGAGTGTTATTATTCCTATAACTGCTGCAGCGATTGTTATGCCGGAAGTTGCTTCTATCATGGTGTCGACTAAGGAATTGCTTTGGCTTATTTCGAAGGAGCTGTCTTTTCCAGGTGCGTCTTTCCGCACCATTCTCATCGCACCTGTTGCTATTTCTGTTGCGTAAGGAATGTTTTCTGTTTTTTCTACAGAACAAACCAAACTATAACTCCTGTTTTTATCAGAAAACTGCCTTCTCGCAGACGGGATAGTTATTAAGCATTGGTTATCCTGAGACATCCCGAACCCCGACCCACGTGATTCAAGCACCCCTATAATTCTGTATCTAGAGCCTTTAAGCATGATGTCCTCGCCTACGGGTTCTTCCCATTCTTCGAATAGTTTACTTACTATTTTACTGCCTATTACGATCATAGCTGGGCTTTGCTCACCTTCGATAGAAGTAAACCCCCTGCCTTCTGAGAGTGGTATGCTAGATACTTTTAAATAATTACCATCTACACCTAAGATCTGGGAGTTAGGGTCGGTGCGTTTCGTTCCGCGGCTTATTATTGCTGTAGAGGTGGCGAAAATCGATGCACTTGTAGTTAGGTCTACTTGTTTATTTGACATAATACTTTTTGTGAAGCGCCTCACATTATCGTAAGAAATAGGGTCTGTGGGAGCTTTGCGTCTTCCGTGGGTGATTCCGCCAGTTCGTTTGGGCTTAATAGTGAAAGTATTAGTTCCGATAGAAGAAAACTCCTGTACTATGTTAGCCTTTAGGGATTCCGTCGCCGTAACCATCGCAATTAATGCCATGATACCCATTCCTATTATTCCTACGGTGAGGGTGGTTCTGAGTGCTTGGCCTTTTATGGAGCGGATAGCCACCTTTACTTGTTCTAAGAATACGGACCTACTCATCTTCATGTCCCGAAGGTAGTGACGTATCTTTGCCTTCTGAATTTAAAAAAGAAGAGACATGACTTTTGATATCGATATGATTAAAAAGGTATACGCCGGATTTCCTAAGCGTGTAGAGGCGGCAAGAGAGTTAGCTGGACGACCACTTACATTGGCTGAAAAGATTCTGAACGCTCACTTATGGGATGGTTCTCCTGATCAGGTGTACCAAAGAGGGGTTGATTATGTTGATTTCGCGCCAGACCGTGTGGCTATGCAAGACGCGACGGCACAGATGGCTTTATTGCAGTTCATGCAAGCGGGAAAGAAGAAGGTAGGTGTCCCATCAACTGTTCATTGTGACCACTTGATTCAAGCTAAAGTCGAGGCGACTTCTGATCTTCAGAATGCTATAAACCAAAACAACGAGGTCTTCAATTTCCTAGAATCTGTGTCCGATAAATACGGAATAGGTTTCTGGAAGCCGGGTGCGGGGATTATTCACCAGGTAGTACTTGAAAATTACGCTTTCCCAGGGGGAATGATGATAGGTACTGACTCTCACACGGTTAATGCCGGTGGTTTGGGTATGGTGGCTATAGGTGTGGGAGGAGCTGATGCTGTGGATGTGATGGCAGGTCTTCCCTGGGAGCTTAAGTTCCCTAAGCTGATAGGAATTAAACTTACGGGTAAGTTGAGTGGTTGGTTAAGTGCGAAGGATGTTATTCTTAAAGTTGCTGGTATATTGACTACTAAAGGAGGGACAGGAGCTATCGTTGAGTACTTCGGCGACGGGGCTATAGGCCTTTCTTGTACAGGTAAAGGAACGATTTGTAATATGGGGGCGGAGATAGGCGCTACTACGTCGCTCTTTGGATATGACGAGAGTATGGGGCGTTACTTGCGCTGTACCGATCGTTCGGACATAGCTGATGCAGCTGATGCTATAGCTAGTCATCTAACAGGTGACCCTGAGGTGTATGCTGATCCAGAACGTTACTTCGATGAGGTGATAGAAATCAATTTGGATGAGATGGAGCCACATATAAATGGACCGTTTACTCCGGATTTGGCCACGCCTGTATCTAAAATGAAAGAAGCTGCTAAAGCTAATGGATGGCCTACATCTATCGAGTATGGATTAATAGGTTCTTGTACGAATTCGAGCTATGAGGATATCAGTCGTTCTGCGTCTGTGGCTAAAGAAGCGGTAGAATTAGACATTGAGCCTAAGGGGATATTAAATATCACGCCTGGATCTGAGCTAGTAAGATTTACTATAGAGAGAGATGGGATGATTAAGACCTTTAAGCAGCTTGGAGCTAAAGTTTTTGCTAATGCTTGTGGTCCTTGTATAGGGCAGTGGGCTAGATCAGGTGCTGAGAAGAATGAGAAGAACTCTATCATTCACTCCTTTAACAGGAACTTTTCTAAACGTGCTGACGGTAATCCTAACACACACGCTTTTGTAGCTTCTCCAGAGCTTGTTACCGCGATTACAATTGCAGGGGATTTGACATTCAATCCTATAACTGACCCATTGTACACGCGAGCGGGGAAGAGGGTTATGCTTAGCGAACCTGTAGGGGAGGAACTTCCTTCTAAGGGGTTTGATGTGGAGGACGCAGGATATTTAGAGCCAGCTGAAGATGGTTCTGGGATAGATGTTGTGGTGGATTCTGAATCTGAG
>Ga0308023_1000605_pt1 | contig 10725 bp, 6 predicted proteins | sample Neamet418_FD_201294 | JGI IMG/M metagenome (GOLD analysis project Ga0308023, IMG submission 201294) | Marine microbial communities from water near the shore, Antarctic Ocean - #418 | ecosystem: Environmental > Aquatic > Marine > Unclassified | place: Southern Ocean | collected 2014-10-03
AAAAGACAGTGAGGAAGATTTGGTTTCTCGTCCACCGATTATAACAGTCATGGGTCACGTTGACCACGGTAAAACCTCACTTCTGGATTACGTGCGAAAAGCCAATGTAATTGCAGGTGAAGCAGGCGGGATTACCCAGCATATTGGCGCTTACTCTGTCGTTGTCGAAAGTGGCCAACAGATCACATTCTTAGATACTCCAGGTCACGAGGCCTTCACTGCGATGCGTGCTCGTGGTGCTCAAGTTACAGATTTAGCAATCATTGTTATTGCGTCTGACGATGCGGTAATGCCTCAAACAAAGGAGGCTATTCACCACGCTCAAGCGGCTGAAATACCTATGATTTTTGCGCTTAATAAAATGGACAGGGAAGCGGCTAATCCAGACAAGATCAAAAAGGAACTCAGCGAGATGAATGTGCTGGTTGAGGAGTGGGGAGGAAAATATCAGTGCCAAGAAATCTCTGCGAAAGAGGGTACAAACATTGAAGAATTACTTGAGAAAGTACTTTTAGAAGCAGAGATGCTTGAATTAAAAGCAAACCCTGCAAAACGTGCTGTGGGTACAGTCGTCGAAAGTACACTAGATATTGGACGTGGATATGTCACGAACCTGTTGGTTGAGTCTGGTACGCTTCACGTAGGAGACCCTATACTTGCGGGCCAGTATTCAGGTAAAATTAAAGCGATGTTTGATGAACGCGGAAACCGTGTTGATGAAGCAGGACCTTCTGTTCCTGTCTCTGTTCTCGGTTTTGATGGCGCGCCAAATGCAGGAGATAATTTCAACGTGTTTGAAGATGAGAAAGAAGCGCGTACAATCGCTGTTAAAAGACAGCAGCGTCAACGTGAGCAGGGTGTTCGTACTCAGAAGAGTGTCACTCTTGAGGAATTGGGACGTCGTATTGCAGTGGGAGAATTCAAGGAGCTCAACCTTATTGTTAAAGGTGATGTGGATGGATCTATCGAGGCTCTCGGGGATTCTCTTGAAAAACTTTCTACTGAGAAGGTTCAAGTTAAGATTATCCACAAGGCAGTAGGTCAGATTTCAGAATCAGATATACTCCTTGCGTCAGCATCAAACGCTTACATTATTGGCTTCCAAGTACGTCCTTCAGCAACTGCTCGTAAACTCGCGGAAGAAGAGGAAGTACAGATCAAGCTATACTCTGTCATCTACAAAGCAATTGAAGAGATTCGTGAAGCAATGGAGGGACTTCTGTCAGCGAAGATCGAAGAGAAAGTTGTTGGAAGTGCTGAAATTCGTGAGACCTTTAAGATTTCTAAAATCGGAACGATTGCCGGCTGTATCGTCAATGAGGGCAAGATTTTGCGTTCCAATAAGGTTCGGGTACTTCGTGAGGGAATCGTCGTTTATACGGGCTTGTTAGGTTCGCTCAAGAGATTCAAAGACGACGCAAAGGAAGTCGCAAAAGGATACGAGTGCGGACTAAATATTGATAAGTTTAACGACATTAAAGTCGGAGACGTTATCGAGGCTTACGAAGAAATAGAGGTAAAACAAACGTTAGATAGTTAATCTACAGACGTTCAAAGTTTAGGTGTTTCTATATCCGTTGGGACAATTACTGCATTAGGGTAGCGTTTTTTCAATGCTCCCAATTCAAATTCGGCCTCCCATCGGTCCCTGTAATTTCCTACGGAGACAATATAGTTTGGTGCGATTGATTCCAGATAGACCTTTTTTCCTGCAAGTTGACGTCTGCATTTGGCGCGAACTTCACGTGCACTTTCTAGATCGCCAAAATGAATTTGAACACGATATCCTTTTAGATGATTAACCTCATCAAGCGCATTTGCATTGATGCTCATTATTGAGGAGTCCATATAAATTTGAACGTGTCCCATTCCGATTCTTTTTTCTAACACGTCGATTCCATCAATAACATTGATAGAATCAATCTTCTCAATGATGTTTTCATGAATTGTAATGGAACTATCTGAAGGGATTATTTGTTCAACAACCTGGGTTGTGTCGGGTGCGGATCGAAATATGTTTTTCCACCAAGAGCTACCCTCCTGGGCGAAGCTCGATGAAGGTTCCGCAAAGAAACACAAAGCCACAGTTGTGATGTTTAAAATAAATCGAACAAGCTTATTCATGATACAAATCTAATGGATGTATTCATTTTAAGCGCCTTACAAATTGAAATTTGTTTGGAAACAGTCTAAATAAGCAGAGCTACTGACATTGCTATGACATAAAGATGTGATAAACGTAAATTTCATTGTATTTTTGCACGATAATTGAGTGTACTCGATTGATATGAAAAAACCTATGAACAGTCGTTTGATCCGCGTTCAACATTTAGCACTAGCTATATGTACAGTACTATTTTTCCAGGTTTCTGGAGTTGGTGCACAAAGCATCTGGGAGGCTGGTGACCCTATAAGTGGCCAAACACTTTTTAATACAAACTGTGCGTCTTGCCATAAGATTACTGATGAAGTCCTTGTAGGGCCAGGTTTGTTAGGTATTCAGGATCGATGGGGATCAAGCGATGAGATGCTTGTTCAGTGGATTCAAAATCCCCAAGAGGCCCATGAATCAGGAGACAAGTATATCAAAGGATTGGTCGATCGTTATGTCGGAACCTACGGATGGATGACAGCTCAAGCTGTTTCTAAGGAGGAAATCGGAGACATTATGGCCTACGTAAGTAACCCTCCAGAAGTTCTAGGGGCTACTGCTGATGCGAGCGCCGATTGTCCTACGCTAGATTATGACAAAGTAGAGGAATCTGAATCTGGGAATGCGATTTGGTTCCTGATCTTGTTTGTTCTTTTCATCACGATTGCACTTGGTGCATCAGGTGTAAAGCGTTCACTAACAGATGTGTTGGCAGAGAAAAATGGTGAGGCGTTGTTGCCTGACTCTAGTTATATGCAGCGTTTAGGCGGATGGATTTGGAACAACCTTGTATTTGTTTCTTTGCTAGGCGTATTCTTTGTCTTATATCTTGTAGTAGCTGGTTATTCAGCGCTCATGGACATTGGTCTTTATGCCGACTACAGCCCAGATCAACCCATTGAATTTATCCACAGCGTTCACGTTTGTGAGAACGAAATAGATTGCAAGTACTGTCACCACAGTGCTTATGAATCGAAACATGCTGGAATCCCGAGTGCAAACGTTTGTATGAATTGCCACAAAGCAATTAAAAAAGGAAAAATATCGGGCACGGCAGAGATCGAAAAGATTTACGCTGCGATAGGTTTTGATTCAAACTCAGGGACGTACATAGATGGTGAAGGGGAGATTGGCAATCTGTTACCTCAGGACAGTTATGACGGTGAGCCCATTAAATGGAACAAGGTGCATAACCTCCCTGACCACGTGTTCTTCAGCCATCAACAACATGTCACGGTTGGTGGTCTTCAGTGCCAAAACTGCCACGGTGACGTCAGCACATACAGTGTAGGACGTATTGCCCCAGTGGAGGAGATCAATGAGTTGGTAGATGCATTTCCTGGTTTAATTCAACTGTCAAAGCCTACCCTTACGATGGGATGGTGTCTTGAATGCCACAATAAGGCAGAGGTTGATTTGACCAGCAACGGATATTACGAAGAGCTTCATGAAAGACTCAATGACTCTGAAAGAGGAAATGAGGAATTACGTCGCTACCTAGAAGATGATAAAATCACTGTTAGAGAACTTGGTGGCTGGGAATGCTCCAAGTGTCACTATTGAACCCCTGATTCTGACGCCACATGGCTAATACGAAAAAATACTGGTCCGGTTTAGACGAATTAGACGGCACGGATGCTTTCCAGGAAATCCAATCTAAGGAATTCCAAGAGCAAATCCCTGTCGATAAATTTTTAGCAGACGAGAAATTAAATTCAACGACCACAGGTCGCCGAGATTTTTTAAAATTCATGGGTTTTTCTCTGACCGCAGCTACGCTTGCGGCGTGTGAGACACCCGTTATAAAATCTATTCCATACACAAATAAACCAGCCGAGATTACGCCTGGTGTTGCGAATTACTATGCGTCTTCCTACTACGACGGCATGGATTACGCGAATATTTTAGTTAAAACGAGAGAGGGGCGTCCGATTTTTGTAAAAGGAAATGCAGCCACTGGTATAGGCGCTGGTAAAGCGAATGCACGTGTGATAGGTTCTGTCATGGAGCTGTATGACAAAGCGCGTTTAGAAGGCCCTACAAAAAAGGGTGAGGCGACAACTTGGTCGGACCTGGATACTGCAGTTTCTGAATCAATCAATGGCAATGGAAGAGCCGTCGTTCTGTCAAATACGATTGTGAGTCCATCTACAAGAAAAGCGATTGAATCGCTTGGAGTTGAACACATTCAGTACGATGCGATTTCTTACAGAGCGCTTCGTGAAGCACAAGCGGCATCTTTTGGCGTAAATGCAGTGCCACATTATGACTTCTCAAAAGCCAAAGTCGTTGTCAGTATCGCCGCGGATTTCTTAAACTCTTGGCTTACTTCAACACAGTTTGCACCTGATTATGCGTCACTCAGAAATCCAAACGGTGGATCTCAATCCAAGCATTTTCAGTTTGAATCTGTCATGTCAATGACCGGCACGAACGCAGATGTTCGAACAATGATCAGCCCATCTGAGGAAGGGAAGGTTGCAGCAGGAATCCTTGCTGTTTTAAAAGGGGGGGCAGTCTCGAACTTAGATGCAAAACTTTCTTCTCGTGTCAAAGCTGCAGCAAATGCACTTTCAGGTTCTAAGGGAGAATCATTGCTGATCGCCGGAACAAACGATCTTTCAACCCAGACGATTGTCGCAGCGATAAACCAACTGTTGGGAAATTACGGAACGACGATTGACCTAGAAAGACCTTCTCAAGCGTTTCGCGGAGATGAATCTGCAGCGACACAATTAATTGCTGACATGAATTCAGGCAAGGTGTCAACGCTGATCACGTATGGTTGCAATCCTTCCTACGATATGCCAAACGCTCAAGCCTTTAACTCTGGCTTAGCGAAGGTTTCTACTTCTGTGAGTATGAATGGCGTTGCTGATGAAACTGCAAGTCGTTCAACATTTGTAGCGCCTGATCACCATTATCTCGAAAGCTGGAATGACTTAAGTCTTCGTGCTGGCCGAATAGACCTTGTCCAACCTACAATTGAGCCTCTGTTTAACACAAGAGCCGCGCAAGAATCATTCTTGGTTTGGTCAAGTGCTGAAAATTCTGATTGGTACACCTTCCTTCGCAGTCAGTACAATGGTGCTTACACATCAGATGCACTTTACTCGGATTCGGATTGGAACAGTGCCATTCACGATGGAAATATGGTGGGGAATAATTTATCTGAATCACCGAATTACACAGCCTCAATTGAGACTTCGCTTGCTGAGCGAAAAGTGTCAAAAGTGAAGGGGGGTGATATGGAATTGGTAACCTACGTAAAAGCAACAGCAGGGGCAGGTCAGCATGCAGCGAATCCGTTTCTTCAGGAGACACCAGATCCAGTTTCTAAAGTGACTTGGGACAACTACGTAACGATGTCTAAATCAGATATGGTTGCGCTTGGTCTGAACACATATATCGCTCAGGAAGATCTGGCGACAGTTGTGAAAGTCACAGTAGGCGACAAGCAAATTGAACTTCCTGCGTATATGCAACCGGGTCAGAAGCCAGGTACGATCGGTATCGCTTTGGGGTATGGAAGAGGATCAAATGGTGAAAACATCGGTCAGGCGGCCTACCAAACTGGCGAGAAAGGACAGCACCTGATGCTAGATTCTGGTCTACCCATGCCTATCGGAGTGAATGCATTCCCACTGACTTCAAATTCAGAAGGAAACACAATTTATGCGAGCTACGATGTAAATATCGAAGCAACAGACCGAGAGTATCCACTTGCTTGTACTCAAATTCACAACACCTATATGGGGCGTGATTCTGTCGTTCGTGAAACGTCATTTGATTCATACCTCGCTGAAGCTGATAAGCCTAAAGGGAAAGCCTCTTGGAACATGGCGCATGCTTTGAATGTTCACGATGACACCAATCACGATGGTGTGATTGATGCCAGAGATAAAGAAAACACAAGTGAGTTTGATCTTTGGCACAGCCATCCAGTAAAAGATGTAGGACATCGATGGGGCATGACGATAGATTTAACAACCTGTACGGGTTGTAGTGCTTGTGTCACAGCGTGTAGTATTGAGAATAACGTGAGCGTTGTGGGTAAGGATGAGGTTCTTCGTCACCGCGACATGCATTGGATCAGAATCGATCGTTACTACGCGTCAGATTATTCTCTCGAGAAAGGGGAGGATGAAGGCGTTGGCGTTATTTCTAGCTATGGTCTTATGGAGGATCCTGCTGAGAACCCTCAAACGGTTCACATGCCTATGATGTGTCAGCACTGCAACCATGCTCCCTGCGAGACGGTTTGTCCTGTAGCTGCCACCACGCATAGCAATGAGGGTTTAAACCAAATGACTTACAACAGATGTATAGGCACGCGTTACTGCGCGAATAACTGCCCGTACAAGGTTCGTAGATTTAACTGGTTCAACTACAAAGGGCACTCGAAATTTGAAAACGTAAATCCAGCGCACGATTCTCTTGCACGTTTGGTTCTCAATCCCGATGTCACTGTTCGTGCCCGTGGCGTCATGGAGAAATGCTCGATGTGTGTCCAGCGTATTCAATCTGGAAAACTTGAAGCAAAAAAGGCTGGGACTGCGATTAATGATGGTGAGGTTGTTACAGCTTGTGCTGAAGCATGTCCGTCAAACGCAATTGCATTTGGAGACTTAAATGACACTGGTTCGCAGGTGCGTGCCATTTCTGAAAACAATCGTTCTTACCACGCACTAGAAGAAATAGGTGTACAGCCAAATGTCTTCTATATGACAAAGGTTAGGAATGTAGATAGTAACGAAGCTTGATTTAACTACAATGCAGAAAGAATCAGCAATACGCGAACCGTTAATCCTAGGTCACAAGACCTATAAGGATATTACAGACGATGTGGTCGGACCGATTGTGGGTCCTGCTTCACTCGGTTGGAAAATTATGATTACGATATCGAGCATCGTTGCCCTTTATGGCATTGGCTCAATTTTATACCTCATCAGCACTGGTATTGGCGTTTGGGGTTTGAATAAAACTGTGGGATGGGCTTGGGATATTACCAACTTCGTATGGTGGGTAGGCATCGGTCACGCCGGCACCTTGATTTCTGCAGTTCTCCTCCTGTTCCGACAAAAATGGCGCATGGCGATTAACCGCTCAGCAGAGGCGATGACCATCTTTGCGGTGATCATGGCTGCCGTTTTTCCAGGAATACATATGGGAAGGATTTGGTTGGCTTATTATGTTTTCCCCTTGCCCAATCAATTCGGGTCGCTTTGGGTCAATTTCAACAGTCCACTTCTTTGGGATGTATTTGCGATTTCCACATATTTCTCAGTATCACTTGTATTCTGGTACGTCGGATTGATTCCTGATTTCGCGACAATTCGCGACAGGGTTACGAAGCCATTTGCAAAGAAGATGTATGGCATTATGAGTTTTGGTTGGAGTGGTCGTGCAAAACACTGGAATCGTTTTGAAGAGCTAAGTTTGGTTCTTGCGGGTATTGCCACCCCACTCGTATTCTCTGTACACTCGATTGTATCTATGGACTTTGCGACGTCGGTTATTCCAGGATGGCACACGACAATTTTCCCTCCTTACTTTGTGTCTGGAGCTGTATTTTCTGGGTTTGCCATGGTCCAAACGCTTTTGCTCGTGATGCGTAAAGCCTATAAACTCGAAGACTATATCCATGTGAAGCATGTCGAGTACATGAACATCGTTATTATTGTGACGGGTTCCATTGTGGGTGTCGCTTATCTGACTGAGTTGTTTATTTCTTGGTATTCTGGTGTAGAGTATGAAAGCTATGCATTCATCAACCGTTTCTCAGGACCTTATAAAGCAGCTTACTGGACGATGATGACCTGCAACGTAATAAGTCCCCAACTGTTCTGGTTCAAGAAAATTAGACGGTCCCTGGTTGCGACATTCATCTTGTCAATCGTGGTGAATATCGGGATGTGGTTTGAGCGTTACGTCATTATCGTCACTTCTCTTCACAGAGATTACCTGCCATCTAGTTGGGGAGAGTTTATTCCTACCGCAACTGACGTTGGGATCTTTATTGGCACACTGGGAATATTTCTGACCCTTTTCCTCGCCTTTACGAGATTCTTCCCAGTACTCGCTTTGAATGAGCTTAAGACGATATTAAAGTCCAGCGGAGAGTCTTACAAAAATGAACAAGTCAAATAATACCATCATGAAAAAGGTATTCCACGTCATGTATGACGACGACGAAAAGCTACTGGTAGCAGCTCGTGAACTTGTAAGCAAGGGCATACATGTAAACGAAGTTTATTCACCATTCCCTATTCACGGTATTGATCCTGTGATTGGAATTAAGCGTACGCGATTGGCCATTACATCTTTCATGTATGCCATGTCAGGCTTATCATTGGCCGTCTTCTTTATGTGGTATACCATGATTTCTGATTGGCCTATGAATATCGGTGGAAAGCCAAGTTTCTCTTTGCTTGAAAATTTACCGGCCTTTATCCCCGTATCATTTGAGTTCTCAGTTTTTTGTGCAGCCCATGGAATGGTCATTACGTACCTCCTTCGCAATGGAACGCTTCCTGGAATGCCTGCGACAAACCCTGATCCAAGAACGACAGATGACAAGTTCGTCATGGAGATTACGACAGATACAAATAGCATGAATGCTCAGGATCTTGAATCGGAAATTAAGAAAACCGATGTATTCGAACTAAGCATCAAAGACGTGAAGGAATCATGATGCACAAAACAATACAATACACCACGTTAGTGATTGTAGCTTTTGCTATGATGACGTCATGTACAACAGATCCAAATAGCCCAGGTGTTGAATACATGCCTGACATGTACCGATCTCCTGCGGTAGAAGCTTACGTCGATTATGGCGAGGATCCGTATTATGTGACAGAGGAAGTAGCGGTGTCGCAACGCAACAAGCAAAGTGCACGTAAGCCTGTTGCGGGTACGATTGCATTTCAAGGAGAAGACAAGGCGTTTGGCCTTCCATACCCTTATTCAAATACGCCAGAAGGCTATGAAATGGCGGGGAAAGAGAATTTTTCACCACTGCCTACAACACCAGAAAACATTGAGGCAGGAGCGTTAACTTTTGGATTAATGTGTTCGCATTGTCACGGCGAGAAAGGAAACGGAGATGGTGCCATTTCTAAGAATGGCCATATCCTTGGTATCCCCGATTTCTCAGCGAAATTGAAAGACCTTCCAGAAGGAAAGATGTATCACACCTTGATGTATGGCAAAGGTCTCATGGGTTCTCATGCATCTCAGATATCTCCCAAAGGGCTTTGGCAGATTATACAATACATTAAAGTCATGCAAAATGGAGGGGAGATGCCTTCCGTTGACGAAGATGTTGCAGAGGGAATGACTGAAACTCAAAATAACAACTAACCATGGAATTCAAATTTGAAGGACGTGCTAAGCTGATTACTCAAGTCTTAATGGCTGTGGGATTAATCGCTCTTGTTGGAGGATATCTAACAGACCATTCTGACCATCACCAAAGATGGTGGGCGAATTTACTTGTCAATGGATTTTTCTATTTTTCGATCTCTTTGGCGGCACTGTTTTTCTATGCATTGCAGTATGCTACAGAAAGCGCTTGGTCCGTCGTAATTAAACGTTTCTTAGAAGCCATGTTTGGGTATATGCCCTATGGTGCGGCTGTCATAGTCATCGTTCTGTTGGCTGGACATTTGGACTTACACCACTTGTATCATTGGATGGACACCTCGCTTTATCATGAGTTTATGACCGTAGATGGTGGCGTGACGACCTATGCAGACAAAGAAGTTTCAGGCGCTGTTGTGAATCCGAACTACGATCACATCATTGCTGGAAAGAAAGGATATTTCTCAGCTTGGTTCTTCTGGTTACGGACCATTATTTACCTTGCAACATTCCTTGGTTTTGCGATGTTATTTCGCAAGTGGTCTCTTCAAGAAGACAAGGAACCCAACCTTGATCTACACTATAAGGTGTTCCGTCGTAGCGCGCTGTTCTTGGTGTTTTTCGCAGTGTTCTCTTCTACGCTATCTTGGGATTGGCTAATGTCCATCGACCCTCACTGGTTTAGTACACTCTATGGATGGTATTTATTTGCGGGCATGTGGGTCGCGATGATCATCTTCACACACGTTACAATTCTTTGGTTGAGAACACAAGGGTACTTCCCCGAAATTTCGGACAGTCACATGCACGATTTGGGAAAATGGATGTTCGCAATCTCAATGTTGTGGAGCTACCTTTTCTTTAGCCAGTTTATGCTGATCTGGTATTCAAACATTCCTGAAGAAGTGACTTACTACGTGAATCGAGTGTTCACAGATTATAAAGTTCCTTTCATTCTCATGTTTGCGATCAACTTCATTGTTCCCTTTCTTGTCTTGATCTCTAGAGACACAAAAAGAAACCCCAAATTTATACTGCCCGTTGCTTTCCTCATATTTGTAGGTCACTTCGCGGATGTATATCTCTTGGTCATTCCAGGAACGATGTTTAATCACAATGTTTTTGGTTTTTTTGAAGTCGGATTGTTCCTTGGTTTCCTTGGATTGTTCGTTAACAGAACATTATCGACGCTCTCAAAAGCTCCACTG
>Ga0308023_1000609_pt1 | contig 10660 bp, 8 predicted proteins | sample Neamet418_FD_201294 | JGI IMG/M metagenome (GOLD analysis project Ga0308023, IMG submission 201294) | Marine microbial communities from water near the shore, Antarctic Ocean - #418 | ecosystem: Environmental > Aquatic > Marine > Unclassified | place: Southern Ocean | collected 2014-10-03
TATATCGCAAACCTATTATATCTTCTAGAAAGTCTAAAAGAAGTTTGTTATACAATTTCAAGTAAATTTTAAAATACTTTTATGTATCAGTCTATATATTCAGTGAACTAATAATTCAATTGCACACCTTTATACCAAAGTAGAATATATATTTTTGCAAAGCTAGTAAATAGTTTTTACTTTTCATAATTATGCTGATTTCAGCTTTTGTTGTATATATTCTTGTCTTCTTTTTAGCTCTTTTATGAACTTCATTGCGTTTGCTTTTTCTTCCATTCTTATTAAATTTAAAGGTTTAAAATTAACAAAAATCATATACTAGAATTTTACACTAAGCAGTCCATTTTGGTTTAACGGATTACAATAACTCAATCTAATTTTATCACATATAATATATTAATCCTTATTAAGAAAATCTAAATAAATAGATTTTATTTCTTTTAAAAAGATTAAAGCATAAAAGCAATATAATAATATCGGGATTAGAAAGAAGTGAAATATCTTAAAATCTAATTCATGAGTCATTCCTATATACATAAATGGGATGCTAAATAGAACAAGCAAGTAAAGAGGAGTGCTAAAAGGATGGATTTTTAGTTTAATATATATTATTATAATTCTATAAATCTCAGCAAGTAAACTAAAAAGAACAAATAAAATTACTACAGCTAATAACTTATAGTTGGATATAAACAGAATAGCTAATATATTAATAAAGAGAACTTTAAAAAATTGTAACTTTAGTTCGTATTTTTCTAAGTTAGCCATGACTAAAATACTGCCAGCCCCACCAACTAATAACCTAACTACCCTTCCAAACATAATAATATATAAATATGGAGCGTATTTAACTAAGGTACCTGTATCATCATATAAGTAGAGTATGTCTTTAGAAAATATTATTATACTAATAATAAAAGGTATTGCAAGAAAATTAATAATAAATGTAGTCTTTTTAAATAAGCTCTCCAATTCACCCATCCTATTCTCGCTATATAGTTTACTTATTGCTGGAGCAAATATTGTATTTAAGTTATTAATTAAAAATAAGGTTACTCCAGATATTGATAGTAATATACTATACACTCCAATATAGAACGTAGGCAACATAAAACTAAGTATTAAAGATAATGATTCTCCAGCAAAGAAAGTAACTAATGAAATTGCATACATTTTTTTTGCATAGCCTGTTATCTCAGAATCTATCTTAAAACCTATATCTTTCTTTACAAAAAGAATAGGAAATACATTCTTATTAAATAAATAAAATAATAACGACAGGGATATAAATGTTGTAAAAATCTCAATACCAATAAAATACAGAATATTATCAGTATACATAAAAATAAAATAGGTAAGCATTGCTCTCAAGGGAACAATAATAAAAGTACCGTATAACATTATTTCTTTAATCTTAAATGCAGAACGATATAAAGCAATTATAATTCCCATCAAAATGGAGATAGGAACATTAATTGAGGTAACTAATAAAATTAATGAGAAGTTATTAATTTCTTTATATAAATAAACATCTAATACTGGAGCTAAAAAATAGATGAGAATAAGAAATACAAAAGACATTAAAATAGAATAATGTAGAATCTTTCTTATAAGTTGTTTTGCAGAATTAAGATCATTATCAATATACTGCGGAATATACTTAACTATAACCCAAGGTATACCAAAAGAAATAATAGTACTGATAGCCCCAGAAAATGCGTGAGCAGAAACATATTTACCCCACTGTTCAACTCCAATGATATCAATAAGGTATATCTTAACAAAAAAACCTATGAAAAAACCAAATATAGAGCCTGCCACTCCCCAATTTGCTTGTTTAATTATTAAATTTATCATATAAAACTATTTTAAGATATTCGTAGAATCACTTATTATCACAAAAAAACGAATAGTCTAAAAACTCTTTAATTGTATTCTTAATGTCATATTTTGAAATAAAAGGATAGGTTTTCCTATTATTATACTCTATTAATATTTTCTCGCTTAATGACTCAACAGATTGTTCTTTTGCTAAAATATTTTTCTTTTCTTTATCAGATATTAATTCAGATATCCCCTGACCTTCAATTCCTATAAAAGGAGTATTAGTAGCCCAAGACTCTAAATAAACACAGCCTAAAGCCTCATAATATGAAGGTAAAACAAATAAATCAATACTATTATAAAAATCATTCAATTTATCGTGAGTAATCTCTTTCTCAAAAGCAATGTATTTCGACAGATGATTTTCAATTACATACTTTTTACATGAGTGAAGAGTAGCTCCTGACCCAATCAATCTCAATTTTATTGTATTTCCATTTTCTAATATTTTTTGAGTTGACTTAATTAGAGTTATTTGGTCTTTAATTTTCCAAAAATTTGCAACACATCCAATTGTGAAAATATCATTTTTTGGAGTTTCCTTTTTAAAGAATTTTGATGTATCTACTCCATTATATAAAACAAATTCTTTTTGAGGATTATAGGCTTTATAATTTCTAAGTTGTTGCAAAACTAAATAAGAAACTCCAATATTTAAATCAGCATGATTAAGGTGTTTAATAGAATTTCTAATTAAAAATATTCTTTGGATATTTCTAATAAATTTACTTCTACCATTTTTTAGCTGAAGCACATCTAAACCATGATGGTGAATTATTTTAGTACATTCTAAATCCTCTACCAAATATGAAGAAGGGTAAGAAACGTGAGAATGTGAAAATTTAATGTTTTCTATGTTCCTTTTTTTCAAAAAAGATCTAAACCTTCTTTTATTTATAAAATTAAAAACCCCAGGAAAAATGAAATATGGAAAATCTATCGTCTTAAATACTTTAACTGAAAAATCTTTAAAAAAATAATCCTTTTCATCTGAAAAAAGAGAGGCAATTTTGACTAACTCAATATCCAAGTTAGATTGTTTTCTAATCTCATTTAATTGATCAAAAATATAACTTCCTACAAAACTTTCATTTGACGGAAAAAATGGTGTAACAACTAAATATGTATTACTCTTACTCAATTAAGTTAGGATATATTTTCTTAAAATTAGGAAATTTATCTAACACAATATTAATTGTTTCTTCTTGCAATTCATGATGAAACTGAGATTCTTCACCTGATCTAGTGAATTCTCCATTAAAACTTCCATCTTTTGGACCGTTACCATACTTCTGACTCTTTTTATCTCCCATTTTCCTTATTTTCTTAAAAGATGAAATATCAATAGCTTTTTTCACTAACTCCTCATCAAAATCCCAATCAAGAAACCTTAATAGTTCACTAAAAACTGTTTCTGTATCTTGTTTCATTACCGTGTAATTTATCACAAAATCAGCATATTTTATTGATGTATCATAAAAATTAATCCAAGAATTTATTTTATACAAAACATAAAAATCAATATCATGTAATTTCTCTCTAATATTTAGAGAATCATCTAAAAATGGAACTTCCCTATCTTTATAAAAATAATAAGAAGAAATTAATGTGTCTAATGGATTTCTATGAATAAAAATTCTTTTGTCAAATAAATTATATGATTTCATATAGATCTTATGTGTTCTGTAAATAAAAGGAAATCCTTTCTCAGGTAAAAAAGCAGTACCTCTATCCATTATATTATTTTGTAATGCATTCAATCTATCATAGGTAACTGTTTGTTTTTCATCAGAGTTCAATAACAAATTTCTATAATTATATATTAGGAAACGTATCCAAGTATTACCACTCTTTGGATATCCAAACAACAAAATTTTTAATTCTTTTCTATTATGCAGAAATCTTTTAAGTGTATTATAATTGTTAACCCAATAATATTTATCCTTTAGCCAGTTTATCATCTTAAATTATATATTACTTCCTCCCAATCTCTAATTATAACTTTCCAATCAAATTTCTTAGCCATTAAAATTGCACCTTTTGAGTTTCTTAACAATAAATTTTCATTTTCAATTAGGCTTTCTACGGCTGTAGTTAACTGCTTAAAATCATTGACAACAAAACCATTTTTATTATTCACTATCCATTCTGACGCTCCATAATCAGAATAAACTATTGAAGGAATTCCCGCAGCTGCAGATTCTAAAATTACCTTAGGAAACCCCTCAGATATTGAATGAAGAACATGCAAATCCATTTCATTAAATTTAGATGCTATTTCTTGTTGATTTAAATAACCCAAGAAAGTCACATTCTTAGTCGCCTTATCTTCTAGTAATTTTCTGTCAATTCCGTCACCAATAATATTAAAATTAATATTCGGAAAAATTTTAGCTAATTCAAGAAATTCCCCTACTCTTTTTCGTTTATTAAGATTCCCAATAAAAACAATATTCTTTAATCTATTTCTTGCTTTCTGACAATAAAGATCTGATTCAACACCTAAGTATAATACTTTATTTTCTAATCTCACTCCGCAATTAGCATTATCAATTATATATTGTGTAATTCCAAAAATATTTGGTATAGATTGAAAATAATTTACAAGATTCCTTTTCCCTCCAAAAGAATTAAGCATACTTTCCTTTTCTAGATCACACATATTATTTTCTATAGTAGTAAACACTTTTTTACCAAGAAATATAGCAATATAAAGAATCCAATTAGGATGGAATCTATGTTTCGGTAAGTAAATAACATCACACTTAAGAACACCCCATAAAAATCCTAAAACAGAAAAAATTCTGAATGGATAGAAACAATCAAAAAGAATTGCTTTACTTTTTATTTTAGGTAAAAAATAGACGCTTAAAGCATAGATTGTAAACTTTGAAGAATCAAGATATTTAGCCAAAGCTAAACAATTTAAATTTTGAGCATTAGTATAATTTATATATCCTCCTAAAAATATTTTAATTTTCTTTTTATGCATTTTTTAAAGATTTTAAAAAAGATTCTTCACAAAAAGGTTGATAAAATTGCTTTGCCCATTGTTTTACCTCCAATGAACAAACTGAATAATTATTATACAAATCAGATAATGAATACTTATAGAAAGGGTAATTATATTGTGTATTAAAAATATTCATTTTAATAGAGTCTGTTTGCAAAAAACAAGTTGGAATTCCCTGTAATGACGCCTCAAATGTGACAGTAGAATAAGATGTTAAATGAAAAGAACATTTATCAAAACTATCTTTTAAATCTTCAGAGATTAAGGATACATTTGGTAAAGATAAAAATCGAGTTAAACCCATTTCATTATTAAACCTTGGATGGTTTTTTAAATAAAAATGGAAAGTAGATTCTTTCATTATCAGCTTCTCAAGACTATCTGCAATTTGTCTATTCTCATCTTTTGAATGGTCATGAGTAAACTGCAACGAAACTAAAACATTTTTATTTGGTTCTGATGGGATAATAATATTATTATTAAAACTAGAAATGCCAATAACCTTTATATGACTCTGAAAATAACTTGCCATCTCATTTTTAGTTAAAATATTTTTATATGCATTTCCACTAAGCAAAAGGATTACATCATTTTCTTGTAAATTCCTTGAGACTATTCCTTCATACAAATAACTTTCCTTGTTTGCATGAATAGTTCCGTGCTGCAAATCAAATCGTTTTGCATCAGAATTAACTCCATTGAAAAAGCTTAACATACTCTGAGATATTGTAATGTAATTATCAAAAGTTATGTTTTTTAAAAATACTTTTCTTATAAAACCTCCAATATTTTTATCCTTTTCAATATATGACATCTCTGATTTCATAAATTTACGTAAGAATACAATCAAGTAATAAATAAAGTCAAAAGGAATGGCTTTTTTTGAACGTTTCTGATTGGAATAAACATCTGGTTCTTCTAAATATAAAAAACTTATATTATGTATTTTACATACATCTAACAAATCTTTAAAAAAAATATTTTCTGAATTTTCACCTCTATTAAAATGTTGTGGAGCATATAAAATAATACGATAATGTTTTTTTATGAAAGCTAGTTTTATAAAATAAAAAAATGAATAGAAAAAATAATAGACTCTCATATTTTATATCCAAAATAGGGATTCAATCTTTCCATTTCCTTATTACAAAATGAAATATCTTCAAATGTAAGTTCCGTAAGATATGATCCTTTTCTAGCTTTTCTTACTTTTAATTTATTCGTTTCTTTTCCAAAATCACTAAAACCTTCAAGTTGATTTTTTTTCTCTTTTTCTCTCATTTTATGAGCAGTACTTTCTTGATAAATTCTTTCTATTGATTCATCCGAAAGATCTACATTTAAAAAATTTATTACTTTCTTTAAGTCTACAGTATTTTCTAGTAGATTTTCATATTTAATAACTAAAAAATCTTGAGGTTTCGTTTTATTATTATACCATATATTGAAGAAATGTATAACTCTCTTAAATCCATAAACATTATGATTAATAAACTCTGATTTTGAATTAAATTTAAAAGGATTTTTAGATCTATTTGTAACTTGATAAAAATTGGAAGCAATTATATCTCTAGGATCTCTGGCTAAAAAAATAACTCTAGAACGCAAGTACCTAAATCTATTTGTGAAATTAAAGATTAAGTGAGGATCTGGCCTAGTTCCATTTTCAATAATTATTTCACTACAGTCATGAGTGTCTTCAATATATAGATTCTCTTTCCCTGCTTCTTTTAGTACACTTTTCAACATATACATAAGCCAAGTACGACCTGAATTTGGAAAAGAAACTAAAAAAAATTGTCCATAAGGATAATAAAAAGAAAGTACTATGTCCTTAATATTTCTCCACCATTTCACTATTTAAGTATTAATTCAACAAACTCTCTAACTACACCATCACCACCATTTTTATTTAATTGTATAATATTTGGAATAGCTTTAATTTTATCCACTGCATTATTTGGGCAAGCTGCAATTCCTACATGAGACAAAAGACTAAAACAATTCACATCATCTCCTATATAAGCTACTTCATCAAGAGTAATACTTTCATTTATGCATAAATTTTTAACTATTTGTAATTTATCCTTTGCGCCATGGAAATCAAAGTCAAGGCCTAATTTCTTAGCTCTTCTTCTATTTAACTCTCTATCTTCAGTAGTTAAGATTCCTACTTTTACACCTGTTTTTTGAAGAAGTTGAAATCCCATTCCATCATAAGTGCAAAACTTTTTAAATTCATCACCATTTTCCGTATAATACATTCCTGCATCAGTTAACACACCGTCAACATCTGATAAGAATAATTTGATTTTATTAAAATTAGATTTATACTCAGAATCATGATTTTTTATGAATAATTGCTCTGCCATTATCCAGTCTTCAACTTCATCAATCTCAACAAAAGTATATTCCGCCATTTCGCAAATACCAATATTACCAGAAATACGATTATTATGATTAATTATATCAGATACAGAACTAATACAAAATGCACCATTTTCCATAAACGTGCCATCAAAGTCTTGCCTTCTGGGTCGGTTATTATGATCATAATTTAGAGGTATTCCTTCTTTATTCCAAATAAATCGTTTAATTTTTGCACAAGCAAAAACTGTATCATATTTACTCATAAGGTTCAAACCATTATTAAAATCCTCCGTACGAGTAAAAGGAGATGTCGCCTGGACTAACATAAAAGTATCGGAAGATGCTAATTTAGCATAATTAATATACTCTAACATAATAGCCTCAGAAGTAGAATGATCCTGTGCATTTTCAGCACTTCTTTTATACAATTTAACTTTTGAGAAGTTGAATTCTTCAACTTTTTTAAATATCTTTTCAGAATCGGTAGCAACAACAACTTCATCAACTAATTCTGATTTCTCAAGAGCAAACAAATTCCAATAAATTAAAGGCTTTCCACAGAAATTTTTAATATTCTTTCCAGGAATAGATTTACTTCCCCCTCTTGCTGGAATAAATGCTATAACACTCATTCCGATCTATATTTTTCATATCCCCCATTTGGCTTTTCAATATCCAAAATATCTTCCTTTTTAAATGTTAATCCTTTTTGTACCGCTCTTAAATCTCGTGCTAATTTTCTCATTCCAGTTGGCTCTAATGAAAATACTTGATCGGTTCCTTTCCAAATTCTGTCCATTGTAAAATGTCTTTCAAACCATTCCGCTCCTAAGGTATATGCAGCTACATCAATTGCTATACCATGATGATGGCCAGAAAATCCAATCTTATCAACCCTATCTCCAAAAGTTTCTTTTAATCTTACAATTTCTAACAAACAAACATCCTCAAAAGGAACAGGGTAACCAGAAGTGCAAGCATATACTACTAATCTTTTTTCTTGATTAGTTTCTTCAAAGAATTGCACTATTTCTTCTTCTTGTTTTTTAGTAGTCATTCCAAATGAAATATGTACTCCTCCAGCATATTCATCCCTTAAAACTCTCAGCATTGCAAAATGATTATTACAAGCAGAAGGAACCTTAATATACTCAGGATTTAGAGTAATAATTTCTTTTGCAGAAGAAACATCAAATGTAGAAGAAGAATACATAATCCCTACACTTTCAGCATACTCTTTAAGTTCTTTATGTTGATTGATAGAGAATTCTAAAAATTCTCTATGAACACCATAAGGCTCTCCAAATGAATGCATTTTATTTGGATGAGTAGCATTAAATTGCTTCTCAGTAAGAAACTCTTTATTATTTCTTTTCTGAAATTTTGCAACAGTTGCATTTCCATCAGCAGCAACTTTTATCATTTGTTTTGCAATCTCCATGTCTCCTTGGTGATTACAACAGATTTCAGCTGCAATGTTTGGGTTTTTATAACTCATTTTGTAATATTTATTATTTTAAAAGAATTCATTTTTATTTTTTTTCAATATTATCAAAATACTCTGAATTTTTAATATAGCCGTATCCATAACCGTATCCATAACCATTGCCGTATCCATAAGCACCATTACCTTCTTTAACATTATTAAATACTATTTGCATATCTCCAACTCTATTTTTAGCAAACAAATCATTTACATATGATAATATACCTTTCTGAGTATAATTCTGTCTTACTATATACAAATTAATATCAGAATATCTTATTAAAGTTAAAGCATCCGCAACCAATCCTAAAGGAGGAGTATCCAAGATAATAATATCATATTGTTCTTTTAAGGAAGTTAGCATTATCTTGAATTTTTCACTAAGTAAAGCGTCAGAAGGATTAGATGGTACAGGACCTGAAATTAAAATATCTAAATTTTCAATATCAGATTCTACAATCACTTCTTTTAATAACTTATCACCAAGTATATGACTAGTCATTCCTAAATCATTACTCAAAGAAAAATCAGTATACAGTTGTGGCCTTCTTAAATCGGCTCCAATCACTAAAGTTTTTTTACCTGATTTCGCAAAAACAATTGCTAAGTTTTCAGCAATATATGTTTTTCCTTCACCACTAATTGATGAAGTAACTAGATAAACTTTCTTATCAGCATTAGTGTTAAAGAAATTTAAATTAGATCGTAAAGCTCTAAACCCCTCAAAAACAGTAGATTTTGGACTTTGCTTAGAGAGTAAATTATGGGCACTATCATTGCCTCCAATCATACCTAAAATAGGCATTGAAGTAGATTTCACTAAATCAGTTCGTGTAATAATTTTATCATTCAACAACTCTTTAATTAATAGAAAAAAGATAGGCAATCCAATCCCAAGCAAAAAAGCGAGCATGTAATTTTTTGATTTGTCAGGGTCAACTGGCTCTTTTTTAAATAACATGGCCGGTTCTAGAACTTTACTATCAGAAACATTAGAAGAAGAGGTGATTTTTGCTTCTGCCCTTTTCTTCAATAAGAATATATATAAGTTTTCAGAAATAGATTGCAAACGTTCAATACTCAACAACTCTCGCTCAACCTTTGGAATACCACTTAATGAAGCTTCCATCTTACTCACCCTAGCTTTAAAATCATTAATAATTAAATTATTTGCTGCCTTACTTGTATTAATTGCCTCTCTAAGATTCAATACTAATTGCTTTATTTGACGGTTATATTGAGCAATAGCAGGGTTATTAACTTGACCACCATCAACTAAAATATTCTTTTTAATCTGCACTTCAATCAATTGATTAATTAAAGCGTCTAAACCAACATCATTTACACCAAAAGAAGTTGGAACACTAACACGAGATAAAGAATTATCATCATCAAGATAATTCTCTAGATAATTGTAATAATTTTTGAATGTTTTACTTTTAGCTAACTCAGTTTCAACACTAACAATACTAGTATAAATACTTTGCGCCTTCAAACTTAAATCAGTTATCTTATTATTATCTTTATACTCTTGCATTTGTTGTTCAATACGTGACAATGAATCACTCATCTCTTTTAACTGAATAGATATAAAAGAAACTGTATTTTTGGATGCTATATTTTTCTCATTTATCTCATTATGAATATACTTTTCAGTTAATTTATTTAAAAACGCAACACCCTTAGCTTGATCTTCTTCAAGTATTGAAATATTTATTACAGTGGATTCTCTTTCCTTTTGGCTAATTAAAATCTTCTTTTGATATATTTGAGTAAGTATCTTTAAATTTTTAAATTCAATAACCGTACTAGGAAAGTTAATATGATTTACAAAATATCTAGAATCCTTGTGAACCCTAATCTTAGTATTATAAAAAATAATGTCTTTACCAAACTGATGAATTTCA
>Ga0308023_1000613_pt1 | contig 10628 bp, 7 predicted proteins | sample Neamet418_FD_201294 | JGI IMG/M metagenome (GOLD analysis project Ga0308023, IMG submission 201294) | Marine microbial communities from water near the shore, Antarctic Ocean - #418 | ecosystem: Environmental > Aquatic > Marine > Unclassified | place: Southern Ocean | collected 2014-10-03
GTAGACTCTCCCATTGATATATTATCGGAAGCCCCTACTCTAGTGAATATCTTGTCTACCAAACCAATTTCCGCACCTTCTGCAGAAACAAAACTTCCTATCTGAGCCATAAGCACTATAAGTGCAGTTTGCCTTAACAAAGCCGATTTACCAGACATATTAGGCCCGGTTATCATCATGATTTGTTGCTTATCTCTATTTAATGTTACATCATTAGGAATATAAGGTGTTCCCATTTCCAATTGCTGTTCAATCACAGGGTGCCTTCCTTTTATTATTACTAAATCAGAACCACTATTAACACTTGGTTTAGCATAATTATGTGTTTTAGCTATAGATGAAAATGAAAGCAAACAATCCAATTGTGAAACTATATAAGCATTTTGCTGTATCGGCTGAATATGTTCTGCTATACTTTGTACTAGTTCAGAAAATAGGCCATTTTCAATTTCAGAAATTCTACCTTCAGCACTTAGAATCTTGTGTTCATATTCTTTCAACTCTTCAGTTATATAGCGCTCAGCATTTACTAGCGTCTGTTTTCTAATCCACTCCTCTGGGACTTGGTCCTTAAACCGATTTCTCACTTCCAAATAATAACCAAATACATTATTAAAGGATATCTTTAAAGAGGTAATTCCAGTCCGCTCAATCTCTCTTTCAAGCATTTTATTCAAATATTCCTTTCCTGAATTTTGAATAGAACGCAATTCATCAAGCTCAACATTTACCCCTTCTTTTATCACATTTCCTTTATGAACCAGCATAGGCGGGTTGTCACTTAGTTCCTTTTCTATTCTATACCTAATAGTGTCACAAGTATTTATCTTACTAACTAATTCTTGTAAATCTTTGCAAGATGATGAACAAATTTCTTGAATAGGTTTCAAAGCAATTAATGCATCTTTTAACCTTGCGCATTCCCTTGGGTTTATACGTAGAGTAGCTACTTTTGATATCAAGCGTTCTAAATCTCCAATGCTAGCTATCTCTTCAGAAAGCACATTTGAAAGATTTTCACTTGCAAGCATCTGTTCAACTATGTTATGACGTACAGTTATCTGATCTTTATTTTTCAGGGGCAAAGCCAACCATCTTCTCAACATCCTGGCTCCCATTGCTGATTTTGTATTATCCAATACCTCAATCAATGTTTTTGCACCTTGATTTGGAGAATAAAACAATTCCAAATTCCTGATTGTGAATCTATCCATCCACACATATTTTTCTTCTTCAATACGTGAAATTCCTAAAATATGTTTTGTTTGATGATGATGCGTTTCATTTAGATAATGCAATGCCACACCTGCAGCAATAACACCATCAGTCAGTTCGGTAACACCAAAACCTTTTAAGGAATTTGTATCAAATTGCTTGTGCAGTAAATCATTCGTATAATCAGTTGTAAACGCCCAATCATCCAACATGTAAGTATAGAAAGAAGAACCAAAATCTTCTTCAAATTTTCTGTTTTTTGTTTTCTGATAAATTACTTCAGTAGGACTCAAACTTTGCAATAATTTATCTACATAATCTCTATTACCTTCTGCTATCAAAAACTCTCCTGTCGAAATATCTAAGAAAGAAACCCCAATATTTTTCTTTCCATAAAAAACTGCTGCTAAAAAATTATTTTTATTTGATTCTAGAGTTAATTCATTGTACGAGACTCCTGGAGTTACCAATTCAGTAACCCCTCTTTTCACAATTCCTTTTGCCTGTTTAGGATCCTCTAACTGGTCACAGATTGCAACTCTTTCTCCTGCCCTTACTAGTTTAGGTAAATAGGTGTCTAATGAATGATATGGAAAGCCAGCTAATTCAATTTTTGAATCCCCATTATTCCTTGCTGTAAGTACAATTCCTAAAACTCTAGATGCTTTGATAGCATCTTCACCAAAGGTTTCATAAAAATCACCAACCCTAAATAATAATAATGCACCAGGATGCTTTGTTTTTATTGCATTATACTGCCCCATTAAGGGGGAAATTTTCTTTTCTTTCTTCTTCTTTACAGACAAAAATATATTCTTTAATTTTGCAACAAATATAAGTGATGAAAAAGTTAAAAAACAAAGATTTACAAAGAATAAATATTGAAGAGTTTAAAATAGCTAAAAAAACACCTATTACCATTGTGCTCGACAATGTAAGGAGTGCCTTAAATGTTGGTTCGGTATTCCGAACTTCTGATGCATTTTTAATTGAGAACATTATTCTATGTGGCATAACAGCCACTCCTCCTAACAAAGAAATTCGTAAAGCTGCCCTTGGGTCGACTGATTCTGTAACTTGGAAATACGTTAAAAATACAACTGATGCTGTACAACAATTAATTAAAGAGGGGTATTATATTCTTGGTATAGAGCAAGCAGATAAGTCTACTTTACTAAATGAATTTGTATTACCTGAAAAACCAATTGCGATTATAATGGGAAATGAAGTGAATGGAGTTGACCAGCAGGCAATTGACCTTTGCAATGAAGTTATAGAAATACCACAATTTGGCACAAAACATTCCCTAAATATAGCCGTAACTACCGGAATTGTTATCTGGGATTTATGGAGGAAATTGAATGCTTAATCAACAATCTCAAAATCAACTCTTCTGTTAATTTCTGCTAGAGAATTTACTTTATTATTACTTTCTAAATCACTAATAATTTCTGTTACAGAAGACAATGGATCTGCCTCTCCTTTGGTAGTGGCTTTTAATCTATCAGGTACAATATTATAATTAAGCACTAAATAGTCAACAACTGATTTTGCTCTTTTTAATCCAAGTTGTTTATTGAATTTTGGCGTTCCAACATTATCAGTATGTCCAATAACATTCAAATAAACATCCGGATTATTTTTTAGCAATAAAGCCATAGTCGCTAATCTATTCTCATTAGAATTTCCCACTATAGCACTTCCAGAATTAAAATAAATAGATGGGAAGTAAACAAGTCCACCGCTATTTACATAATTAGTATTCCTCACATTAATACCAAACTGATTAACCATAGCTCCAACAGGAGTGTTAGATTCTAAATCTATACTGTTTGGTACCCCATCTTTATCATCATCAAATTCTTTTCCATTATCATCTACCTGTGCACCTCTGTTGGAAAACGGATCAACATCACGATAGTCTGGCACATTATCCATATCAACATCTAAAGCATTACCAGAACCATCAACAGCAACGCCTAAAGGAGTATTTGGGCTTTTATCAAACGCATCTGACACACCATCATTGTCAGCATCATCAGTGAATCCATCAATTTTCACAAACAAAGTAGAAACATCATCTTTTAGGCAATCAATTGGACTTTCCCATTCTTTAGCATAGTCATGATTTCCTATTCTGTATGCTAATCCCATAGATAGGAAACTAAATTTATCTTTTAGATTTTGTGTGTTCATAATAGAAGCGTCCCACTTATCAGTTTTTCCATCCCTAACAGTATAATCCAATAATAGATTAATCCTAGCGTTCAGCATATACTTTGCTTGCAGACCATATATGTACACGGTTTCTGATGGCGAACTAAACAAATCTTTTTTCTGAGAACCGTAATTAGTTCCTAAAGAATTTGCTCCCTCATCAGTATAGCCAAAACTATAAATATACGTATCTGAAAATAAGTTTTTTCTTACACAGTTATAAATATTATAACCAATACCTAATTTAGCATCAAATGATAGTTTACTTGTTTGTTTTGGTTTAAAGAAATAGGCCATAGCCTTAGTCATATCAATATTAAGAATGAAATCTGCTTCTTTAAATGAAGTTACGAATTTATCACCATTCCCCTCATAATTCTGATAAGGATCATAACTATCATAACCTAGATACTCATTATTTCTTCTTAAACCTGAAAAACTACCACTTGATAATTCTGCACTTAATGAATAAAAGGAATTAATTTGTTTAGCTAAGGATAATGAAACTGCGGACCTTAGTTCAAAGAAATCGCTTGATTTTTGAGATGCCGGATAATGATTGTGCTGTCTAATATCTCCATCAAATTGAGTTGCACCAAAAGTAAAACCAACAGCCCAACCCTTCCAAAGAGGAATAATATCTTTTGCTGAGCTATTACTTTGTTTAATTTCAATATTATTAATTGAAATATTTTGCTTATTAATAGAGTTGGAAATTGCATTATTTTGCGAATATGATAAGCCACAAAAAAACAGAGAAACAACAACTAAAAGGGTACTTTTTATATTCATTTTTTTAGATAGAGACTGCAAACTTAGTTAATTGTTTCCTTATTTGAAAATTACTAACAACTTAAGTGTAAAAGCTATATTTTTTCATCTGATATGCTTTAATAATTTTCTATATTTGCAGTAATTATAAATTAAACAAAAAACAAAGAAATGAGAATTTCAAAAATCTTTTACATTTTACTTTTAGCTACTATAGTAAGTAGCTGTGGATTATCCAAAATGGCTGATAAATACGAAACAGTAAATTTTAGTATCTCGCCTTCAACCCTACAAACGCATGGAGGTAATGTATCATTAACGTTAGACGCGACTTTTGCTGAAAAATATTTTGCTAAAAAAGCGACTGTTGATTTTACTCCAGTATTAGTATATGCTAATGGGGAAACTGCTTTCAAAACAATTACTATACAAGGTGAAGAGGCAACAGGAGGTGAAGCAACAATTTTTAACGCTACAGGTGGTAATTTTAACTATCAAGATGCTATTAAGTACAATGCAGATATGATGAACTCTACTTTAGAATTAAGAGCTACTGCAAAACTAAAAGACAAAGAAAGAGTATTAGGACCTATCACTATTGCTGATGGTGTAATTGCAACTTCAACAAGAGTATTAGATAATGAAGAATTAGCAAATAACAATCATGGATACGAGCACGAAACGATTTTAGAAGAAACAGCAACTATCTATTTCTTAGTAAACCAAGCAAATATCAGGACTACAGAAAAGAGTGATAATGATATTAAAAAATTAAAAGCATTTGCAAAAAACGGCTATAAAACGCATTCTATCGAAATAAAATCATTTGCTTCTCCTGAAGGATCAGTTAACATGAATGATAATGTTTCTGACAACAGAATGAAAAGCACACTTAGCTATACAAAAAGATTATTACGCTCACTTAAAGTAGACGGAGCAAGAAATACTGAATTATACACTGAAACTTCAATTGGAGAAGACTGGGCAGGATTTGAATCTTTAGTGCAAGCATCTGATATAAAAGACAAAAGAAGAATTAATAAAATTGTAAATTCTGTTGAAGATTTAGAATTAAGAGAACAACAAATAAGAGATTTAGCTGAAATTTATGATGCACTTGAAGGTGATGTATTACCACAATTAAGAAAAGCAATTATTGTAATTCGCTCATTCGAACCAAAAAGAACTGATAAAGAAATCGCAACACTTTCAACTTCAACTCCTGAAACTTTAAACGTAAAAGAATTACTATTCTCAGCAACTTTAACTAATGATGTAGTAACTAAAGAAGGCATTTACAATAAAGCTGTTGAATTACACAATGATTGGAGAGGATACAATAATATTGCATGTATGTATTTAGCTGATGATAACTTAAGTGAAACTATGGTTTTCCTTGACAAAGCAGAAGTTTTAGGCGGAAATCAAGCTGATATTACAGTTAATAAAGGTATTGTTGCTGCAAGAAAAGGAGAATTAACAAAGGCACAAAAATTATTTGACCAAGGAAATGCATCTGAATTAAACCAAGCTACCTTAGACATCAGACAAGGCGAGTACAAAAAAGCAGCAAGATTTTTCAAAAACGGAAAATCACATAATGCTGCTTTAGCACAAGTTTTAAATGGTAAAAATTCAACTTGTAATGAAGCTACTGCTGCTTGTCATTACCTAAATGCAATTGCTGCTGCAAGATCAGGAAACAATGATGCTACAATTAGTAACTTAACAAATGCTATTGCTGCTAATGCAAATTACAAATCAGAAGCTACTATTGATTTAGAATTTGTAAACTTAAGAGCAAATGAAGCTTTTATCGCTTTAACAAAATAAGAAAGTGTTCAGCAAATGAAATATGAATAACCCCTTTCAAAAGAAGGGGTTATTTTTTTGAATATGAGTCAACAAAAAAAACCAAATTTTATCATTATTGGCGCTATGAAAGCGGCAACTACATCACTTTATACTTACTTAAAGCAACATCCGGATGTATTCATGACAACTATTAAAGAACCAATGTTTTTTAATAATTTTCATAATAATAATGATTTCAAAGTACTTGGGAGGAAAACAAAGAAGATAACTACATTCGAACAGTACTACACACTATTTGATGCAGTAAAAAACGAAAAAGCAATTGGAGAAGCTTCTCCTGCTTATATTACCAATAAAGATTGCCCTACCTTAATTCAAGAGCACTTACCTGAAACCAAGATTATTGCTGTACTCAGGCAACCAGCTGCTCGTGCATATTCGAACTTCCTACATGCGAGAAGGGCAGATAAAGAACCAATAGCTGATTTTGAAACAGCCTTTAATAAAGAAGAAGAACGAAAAGCTGAAAACTGGAGTCCGCTTTACCATTACAAAGGCAAAGGTTATTATGCTGAACAACTCGAACGATACTTTACTTTATTTCCAAAAGAAAATGTAAAAGTTTTACTTTTTGAAGATCTTATTAAAAATCCTGTTGAAACAACACAAGAGGTTTTTAAATTTCTAAATATAGATAACTCATTCACACCAGACACCAGTAAGAAAGCCAATGTATCAGGAACTCCTAAAGGATTATTTGGGTGGTTAATAATGAAACTTAGGTATTACAACTTAATCCCAAACATTCAGTTTAGTAACTTCCTTCCTGGTTTTATAATTCACATTATATTTAATTCAGCTTACAAAAAGGCAAGTCCATTAGCCCCAGAATTAAAAAAGAGACTTACACATACTTTTTACAAAGAAGATGTTTTGAAGTTAGAAAAACTTATTGGAAAGGATTTAAAGCATTGGCTCAGCTAAGTTAAATTGATGTACGCCTAATTCATAAGGATTTTCTAATAACTGTTTTATTCTTGAATAGACTTTTTCATCTTCTTTAAAGTCAACCTGGGAAATGTCAAGTAAAAGAACTGGGAAATTATTCTGCTTTCGCAAATAATCCAAATACCTATTTTGAATATTTTTCAAATACTCATCAGTGATTTCCTGTTCAAAATCTCTACCTCTTTTCTTAATATTCTGTTGCAAACGATCAACATTTGAATACAAGTATATCAACAAATCAGGTTTTGGTAAGGAAGAAAGCATAATTTCAAATAAATTATTGAATAGCTGCTGTTCATCTTTTTTCAAATTGTTTTGCGCAAACAATTTAGATTTTACGAAAAAATAATCTGCGATAGTAATTGGCCTAAATAAATCTTGTTCTTTTTGATTTTTGAGCTGATGATAACGCTCAGCCATAAAAAAGAGTTCTAAAGGAAAAGCATGTTTTTCTGGTTCCTTATAAAATTTTGGCAAAAAAGGATTTTCTTCAAAGCACTCCAGAATTAAACGAGCTTGATATTCCTTAGAAAGCATACTTGCCAAGGAAGTTTTGCCTACCCCAATATTTCCTTCAACAACTAAAAACTTATAATGCATACTCTTTTACTAATTCGGTATCCTTACACATTTCCAATAACTCTTCTATTGTTTTATTGTATTTTGGATGAACCATTTCTGGCGCAATATTATGTAGTGGCGTAAGCACAAACATCCGTTCATGTAAATGCTTGTGAGGCACGCATAATTCTGGCGTTTCAATAATAGAATCGTTATAAAAAATGATATCAATATCAATAAGTCGTTCGCCCCACTTTTCAAGTCGGATCCTTCCTAGTTGTTTTTCAATATCAAGTACAATTGATAATACTTCATCAGCTAATAATGTTGTTCTTACTTTTAATATCTGATTCAAATAATTTTCTTGTCCTTCAGCTCTCCAAGGAGCGCTTTCATAAACTTTTGAAAATTCAACAACATCACCTACTCTGTTTTCAATTGCTGCGATTGCATCTTTCAATAATAGCTCTCTATCTCCAAGATTACTTCCTAATTGCAAAAAAACTATATTCATATCTATTGTTAAAGTCCCCAAATATAAAAAGAAACTATGACAAACTCTTTTAAATAGCTTAATTTTACAAACTCTAAAATATATCTATGAAATCCTTTTTAAAAAATGTATTATCTACCATTGTCGGAATGGTATTGGCCGTGTTTGTAATTGTTTTGCTTTTTATTGGCATTATTAGTGTTAGTATGTCTTCTCTCAATAATGACAAGGAAGTTACAGTAAAAGAAAATAGCATTCTAAAAATAAACCTTGCTGAACTTTCAGTAGTTGAACGCACTTCAGAAAACCCTTTTGAGGGACTAAGCTTTTCTGGAGACCTACCTAAAACTATTGCATTAAAACAAGTATTGGATAACATTGAAAAGGCAAAAACAGATGAGAATATTAAAGCTATTTATATTAATACACCTTATGTAAGTGCGGGCTTATCGCAAATAGAAGAAATTAGAAATAAACTTCTTGAATTTAAACAAACAGGGAAGCCTATTATTGCTTATTCGGAAGTATACAACCAAGCAGCCTATTATTTATCATCAGTGGCCAACACAGTTTATTTGAATCCTGAAGGAATAGTAGAATTGAAAGGGCTTTCAGCAGGAATTATGTTCTATAAAGGTCTTTTTGAAAAATTAGATATTGATGTTCAAGTTATTCGTCATGGGAAATTCAAAAGCGCAATTGAGCCTTTTATACTCGATAAGATGAGTGATGCAAATAGAGAGCAAATGCAATTATTGCTCAATTCCTTTGCGGATAATATTATGGATAGCATTGCTAATCAAAGGGGATTAACTTTAAAAGAGGTGCAGCAACATGCCAATACTTTAAGTCTTGAAAATGCAAAATCATGTGTTGACTATAAGTATGTAGATGCACTTTTATATCAAGATCAATTAGAAGACACCTTAAAAGCTTTAGCAGGATCAGAAAAATTATCGATTATTACTTTAAGCAAATACACACACGTAAAAGGAAATAAGAAAGAAATTAGTAGAAATAAAATTGCTCTTGTTTACGCAACTGGCGCTATTAATTCAGGGAAAGGTGATGAAAAAAGTATAGGTTCAGTAAGTACTTCTGCAGCAATAAAAAAAGCCAGAGAAGATAAAAATGTGAAAGCAATAGTACTACGTATAAATTCTCCAGGAGGAAGTGCTTTAGCATCAGATGTAATTTGGCGAGAAACTATTTTAGCAAAAACAGAAAAACCATTGGTTGTTTCAATGGGTGATTATGCTGCAAGTGGAGGGTATTACATTGCATGTGCTGCCGACAGTATAGTTGCTAACCCGACAACACTGACGGGCTCAATCGGTGTATTTGGAATGATTCCTAACCTAAGTAAATTTTACAAAAGTAAATTAGGCATAACCATTGATACGGTTAATACAGGGAGATATGCTGATATGGGCGTAAACAGGCCACTATCAACTTTTGAGAAAAATAAAATTCAAACGAGTGTAAAAAATATTTACACTACTTTCATTACACATGTTGGTGAAGGAAGAAACATGAGCACAACAGCAGTAGATGAAATTGGGCAAGGGAGAGTTTGGACGGGTTATGATGCGAAAGAAATTGGCTTAATTGACACTTATGGAGGACTTGAAAAAGCGATTGAAATTGCTGCTTTTTTGGCAAAAGTAGAAGACTTTAGAATTATCTCTTTACCTAAGAAGAAAAATCCATTTGAAGAGCTTTCTTTAAAACTGGGTGGAGAAGCTAGTATTTCTGATCTAATTCTATCTAAGTTCGGCTTCACAACTCAAATGACTAAGCCAATTGAAGAATTACTTAAAGGAGATAGAATTCAGGCAAGAGTTCCTTTTATTATGGAATTAAAATAACAAACCTTGTTGAAGGGTTTCTTGTTGGCTAAAAGTAGAAATAAAACCTTCATGCGAGCGGATATTAAAAACTCTATCTCCATCTAATAATAAGTATTGTCCTTTAATTCCTAAAAGTGTCCCTTCAATAATTGGAGTACGTTCCAACTTTACACTTTTTATCTTTTTAGGATATTGAGTTACTGGATAGACAATCTCAGTTACTGTATTTTCAGGCAATATATACTGCTTTAATTCTTCAGGAACATGCGCAGAAAGTTCCTCTTTCATTTGCACTAAGTCAACAGGTTCTGGAGTTCCAGAAAGCATCTTACGCCAATTGGTTACATCAGCCACAAATCGTTTTAGAGAAACCTCAATATCTCCTGAAAATCTTCTGTTGGGCACTTCAGCTAATAATATTGCTTGGCTTGCCCCTTGATCCATCCATCTTATCACGCCTTGCGAACCTCTAGTAATTCCTACTTTTATTCCACTTGAGTTGGCTAAGTATACATAGTGAGGTGCAAGTTGAAATTCTTTTTCCCATTCCAAATCTCTTTCCTCAATTCCTAAATGAGCCGTACATAATTCAGGTTTAAAAATACTCTGAGAAGCCAAAGGCGATTCCCAGAAACATTTATAACAATAACCAGAACGATAAAATTTATCAGACTTTTTACCACACTGACAAATAACAA
>Ga0308023_1000617_pt1 | contig 10600 bp, 8 predicted proteins | sample Neamet418_FD_201294 | JGI IMG/M metagenome (GOLD analysis project Ga0308023, IMG submission 201294) | Marine microbial communities from water near the shore, Antarctic Ocean - #418 | ecosystem: Environmental > Aquatic > Marine > Unclassified | place: Southern Ocean | collected 2014-10-03
GTTGCGATACAAGGCGAGATGGGAGTAGGCAAGACAACTTTAGTTAAGCGATTATGTTCTCATTTAGGGATAGAAGACGAGGTGAGTAGTCCTACTTTCGGGATTGTAAACGTGTATAAAGGAATACCTCAGCAGATAAATCATATCGACCTGTACAGGCTTAAAGATGCAGAGGAAGCTGAGACTGCCGGGGTTTTCGATGTGTTGCAGGGCGAGGGGCTTTCCTTAGTCGAGTGGCCTGAGAGAATAGCGGATGAATTAGAGGGAGAGGTCCTGGTTTTAACAATAGAACTATGTGAAAAGTTTATGCACGAAGGTGGAAGAAGACTGACTTTACAACGACCTTAGTATTCTAATCACGAAACCATGGCTTCAGAAAGGAAAGGAATTAAAGCTCTAGCTAAAGAGGCATCGCTATTGCCACAGGAGGAACTGCTACAACTTCTCGCTGGTCAGTCCGATCTTACCATAGGTATCCCCAAGGAAACTAGTCTTCAGGAAACGCGAGTTGCACTTGTTCCAGAAGCTGTAGCCCTATTGGTGGCTCATGGTCATCAGATCATAGTAGAGTCCGGAGCAGGAGAGTCAGCATTTTTCTCTGATATTGAATACAGTGAGTCTGGAGCTAGGATAAGTCGTGACAGGAAGGAGGTGTTTCAATCGGGTTTAGTGCTTAAAGTAGAGCCGCCTTCTTTGGAGGAAGTTAAGATGATGGGCATGGGAGTGACTTTGATAAGTGCACTTCAGCTAAGTGTCCAAAACGAAAAACTCATTAGCACTCTCAGTGCAAAGAAAATCACAGCTATAGCTTGGGATTACATCAAGAATAAAAGTGGTCTATTTCCTTTAGTTCGCGCTATGAGCGAAATAGCGGGTAACACTTCTATCCTCCTTGCGGGTGAACTTATGGCTGGTCCCGGTGGGCGTTCTACCATGCTGGGTGGTATTAGTGGTGTGAGGCCTAGTACGGTTGTGATTATCGGAGCTGGTACCGTAGGAGAATTTGCGGCGAGAGCTGCGATAGGGCTTGGTGCTCAGGTGAAGATTTTCGATAATCGACAGCATAGGCTTGTGAGGATTCAGCAGAGTTTAGGCCAAAGGGTTTGGACTTCAACCATACAGCCATCAGTATTAAACGAAGCCTTGCGCACAGCCGATGTCGCTATAGGTGCATTGCGAGGTGACAGTCAGCGCTCCCCTATGGTGGTCAGCGAAGCCATGGTCAGCTCTATGCGAGATAAGAGTGTCATAATCGATGTCTGCATCGACAGGGGAGGATGTTTCGAAACCTCACGAATAACGAGCCACGAATCTCCCACCTTCACAGAGCTAGGCGTTATACACTACTGCGTCCCTAACCTCGCAGCTAACGTTAGCTCCACAGCTAGCCAAGCTCTCAGCAATATCCTTGCCCCCTTCTTACTCAGCATAGCCCAAGACGGTGGCGTTGAATCCGCAGTCCGTGGCTCTAACATGATCCGCTCTGGCGTGTACATGTTCAAAGGCACACTAACACATGCCGGCATAGCCGACGAAAAAGGCCTCCCCTTTACCGACCTCGACCTCTTGCTCGGTAACTACTAGTTCACTTACCACCGACGGCTTTTCTAATCTCGTGCAGCTTGAGAAGTGCTTCGAGAGGGGTAAGGTTGTCAATGTCAATATCGAGTAGTTTATCTCTCACGCCTTCAAGTGCTGGGTCGTCGAGTTTAAAGAAACTCATCTGCATACCCTCTTCAATGGAAGATGGGAGGTTGACTCTATCCACGATAGGGCCGTCAGTGGGGACATGGTTGTCGCGCTTGCCACTATTAGCAGATTCTCGTGTTGACTCAAGCTTTACTAGAACTTCCTCGGCTCGCCTTACTAGAGAACGGGGCATGCCGGCAAGTTTTGCTACGTGTATTCCGAAGCTATGATTCGATCCGCCGGGAACGAGTTTACGAAGGAAAACAATTTTCCTACCGACCTCTTTTACGCTGACATTGAAGTTGCGGACTCGCTTAAATAGCTCCTGCATAGCGTTGAGCTCGTGGTAGTGAGTTGCGAAAAGAGTGAGGGGTCTGGCTTTTTCTAGGCCGTGTAGGTGTTCCGCTATAGCCCAAGCTATGCTCACGCCATCATAAGTAGATGTGCCTCGGCCGATTTCATCGAGAAGGACTAGTGAGCGCTCAGTGAGGTTGTTGAGGATGGATGCTGTTTCATTCATCTCCACCATGAAAGTGGACTCTCCGCTCGAGATGTTATCTGACGCGCCTACCCTTGTGAAGATCCTGTCTAAGATGCCCAGTTCTGCCGATTTTGCTGGGACGAACCCGCCGCTTTGGGCTATGAGACAAATCAACGCCGTCTGTCTTAGGAGTGCGCTTTTACCGGACATGTTAGGGCCTGTTACCATGAGGATCTGGGCTAGTTCAGGGTCTAATGTGACATCATTAGCAACGTAGGATTCTCCTATTGGTAGCTTTCGTTCTATGACGGGATGTCTTCCATCGGATATCCTAATACCGTGCTCATCCTTCATCCTTGGACGGACATATCCGTACTCTTCAGCTATTTCAGCATTGCTGACTAGGACATCAATTTCTCCCATAGCTCTAGAATTACCTAGGAGCTCTGCCGTGTTTTTCACAGTTTCAGCTACGAGATATTCGTAGAGCCGTAGTTCGAGGGCCAAAACTTTATCCTTCGCATCGAGAATCTTCGTCTCCAGTTCCTTCAATTCCTCTGTGATATAACGCTCGGCTTGCGTCAATGTCTGCTTGCGAATCCACTCTTCTGGAACCTTATCCTTGTGTACATGTCTCACCTCGAGATAATACCCAAAAACATTATTGAATGAAATCTTCAAAGAAGTGATACCCGTTTTCTCAGCCTCTCTATCGCGAATTGCATCTAGGGCTTTGTTACTCTCAAACGCTAAGCCCCGTACCTCATCTAACTCAGCATCCACACCCGGTTTTATGACTGCTCCCTTGCCGACTTGCACAGGCGCATCGTCCTCTAATTCCGATTCCAATCTCGCTAATAGTGTATCGCAAGGGGAGAGTCTTTCTAAAGTGGGTAGTAGAGCTTCTTCGCCTGCGGCTGCTTCCGCAACATTTATTACTGCGACTAAGCCGCGTTTTAATTGGACTAGTTCGCGGGGATTGATTCTTGCAGAACTGGCTTTCGAAGCTAGCCTTTCGAGATCACCCACAGAACATAATATTTCTTTTAACTCAACTCTAAGCGGGGTGTCTGATACCAGAGCTGCCACGGCTGCATGTCTAGTTTCAATTGCTGCTCTATCAGTCAAAGGCATCACTAGATGACGTCTTAACATCCTTCCACCCATAGGAGTTGATGTTCTATCGAGGCATTCAGCTAAGGAAGTTCCATCTGGATGGCTAGGATATATTATCTCTAAATTTCTAACCGTAAATCGGTCTAGCCACATTCCGTCACCCTTCCGCAATCTTTTCACTCCTTGCAGATGCCCTAATTTCGTGTGATGAGTAAATTCAAGGTATTGAAGGATCACACCTGCTGCTATTGTAGCATTTGTAGCATCATGTAGCCCAAACCCCTTCAACGACTTCGTCCCAAATTGCCTGTGAAGTTTCTCCTTTGCAAAGTCCTCAGTGAAAACCCAGTCATCGAGCTTCGATCTAGGTATGTCATCTCCGAAAAGCGATATGAGGTCGCTTTCGTGTTGTTTTTGGCACACCCACTCCTTAGGGCTAAGGCTCCTCAGAAGCCTGTCTATCCACTCAGCATCCCCCTCCGCTGCTAAAAAATCACCTGTAGAGATGTCCATAAAAGCTACTCCACATCCTTTAGGCGTCCAATGGAGAGCAGCTAAATAGTGGTTTTCTTTAGTTTCGAGAACTTGGTCGTGCATTACCACGCCAGGCGTGACAAGCTCAGTTACTCCCCTCTTAACTAATCCCTTTGCTTGTTTCGGATCTTCTAATTGATCGCAAACTGCGACCTTAAGTCCAGCTCGAACAAGCTTCGGTAGGTATGTGTCTAATGAGTGATGAGGGAAGCCAGCAAGCTCGATTTCAGAAGCGCTACCATTACCTCTTTTTGCGAGAATTATGCCTAGAACCTTAGCCGCAACGACTGCATCTTCTCCGAAAGTTTCGTAAAAGTCACCTACCCTAAATAGCAAAATCGTATCCGGATGTTTTACTTTAATCCGGTTGTATTGCTGCATTAAAGGTGTAACCTTGCCCGCCACTTTTTCGTAGTTTTTGTTGTCTAAAAAATATAATTAAGCCACTTTCAGTCCCTTCTTACTCTTCTTCTCGGCCTCGGCTATGCCTTCACAATACTTCTTGTCGATTACTAATTCTTTAGTGTCAGTACCGGGTAATTCGAACATCGCGTCGGTTAGAACAGACTCAAGTATGCTCCTTAAACCACGAGCTCCTAACTTGAAATCTATTGCTTTATCCACAACCCAGTCAAGGGCGTCAGCTTTGAACTTCAACTCAATACCATCTATCTCGAAGAGCTTTACGTACTGCTTGATAATAGCGTTTTTCGGCTCTGTTAAAATCCTCCTAAGTGCGTCTTTGCTTAGTGGTCTTAAGTATGTAAGAACAGGAAAACGACCTACTAATTCTGGTATAAGCCCATAGCTTCTCAAGTCTGCCGGGCTGATATGTGATAGGATATCGTCATCTGTATGACTCAGTCCACCGGAATTGTATCCAATCGTGGATTTCTTCATCCTGCGCTCGATGAGTTTCTCTATTCCAGAGAAAGCTCCACCACAAATAAATAAGATATTCTCCGTGTTTATTTTAATGAGTTTTTGCTCGGGATGCTTTCTACCTCCTTGAGGCGGAACGTTTACATCTGTTCCTTCAAGGAGTTTCAGTAGTGCCTGTTGCACGCCTTCTCCACTTACATCACGAGTAATTGATGCGTTATCACTTTTTCTTGCGATCTTATCTATCTCATCGATAAAAATTATGCCTCTTTCTGTTGCTTCTACGTCGAAGTCAGCTGTCTGTAAGAGACGAGATAGAACACTTTCTACATCCTCCCCCACGTATCCAGCCTCTGTAAGAACTGTTGCGTCAGCTATACAGAACGGTACGTCAAGCATCTTAGCTATGGTCTTAGCAAGAAGTGTTTTACCTGAACCGGTTTCACCTACTAGAATCACGTTAGACTTGTCTAGCTCTACATCGTCATCGGGTTGTGGTGGGTTTAATAGACGCTTGTAATGGTTGTAAACCGCTACTGAAAGAGTGCGTTTAGCTGATTCCTGTCCTATGACATAAGCGTCAATGTGATGCTTTATCTCAGTGGGTTTTTTCAGCTCTAAATCTAGCTCAGGTCGTGAACCTTCATCAGCGCCTACTTCTTCCTCGACTATGTTTCCAGCTTGCTCAACACATGCTTCACAGATGTGACCAGACATCCCCGCAATGAGGATTTCTACGTCGTCTTTTGCTTTTCCGCAGAAGGAACATGAATCTGTTGTCTTTTTGGGCATCTGTACCTTTCTTTAAATCTCTCTTAAACTCTACTTGTTAGATTCTCTAACTAGAACTTCATCTATCATACCGTACTCCTTCGCTTCCTGAGAAGTCATCCAGTAATCTCTATCACTATCTTTCCATACCTCGTCGTAAGTCTTTCCAGAGTGGTATGATATAATCTCGTAAAGCTCCTTCTTAAGCTTCTGTATCTCTTTAGCTGTAATCTCGATATCTGATGCTTGACCTCTAGCTCCGCCTAATGGCTGGTGTATCATAATCCTACTATGCTTAAGAGCCGTTCTCTTCCCCTTCGCTCCTCCACATAGTAACACGGCACCCATAGAAGCCGCCATGCCGGTACAGATTGTAGCAATCTCAGGTCTGATGTACTGCATCGTATCATAGATCCCTAGGCCTGCGTAAACACTTCCGCCTGGAGAATTTATGTAAATCTGAATATCCTTTGTGTGGTCTGTAGATTCGAGGAATAAAAGCTGTGCTTGAATGATGTTTGCGATATAATCATCAACTCCAGTACCCATGAAGATGATTCTGTCTGCCATCAATCTAGAGAAAACGTCCACTTCACGAAAAGGCATTGAGCGCTCTTCAATAACTGTACGTGTCATATTCTCTGGGCCATAAGCTGAAGAAATAAAATCTCCCACCGTGTGACTACTGAGTCCACGATCTTGAACAGCGTACTTGATAAATTCTTTGCGATTATTCATTTTGCTTGAAATACTGAGGTAAATACTTGGGTATATGTATGCAATTTAGTCTTGATAGACTTAATCCAACGAACCACACCCCCACGAATATTCACAAGTTTTTACTTAACCTCAGCAGCTAGCTCAGAGAACTTCTCAAAGGATACTGATTTATCCTTTATAGTCACTAATGTTTTTAAGTGATCGACCACTTTTCCTTCGATAATTACGTCAGCAATTCTGCGTCTTTCATCGTCTTTCTCGAGTACGCTCTTAGCGACATTAGTCATAGTCTCTTCGTCTAAAGGCATGCCGTATTGTGCGTATTGCGCACCCACGAATCGTCTAGCTTCAGCTTGCAGTTCTTCTCCAGACACTTTCATGTCTAGCTTTTCCATGATGGCTTTTTGGACTAATTGCCAGCGCAATGAATCTGCATAACCGGCGAACTCTTTCTCGACCTGTTCTGGAGTTACAGGCTTTTCGTTAGTTAGAACGATCCATCTTTTTAGGAATGTCTCAGGTAGTTGAATCTTCATGTATTCCATTAAGTCCACAACGAAACGACGACGGAATAACCATTCAGCGTCTCTGTCGAAATGACCCTCAAGATCTTTTTCAATCCTAGCTTTGAATTCCTTCAAGTCCGTAACCTCATCTTTAGGGTAGATCTTGTCAAATAGGCTTTGGTTTACCTCATGCTCCTCAAGACACTTAATCTCTTCAACACCGAATTTAAATTCACCTTTCAAATGATGCACCTCATCATGAGTGATGCCTAGCATACGCCCTAAATCATCGTGTCCCTTACTCACCTTGCTCGGGTCAAGAACGATAACGTCATTCATTTTCGCGCCCACCAGCTTCTTGCTAGTTGCCTTGTCTTCAATCCCCTCAATAGATATAGAAGAGCGGTTTTCAATTCCTCCTTCTAAAATCTCCCCGTTCTCATCGAGTTGAACGAATGTGCCCATTAACATATCCTTCTCTCCGGCCATTTCCACGTCATTCACTTTACCGTGCTGACGCTGAATATCTTGTATGCGTAAGTCTATTGCCTTCTTGTCTACTTTTATAAAGTGGCGTGCGAACTTTGCCCTCCAACCGAAACTAAACTCGATCTTAGGAGCAATACCCATTTCATAGTTAAAGGTAAAAGAGCCTGGTTTGTCCCAATCCCCTGAATCCTTTTGATTCTCAGCAGGAATAGGATTTCCTAGGACGTGTATCTTGTTCGACTCGACATGTTTTTGAAGAGCTTCAGCAAGTAGTTTATTCATCTCATCAGCTAATACGCTTCTTCCGTACTGCTTGCGTATGATACTCATTGGAACCTTACCTTTTCTGAATCCAGGCATCTGTGCCTGCTTTCGTTGAATATTCAGAATCTTCTCACAGCGACTTTCGTAATCTGACTTCTCGAGGGTAATACTAATGTGCGCTCTTAACGCATCAATTGATTCCTGGATGATTTGCATGGGGTTGCTTTTTTGACAGTTCCTTTTATGGATCTAACCCTAAGTTGGAATGGTGCGGGTGGAGGGACTCGAACCCACACACCTTGCGGCACCAGAACCTAAATCTGGCGTGTCTACCAATTTCACCACACCCGCATTCCAAATAGGGGCGCAAATATATGACGAAGATTGGCAAAATCACTAATAAATTACTCTTCAACGCTTATGAATTTGTTTTTTTACCTCTGACTGCTTTTCAGAGTTTAGCTGAGTGAAAATTTATACGATATTTTTAATAGCCACTTTGCTGCATTATCCAAGTGTTTCAGCCCAAACAATGTCTCAACTAACTCCTAGTTCACACTCATGGAGATGCTCGGGTAGTCAGATGTTATGGGGGGCTGACTGGCATCAGATTGTGACAGAAAAGCGCCTTAATTCCAATTTGGGGCCTTGGATTAAGACTGACGTAGAAAACTGGGATGCTTGGAATAAGTCCTCAATCATTGCTGGCAACGAAATATTACTTTTTTCAGATCCTGATAAATTCGAATTATCCTCCTGGATAGAAATAGGTGCTAGTGTAGAAAGCTGGAAAGAGATTAGTCATCGATAATTATCTCCCCAGTCTAATTTAGGATTGTTATTTACATCGAGTCTGTGCGATTAACCGCGGAGGTAAAGAAGCCTATTCTGTCACCCATTGATTTATTCAGAGATGGATATCTTAAAGCACTGAGAATAGATATAAGGGGCCGGAGAAAGTTCACGTTAGCTTTTATGAACGGAATGGAGAATATGGATTCGCGTTTATACCAGTTGCTGCCTACAGCTAGAGGTTACAGACTTTTATCTATTCATGAAGGCCAAAGGCGGGCTGTATTTGCCATGGAAATTATTCGGAATAAGGTGATGTTTAGTGTTGAGAGGGTTTGGTCTAGAGAAAACTCAGAGATATACCCTAACGATTTTTCAAAACGAATCTCATTGAGAATAGTTGGCGGGTAGGTCGTGTGTATATTTAACGCATGGCAAATACATCAGATATTAAAAACGGGATGTGCCTTAACCACAATCATGGGTTATGGCAGATTATTGAGTTTCTTCATGTGAAACCAGGTAAGGGGGCGGCGTTTGTAAGAACGAAGTTGAAGAATATTGAAACGGGGAAGGTTGTGGATCACACTTTTAATGCGGGTACTAAGATTGATCCAGTAAGGATTGAAACTAGGGAGTACCAGTATTTGTATAATGATGATATGGGTTTTCATTTCATGAATTGCTCTACCTATGAGCAAGTCTCAATTGAAAAACACTTAATCAATGCTGTACAGTTTTTGAAAGATGAACTTATTTGTATGGTGATGTTTCACGCAGAAGAAGAGAGGGTGATTTCTTGCGACTTGCCTAAACTCATTGAGGTGGAGATCACATATACTGAGCCAGGTATTAAAGGCGACACCGCTACTAATACTTTGAAGCCAGCTACTATTGATACTGGTGTGGAGATACGTGTCCCTTTGTTTATTACAACGGGTGACTTCATCAAGGTCGATACACGGACTGGAGAATACTCGGAGAGAGTTAAGAAATAGGAGCTTTTTCTGATGACGTGTTTTTCAACTGACGTTTTTTACGCTCGTTGTTTTCAATATCTAATATTACGAGTAGAGCGATAAACCCCCAGAATGGTGCGCTGGCTTTATCTGTGTCTAGGTAGTTATTTAAGACTCCATGAATGAAGTATGTCATGAGTCCTAGATATATCCCTACTGCAAAATTCCTTGCGTTTTTATCCTCCAGTTCTCTATAAAGGCGGAATGCAATCATGGAGCTCATCCATATTAATAGCAGCATGAATATCAAGCCCGGAATGCCCTGTTCAGCTAGCGGCCCCAGATATTCACTGTGAGCATTACCCCCATCAGCATTGTTCGTACTGATAACAGTTTTCAGGTCTGATGACTGGTAAGGAGCATAGACGAACTGGTATGTTCCTGGACCCCATCCCGTGATAGGTCTCTCCTTAAATAGAGCTACTGCACAGCTCCATCTATTCAACCTCTCTAAATTAGAGTCGTCACTAGAAACGTTAGTTATAGACTCAACGTGCTCGGTTAAATTATCTGAAGAATCCTGTTTATTTCTCTGGATTTCTATAAGTAAAGAGTCTTGGTTTGCGAAAACAACACCTAGTAATAGTACACCTATGCCCACAAGGGTTTTCCACTTAAAGCCTAGCCTCATTGCTACATAAATAGCACCCACTCCGACTAGACTCACCCACGCTGCCCTAGTAAAGGATAGAATTAAACCCAGGCTTATTATCCCAGTAGCCATGGCTAGCATTACTCTAGTGATGCCTGTTCTGTTTTTATTTAGAGTTAGCGCTATGGCCGGTGGTAATATCATCGCTAGAACAGCACCATAAGATGTGTGGTCTTTGAAAAATGGTTTCATCACCCAGTGGCCAGCGTGTTTGCTAAAGCCGTATTCTGAATGTCCGATGATAGTGTACACCACCACAATTGCAAGAGGGAAGAGCAAGTACATTACCATCCGCTCTCTATAGATAGGGTTGTTAAGCATAATATGCCCTAGTAAGAAGAAAAACCCGACCACAAACCAAGCTCGAGAAACGGTAAATTTTGCGGAGACGACCATGTCCCAGCTAGTTAATGTCGTGATTACCATCCATAACATCATCCCGCCTATAACGTACGTTAGTGGATGGCTGAAAAGGCGTTTATCTACAGGCCAGCCAGAGAAGGATCGCACCACGAAAAGAACTAAGGCGCATAACAGCAAGGGCTCTGTAGGCATATAGAGTCCCATAGCGTCGGGTATGAATTCCTGTAGATTTAAACTGAATGGTACAGCGATTAGAATAGTCGCGATGTACAGATCCATTCTTTTCACCGCCCACCAAGACATTAATAGTCCAGCGGGTAAA
>Ga0308023_1000619_pt1 | contig 10596 bp, 5 predicted proteins | sample Neamet418_FD_201294 | JGI IMG/M metagenome (GOLD analysis project Ga0308023, IMG submission 201294) | Marine microbial communities from water near the shore, Antarctic Ocean - #418 | ecosystem: Environmental > Aquatic > Marine > Unclassified | place: Southern Ocean | collected 2014-10-03
GTTCGATAATAAAAAAACATATACAATTAGCCAATGTACAACTCCACCTAAAATTGATGGAGTACTTAATGATAAGATATGGAGTGAAATTTCTACCTCAGGTGATTTCACGCAAATGGACCCAAATAATGGAGCCAACCAAAGGAAAGGACAAGAAACTCAAGTGCAGATTTGTTGTGATAATAATGCCATCTATTTCGGGATTATGATGTACGACAATGCACCTGACAGTATCCTAAAGGAACTCAGTAAGCGCGACCAAGAAGGGAAAAACTTTGATGCCTTTGGTATTTGGATTGACCCTTACAACAATGGGCAGTTAAGCTACAACTTTTTAGTAAGTGCAGCAGGAGTACAAACAGACGCAAAGTACACTAACACTTCTATTGATTCTGATTGGGATGCTGTGTGGAAATCAGCTGTAAAAATTACGGATAAAGGTTGGGTAGCCGAATTTGCTATTCCTTTCTCTGCTTTGCGCTTCCCTCCTGACAACAATAATTGGAGTCTGAATATGGCCAGAGGAATAAGAAGATATCGCGAACATTATACTTGGAATTATATTGATGTAAGTTATGATAATTATGCAATGCAAAACGGAATACTTAACTTCCTTGATTTTGACATAAAATCCCCACCTAGGCTTTCGGTAATGCCTTATATTACTAGCTATTATAATAATTATGATGGCGAAAATACTTATCCATACAATATGGGTATGGACTTAAAATACGGAATAAATGAAAGCTTTACACTAGATATGACTCTCGTTCCTGATTTCGGACAAGTTGCCCCTGATGACAAAGTGCTGAACCTATCTCCTTTTGAAGTTTATTATACTGAAAAAAGGCAGTTTTTTACTGAAGGAACTGAACTGTTTGGCAAAGCAGAAAATATGTTTTATACCAGAAGAGTAAGTGATGATTTAATCAATGCCTCTAAGATTTGTGGTCGTACTAAGAATGGTTTAGGAATTGGCGCCTTAAATGCCATTACAAAGGACCTTACCAACTACAATATTATGGTGTTCGACCAATCCTTAAAGAACAATTCATCAGTTAGTTTTATCAACACTAACAAATACGAAATAGGAACTGGTATTAGCTCCAATGTTAGCGGAATAACAACCAGCATCAATAGTAAGGACAATACCCATAGATATGATATTTACTTAAACAATAGTAATGTTTTTTCGAATGATGATGATGATGTAACACAAGGTTACTCAGGGAAAGTTGGGATTTCAAAAACAAAAGGTGAATACAAATACATTATGTCATCTGAAATAATTGATGACAAATACAATGTAGATGATTTAGGGTTTTTAATGCAAAACAACCTTATCAATCATTCTTTAAACTTAAGCTACAACCAACTAACGCCTAGCAAAAATCTTGTTAACTCTAGCCTATCATTAACGGCTGATTATAAAACCCTGTTTACCGAACAAGAATTTGCCTCACTTGACTACAGTATCAAAAGTGTTTTTACTTTAAAAAACTACTTAACAATAGGTGCGTTTGGAACAATAAACCCTTATGAAAGCATTAATTTTTATGAAGCAAGAACTGGTGATTTGGAAAGCCCTTTCCGAACTTCCAATGGAATTAGAGGAAGAATGTTTGTTTCATCAGATTATCGCAAAAAATTTGCCCTTGATGTTAGTTTTGGAGGACACATAAAACCACTTTATAATTCCAAAAAATTTGGTTGGCGTATTCAACCAATGCTTAGGGTTAACGACAAATTATCCTTCCGTTATGTTCTGTCTATCAATCATGTAAAAAATGATGCTGGCTTCACAATTAATGATGAAGACAATACATCAGTTTTTGCATTAAGAAACACTAATATGATAACCAATGTACTTAGCGGTAGTTTTGTGCTGAATAACAAAATGGATTTAGCCTTCAAATTGCGTTATCATTACGACCAAGTAGAAAATACTGAATTCCAAAGTTTAGGAAATAATGGCTATTTATATGCTATCGACTATGATGAAGAACATAATATAAACTACACAACTTGGACAGGAAACCTAAACTTTAATTGGTTGTTTGCTCCAGGAAGTCAAGCGAGTTTAGTTTGGAATCATGCGATAACTAATTATGATGGGATCATCAGAAATCATTGGGCAGACAATCTGGAGCAATCCTTAACTCTACCGCAAGAAAATAGTATATCCTTAAAAGTAATTTATTATTTAGATTATCTTTACCTCAGAAATAAATAGAATGATAAAAACAAGCAACCTAAAATATTCTTACGGAAATCTTGAAGTACTTAAAGGTGTAGACTTACACATAAAAAGAGGAGAATTTGTAAGTATTGTTGGTGCTTCAGGAGCAGGGAAAACGACTTTATTGCAGTTATTAGGTACGCTTGATGATGTACAGACAGGCTCCTTAGTCATAAATAACAGAGAAGTAAATACGCTTAGCCAAAAGGAATTAGCAAGTTTCAGAAATAAAGAAATTGGTTTTGTCTTTCAATTTCATAATCTATTAGTAGAATTCACAGCCTTGGAGAATGTGTGCTTACCCGCTTTTATTGCAGGAACGGATAGAAAATCAGCAGAACAAAAAGGATTAGAATTGTTAGCCTTACTTGGGCTAAGCGATAGAGCAAACCACAAACCTGATGAACTTTCAGGAGGTGAGCAGCAGAGAGTTGCAGTTGCTAGAGCACTCATCAACTCCCCTTCTATCATTTTAGCGGATGAACCTTCAGGGAACCTAGATTCTAAAAATGCAGAAGAATTACACAATTTATTTCTCAAACTAAACAAGGATTTAAAACAAACTTTTGTCATCATTACACACAACAAGAATTTAGCCAATTTAGGGAGTAGAATCCTTGAAATGAAAGACGGAAAAATAATTTAAGTTAAACGATACGCTATTTATTTAAATAGTTTAATTTTACACTTTGATGAGATATCAAAACCCACAACTGCTTTACTTCCTCTTTGCGATAGCAATTCCGATTCTCATTCACCTATTTAATTTTCGTAAACACAAAACTATCTACTTTAGTAGTATCCGTTTTTTAAAGGAAATTAAAGAAGATAAACGCAAACGATCCAACCTTAAAAACTTACTTATTCTACTTAGTAGAATTCTAGCAATCAGCTTTTTAGTGTTTGCATTTGCTAAACCCTACATTCCAATAAATAAGAACAATAAGGCGACTAATAATGTCTTTATCTATATTGATAATTCCTTCAGTATGGATGCTGAAAGTGAAAACGGAAGACTATTATCCATTGCTAAAGAAAGAGCCAGAGGCATAAGTAAGGCCTATCCTACTGAGAGTAATTTTTGGCTAATCAGCAATGATTTTCTGGATAAACACAGCAAAAGCACCAACTCCAATGCAATTGGCAATAATATTGATGCGATTACAACATCAGCCCATAGTAAAACCTTAAGCCAAATTGTAAATAGGCAAGCTAGCCTAAGTACTGAAAACTGCCATTTGTATATTATTTCCGATATGCAGAATAGCAGTTTACAAATAGATAAACTAAGTAAACTTGACAGTATCACTACCCTGTTTTTAGTACCGCTTATGGCCAATGAAAACAGTAATATAAGTATTGACAGTTGTTGGATAAATAGCCCAGTATTCAGCAATGAACAAGAGGTAACTATTTATACAGCTATTAGTAATCAATCAAAAATTTCGTTAAAAGAACAAGCTGTATTTTTGGAGATAAATGGAACCCAAAAATCACAACAATACATCAACTTAAAAGCAGAAGAAAGCAAAACAATTAGTTTTACTTTTTTGGCAGATAATAGTGAAATCCAAAAGGGAATAATTAAGATAAACGACCACCCTATTATATTTGACAACAACTGCTATTTCACCTTAAAACGAACTGAAAAAGTAAATTTACTCTGCATTAACGCTTCAGAAAACAACACTGCAATTACCACTCTGTTCAGCAATGATACTGCTCTGTTTCATTTTGAAAATAGTTCAATAAAAAACATTGACTACAATGCGTTAAAGCAACAGGATTTTATCCTTATCAATGAAGTAGAACAATTCAGTTCAGGGCTAATAAATAGCCTGAACAAATTCGCTAGTAACGGAGGAAGTATTGCAATTTTCCCGCCAAAAAATATTGATTTAACTACTTACAATAGTTCCTTAAAACAACTAGGACTTTCTACATTATCCGAACTAAAAACCAACAATACAGCTATTGACAAGATAAATAGAAATCACCCAATATACCAACATGTATTTGACGGAAAACTGGATAAGATTAACTTCCCAATAGTAAAACAATACCATCAAATTATTACGCAAAAAAACAGCAATAGTATTGCCTTGCTTACTCAAGAAAATAAGGCTGTTTTCCTAGAGATATTACCAAAAGAAAAAGGACTGATTTATCTCTTTAATAGCCCGCTCAAAAGCCAGTATAACAACTTCAGTAAGCATGCTCTTTTTGTACCAACACTACTAAATATGGCAACTTCAGCAGTGAGGATATCATCCATTTACAATACAATACAAACTGAGGATTATTTTAGCAGTTCAGCAATAAATAATAACTTGGCGATTGTGCATTTAAAAAATGACAAAATTGACATTATTCCTACTCAAAAAACACATTTAGGAAGACAGGTTTTTTACACTCATAATCAGATTAGCGAAAACGGAATATACGCTATTGAAATAGAGGGTAAAATAGTTGATGCTATTGCCTACAACTATGCAACAACCGAAAGCAAAAATAACACGCTAAGCATTAGCGAATTGAAGCAATGGAAAAATAGCATAGGCTTAGAAAATATCCAAATTATTAATGGCGATTCTTCTGCACTAATTGCTACAATAACGGAAACTCAAAACGGAAAAGAATTTTGGAAGATAGCATTACTATTATCACTGCTATTTTTTGCAATTGAAATACTACTTATTAAACTGATAAAATCATGAATCTACTCATTAAGTCGGCTAAAATAATTGACTCAAACTCCCAGCACAACAACAAGATAATGGATGTATTTATCAAAAATGGGAAGATTGAGAAAATTGCTAAGTTCATTAAGTCCTGCAAGGAATCAATAGCAGCAGGAAAGGAAGTAGAGTTTACAGCTAATAACCTACATCTATCTCCAGGGTGGTTCGATTTGCACGCCAACTTTTCCGAACCAGGAAGTGAGCAAAAAGAAACTTTAGAAAGTGGTAGCAATGCAGCAAAAAAGGGAGGTTTTACAGGAATAATGATAATGCCAAACACAACTCCTAGCCTTGACAACAAAGGAATGATAAAATACATAATAAATGCAACAAAGGGAAATATTGTTGACTTGTTCCCAGCAGGAAATTTAACTAAAAATCAGGAAGGAAATGATATAGTGGAAATGCATGATATGACAAAATCAGGCTGTCTGGCTTTTACGGATGACAAGCATTCTATAAAAAGAAATGAAGTACTGAAAATTGCCATGCTATATTCCAAGGACTGTAATGCGCTAATAATGAACTTTCCAAACGAAAATAGCATAGCCAATGACGGCCACATGCATGAGGGAAATGTTAGCACAAGACTAGGGATAAAAGGAATTCCTGCTCTAGCGGAAGAGATGATGGTGGACAGGGACATAAGCATCTGTGAATACACAAATAGTCGTTTTCACCTTAGTTACCTTAGTACAAAAAACAGTGCTGAGAAAGTAAAGAAGGCAAAAGCAAAAGGATTAAACATAACAGCAGATGTTGCGCTTCATAACCTGTTTTTAACGGATGAAGCCGTAAACAACTTTGACACACGCTACAAAGTAATGCCACCCCTAAGAACAGCCAAAGACAACAAGGCTTTGATAAAAGCACTAAAGGACGGAACAATTGACATTATTACAACCGACCATAGCCCACAGGATGAAGAACATAAAAAAATAGAATTTGACAATGCTGCTGATGGAATAATCGGATTAGAATCAGCATTTGGTTTATTAGGAAAACACATACTACCCCACCTTGATCTAAGCCTGTTAATAGATAAAATTGCGATAAACCCAAGAAAAATACTAGGTATCAATCAAGCAACCTTAACGGAAGGAAATACAGCAAACATTACATTGTTTAACCCTGACTTAGAATGGGAATTTACTAAAAATGACCTAAAGTCAAAATCGAATAACACCCCATTTGTTGGAGAGAAACTAAAAGGAAAAGCCCTAGCAATATTTAATAACGGGAAATTTGAAGAGTGTTAAACTACTCAACAACTATCCTTTTCTCCACTTTACCATCATCAAATATATAGAATAGTGTTGTTCCATCCGTAACTTTATTAGGATCAACTTCCCTACCTAACACATCCGTAATTCTTATTAACTGAGAAGAATTATTTCCATTATTATAATCGGATATACTAGTACTACTAGTAGCATCCCAAAGGTACAAGTCATCCACAGCAGCCTCAACCAAACTACCACCACTCAAAGCACCATTTGTACTGTCAGAAGCAACAAACTTTAGCTGAACTTGTGTGCTATTTAAACTCACATAATCCTTTACTCTAAAAGCAAATCGTCTCCAGCTATTATCAGAAGTAAGGTTATTTTCAACTACAATCCAATTCACCCCATCATCAGTAACTGAAACTTGCCACCAATCCGCATTGGGGTCAGCACCAGTATTGTTTGTAAACCATCTCCAGTAGGAAAAGGCAGGATTTACATAATCAGTCATATCATAATAAGGAGAATACAAAGTAGTATGCCCACCATCAATATCATTTTCACCAATACTTGCTGCTGATGAAGATGCATTTCCAGTAAAAGCACAATCAGTCCCACCATTAGTATGTTGGTCTTCAGCCTGCACAATTGTTGACGAATTCCCTGGTGTAACATAGGAACCTAAAGGGTTACCAATATCCCACAATCCTGTTGTCGCATTGTCAGCAGGATCACTCGTTTGCCAAAAACCAAAATTGAAATCAAAATCTTCCTCTAGTTTCAACTCATAACCTACAAGCGAAAAGTAAGGAACATTAGCAAAACGTATTGGCGATTTATGTGCTGAAAAAGGAGTTACTCCTGAATAATTACCAAAATTATCTTCTAAAGAAATATAATAAGCAACTATAGTAGCTACTGATTGTGAAGGAATTTGAGCTGAATAATTACCTCCTGACAGTATCATATTAGTCGTAACCCAATTAGTATCCGTATTTAATCGGTAACTGCAATTAGCATTTCCTAAAGCCCAAGGATAAGTAAGTACAATATTAGCAGTAATTCCAATAGGTGAATTAGCAGCAGTTGAAGCCACAGGGCTATGGGTGATAACAGCATTGGAAAGCAAAGTAATTCCATGAGTTGCAAACGCCTGGATAATTGCGATATCATTTGGTGTTCCATTCGTTAAATCTGCATCATTATCATCAGCATACAATACCTCTAGCAATATATCAGTAAACACTACACCTTCACTACCATTAGGACCATCTACCCCAGTGTCAAAAGTAAATTTAAACAAATCAATTGTCTGTTGCATATCTCCTAAATTCAGATAAGTATCCCAAAATGCCCCTGCAATAATCTCACCATCAGCATGCACCTCTCCTACCAAATCCTGAGGATATACTTTCTTATTAATATCAAATCTTCTTACATATCCTAAAGGATTATTCTGATAGAAACCTATTCCTAAAATTGGGTCAAGTGTAAGGGTAAATGCCCAAACATCAGCAAAACCTTCATTCAATGCGCCATTCAACATTCCACTCCCACTATTATAACGATTACTGTTAATTGCATGACCATATTCATGATACACAACATCAACAACTTTAGCTGTTGCCTCACAATAATCAGTCCCGTTTGATGACATTCCTTCTTCATAAAAATTGATTGAACTCCCTGCAAAAAAAGCATTACAAGTTCCAGACTCATCTACATTTGTTTCAAGGGGATAATCCAAACCATTAAAAGTTGGAAATACCGATTTCAAGTGATCATGCACTTTATTCACAGCATAATAGGCTGTTCTTTCTTGAATAGTTGAATTAGAATTATCAAAACTAACATTGTTAGTTGCGCCAAGTGAAGTTGTAAAATCAGGAGTATCTCCATTTGTTTTTACATCCGTATACAAACCCTCAAGTTTATATTTTACTGATGATCCTGCCGTTAAAGGAAGGAAAACATCTCCATTGTTATCAGTGTAATAATTTATTCCAGAAGCTAAATCCTGTACTTTTAGGTTTACTAAATTTTCTACTGATGATGGATTGTAAGGATGACTCGTGTACAAGTCGCCTTCCACATGAGTTGATACAAGTGGTGCTTCAAACAACACCTCATTTTTACGCATTATCAAAGCTCCATTATGAGCATCAACATAACAAATATAATGTGCTGGTCCCATTTCTATTTTGGTTTTGAACTGAACAATATACACCAAATGATACTCGTATTTCCCTAGTTTAGGAATTGGTAGAATCTTCAACTCTTCATGTACAATTACATCCGTTATTGCCTGATTAATTTGCTGAGTTGCTGCCGAAATAGCTGAGTTATCTGAAAGAGTAGGAATCACACTGATATTTATGTCATTAAAAACATCCAACCCAAAAGCCAATAATCGATTATCCAAGCTTAACTTAGCGTACACTCTACTATTTATTACTTCTAGGTTATTATGGTATTGATTGAAATCAATATTGATATATTTTTCATTTTCAATTTTATTATTAAACCTTAAATCAGCAGGGATTTGAAAACTAGTATTGGCTAAAAAACTCAATACATCATTGCTAGTATTTCCATTGAATTGAATTGGAGAACCAAATGCTCTATGTGGCATTTTATTGTTCTCATCAAACATAACAAACCAATCAGGGTTATTACTTAAGAACGATTGCCAATCTGAACCATTTCTTAGGTGCTGTTGCAAAGCAATATCCAAAGGGTTAACAGAGTAGTATCGGACTTCATTCTCGTCAATATGCTCATGTTTAGTCGCAAAAGTTGAACTAACAATCAGTAGCGATATAAGGAATAAAATAGTTTGTTTCATAAAATAAATTTGTTTGTGTAAAAATACATTTTAATTGTTGACTGAACAAAAAACTGATTTTTTTTCTTATTCATTCAGATTAATAATTTGACCATCATAAGCCAAATTAACATAATTAGGGATTTCTTTATTTACTTCATCATGCAAGCCCATATAATGAGAAATATGGGTTAATAAAGCTTGTTTTGGTTTTAATTCTTCCAACAAAGCTAAAGCTTGTTCTAGGTTGAAATGAGAAATATGTGACTTTTTCCTGAGTGCATCTAAAATAATCAAATCGGCTCCCTTCATCTTATCTTTTTCTTGTTCTGATATTTCACTTACATCAGTTAGGTAAACGAAATTCTTTATCCTAAAACCAAAAACTGGTAACTTATAGTGCAATACTTTAATAGGCTGAATGCTAGTTTTTGAAATATCAAAAAGTTTATTTTCAATAATATTTACGGATACTTTTGGGATTCCAGGATAATTAGATCCTGAAAAAATATAAGGGAATTCTAACCTTAAAGCATCACTAGTAGTTTGATTGCAATACAGAGGCATATCCACTTTCCACCTATGATTAAAAGCCCTCACATCATCCATTCCTGCTACATGATCCTTATGATGATGAGTGAACAAAAAAGCATCCACTTTTTGCACATTTTCTCTTAACATTTGCTGACGAAAATCAGGCCCAGTATCAATTACCAAGTTTAGATCATCAACATCAATCATAACTGAAGTACGCAACCTATTATCCTTAGGATTGGGCGATAAACACACCTCACAATTGCAAGCAATTACAGGCACGCCTTGTGATGTTCCTGTTCCTAAAAGGGTAATTTTCATATCTTTTTTAAAGTTTGCCGTAAAAATATAGATAATAAGTATCTTGTACAGATTTATCTGCATATTTTTGCTAAATATTTAATAAACAAGTAATGGATAACAATATCATTCTTTCAGCAGCACAAAAGGCGCTTAAAATTAATTTGGATAACTCCATATACGGTTCCTTTGTTGAGATTGGAGCAGGACAAGAAGTTGCCCGAAATTTTTTCAGAGTAGGTTCTGCATCAGGTACAATAGCAAAAACAATGTCGGCTTACGACAAGGATTTTTCTGACGCGATATATGATAGAGAAAAAGATGGAAGGTATGTTTGCAAATCTCGTTTAGAAAAAATGTTGCAGAAGGAATACGCACTTTTGGAAGAACGATTAAACAAAGATAACTTTAAAGACACTCGTTATTTTGCCTTTGCCGATACGGTTTCAACTATAAATTATTCCAAAACAACCAAAGGACATGGTTGGATGGGATTAAGATTTCAGTTAACTCCTGATGGAGAACCAAGTGATTTCATTATTCATGTTTTACTGAATGACCCTGACGCTCAGCTACAACAAGAAACGGTTGGCATTATTGGGACAAATATGTTACATGCTTGCTTTAATGAAACAGATCCTAAAGAAATATTAAAGCAATTATACGACAATCTATCAAAGGATAAAGTACAAATAGATATGATTGAAGTGCTAGGACCTTCTTTTGATCATG
>Ga0308023_1000628_pt1 | contig 10523 bp, 10 predicted proteins | sample Neamet418_FD_201294 | JGI IMG/M metagenome (GOLD analysis project Ga0308023, IMG submission 201294) | Marine microbial communities from water near the shore, Antarctic Ocean - #418 | ecosystem: Environmental > Aquatic > Marine > Unclassified | place: Southern Ocean | collected 2014-10-03
TTCAGTATTCACAAAAGGAAGATCTGTTGCCAAAACCAACCAAGCAGTATTTGGATCTTTTTGAAACGCAGAACAAATTCCGCCAAAAGGCCCTAAATTTAAAAAAGTATCGTGAATTTCATTTTCGTTTTCAGATGTCACCTTGAGCGCAGTCGAAAGGTCTCTCACCGAATAATATGTTTTCAATTTATTGTTTTCTAACAATTCCTTTACGTGGTTTTTTTGGGGTTTTCCAAAGTAGTTTAGCTGAGATTTATCCGTTCCCATTCGCGTGCTTTTCCCACCGACCAACACCAAACCTTTTATATTCGGAATTGTTTTTGCTATCAATTCAGAAATATGATTCGTGATGTTTTCAATATCTGACAATTCATATTGTGGAATCTCTTCCCAGTTTGGAAACTTATCTTTTAACGATTGAAATGGCGCAACAGTATCCGTCAATTTTATAAAAAACTGTACCTCCGTAATCTGATCAATTCTTTTATTAATAGATGCTTCTTTTTCTGGATCTAAAAACACCACTTGCTTTGAACCCGCATAATGATTTCCATTGATAAACACATAATCATGTTGTGCGAACTGCAAACGTTGCTCGAATTTATTGATGTGACCAGAAGTAGTTATTTGCAAGTTTCCATCATGATGAAAAACAAATTCTGAAAACTGATTCTCTTCTACATCTTTTGCATGTGATGCATCAAAATAGGCCAATTTACAATTTGATAATTCTTTAGAAACTTGATTGACTAGTGTTGCAATTACACCACATTTTGTACCTAAAAGCACAAGCTCATTTGGAGCAAATTTCCCGTTGCTTCTCTTGGTGATGTTTGTATGTTTTGTGTGTTTACTCATTTTTAATATCAGACTTTCCACCTGTTTTCTCTACTAACATTACTTCTTTAATTACCATTTTCTGTGAAATACTTTTACACATGTCATAAATAGTTAAACAAGCAATATTCGCTCCTGTTAAAGCTTCCATTTCAACTCCAGTCTTCCCTTCTATAATTACCTTACAAAAGACTTCTATGTTTTCTGAATCCACAATTTCAATATCAATATCAACGCCATTTATTAGTAATGGATGACACATCGGAATCAATTCTGAGGTCTTTTTAACACCTTGAATTCCGGCAATAATTGCCGTTTGAAAAACAGGTCCTTTTTTTGTAAATAATTCATCATTTGTAAAATGAGAAATCACTTCTTTTCCTAAAAACATCGTTGCTTTTGCAATGGCTGTTCTTTTGGTAATTTTCTTATCAGAAACATTTACCATTTTAGGATTGTTCTTTTTATTTAAATGTGTAAAACTCATTTAAAAGTTTTTAGTGTTGAATGTTTAGTATAAATATTATCGAAATGTCACTTCGAGTGGTTTTCGATTTTATGAGAAAACTGTATCGAGAAGCTATTTAAATTTCTTCTTAGCTAAATTAGGTAGTTTTTCATATCCCCCATTAATTAAAGCTTCTTTTTTAGCTTTAGCCCATTTTTTAAGCTGTTTTTCTGTTTTAATTGCCATTTCTACATTTGAAAATTCGCAATAAAAAACTAACTCAATTGGTTTTCTTTTAAATGTATAACTATCCTCATATTTTCCTTGTTGATGTTCTTCTACTCTATTTTCTAAATTTGATGTAAAACCGGTATAATATGTATCATCAGCGCATTTTAAAATATAGACATAGTAGACCTTCATTTTTTCTTTTTCTTAAGTAATTGTTCTCGATACAAATTTGTTCATACTTCACAAATTCACTCGAACTGACAACTAACTTTATACTTTAATAATAACCCAAATGTCACATCGAGTGAATTTGATGTCCGATAGGAAAATCAAATTTGTATCGAGATGCTTTTAGTTCGAATTGTTCTCGATACAAATTTATTCGTCCCTCATAAATTCACTCGAACTGACAGGTAATTAGCGATATCTAATTATCGTAAAAACATCTCCTTTTTTAAACTCCGTTTGATCATTTGGTAATTGTATAAATGCATCTGTATGTACCAAACTTGCTAAATCTCCAGAACCATTTCCAGAAATTGGAGTTGCTATTAAATGTCCGTATCTATAACTCAATTTTACTTGCAAAAAGCACGTTAAGTTTGGCTTAAAAGTTACATCATCTGCTAAAATTGCATTTTCTTCTTGCTGTGCTACTCCTACAGATTTATAATACCAAGGATAAAAATACGCCAAACAATTGACAAATGTAGAAATTGGATTCCCAGGAAACGCGAAGACAATTGTGTTCTTTTTCACTTCGACTACGCTCAGTGACCCGTTTTTTTCTTCATCCTTAGAAACATCCTGCCCACTCAAACCTAAAGCATCTGAGATGCCGAACCAGAATGGTTTCCCTGGTCTTTGTGCTACTTTATGAAACAGTTTTTCTACTCCTAATTCGTCTAATACTTCTGGTAAAAAATCGTATTTCCCTTTACTAACAGCTCCACTAAATAGCAATACATCAAAATCTTCTAAATAGACCTTGATTCTTTCTTTTAGAATTGGTTTATCATCAGTAATATGTGCGGTTTCTGAAGGAATATTTAATTTTTCTAACAATGATACTAACGTAAATACATTTGATCTACGTATTTGATGTGTTAGTGGAGTTTCGGCAACGCCAACCAGTTCATCTCCAGTAGAGATAATCATCACTTTCGGGATTTTTGCAACCTTAACAGTCGCTTTTCCTACAGTTGCTAAAACGCCTATTTCTGCTGCTGAGATTATGGTGTTTTGTTGAATTAAGAGATCTCCATACTTTCCATCTTTTCCTCTCTCATGAATATTCTGGCCATCATTGATGGCATTAAGTATGATCGTAGCAACGCCGTTGTTTATTTCTAAATCTTCATATCTAATAACTGTATTTGTATTGCTTGGCAACACAGCTCCTGTCATTACTTCAATACAATTTTCTGAGTTTTGCAATGAAATTTGTTCACTTCCTGCAGCTTGAATACCTTCAATAAAAAAACTACGTTGCCCTTTTTTAAAGCTCGAATAATCAATTGAAATTCCATCCATAGAAACTCTATTGAATGGCGGAAAATCCCTGTCAGCTAAAATGTCTTCTTTTAAAATTCTCCCTACAGATTGTAGAAACGGAATTTCTTCAACGCCAAAATCTTGGGCTGAATCTATTATGGTTTGTAAAGCGTGTTTTACTGAAATCATATTTTTTTGTCATTCCCGCGAAGGCAGGAATCTATTTATCTTTTATCTATGGATTCCCAATTTCTCGGGAATGACATTTAGGTGTTTGTAAAGCGTTTTCTACTGAAATTATATTTATTGAGACCTCTCGACTGCGCTCGAGGTGACATTGACACATTCCTTTATTAACTCATTTTCTCATTGAATTTACCCTCCAATTGTGCTCATACTTTCAGAAGCACCACCATCTTTTCGATTTGCTTCTGCTATAAAACCATTTTCGGGCTTCTCTTTTACCAACTTTAAAAAGAGCTCTTTTAAATCGTCATTACTTGCTCCGTTACGTATAAAGTCTCTCAAGTTAAAAACGCCATCATCAAACAAACAGTTTTTAAATGTTCCGGTTGATGTGATTCTAATTCGGTTACAATCTCCGCAAATAGTTCTTGTAAATGCAGGAATAATTCCAACAGTACCTTTGTGATTTTCTATAGAGAAATTACGAGATGTTGATGACTTTTCTGATTGAATTGCTGAAATATCAAAGGCTGATTTTATCTCATTTAGAATCTTATTGTAATTCCAAGCTTCTTGCATTTCTCGCTGTCCTTCTCCGTTAAAAGGCATTTCTTCTATAAACCGAACAGCAATGTCTTTGTCTTTTGTCAATCGAACAAAATCATTGATTTCATTCGTGTTAATTCCTGACTGAACTACAACATTAAGCTTCAAATTCATGCTGCTTTTCTCTAAAGCTTCCATGGTTTTAAAAACGTCATCAAACGCATTTCTACGCGTAATTTCGTTGAACTTATCCGCTTGTAAACTATCAATACTTAAGTTGATGTTTTTTACTTTTTGTAGCTTCTCTAAGGCTTCAATATGTTTGTAAATTAAAACTCCGTTTGTAGTAATATTAATATCCTCTAACAGATCATTAAAAGACAGCATTTCTAAAAACTCTACAAAGCCTTTTCTAACAAAAGGTTCACCTCCTGTTAATCTAATTTTATTTACCCCTAGTTCTGTAAGCACGCGAATTACACGGTACATTTCTTTGTACGTTAATAACTCTAGCCTAGGAACAATATCAATTCCATGAGCTGGCATACAATATTGACAACGCAAGTTACAGCGATCGGTTACTGCTAACCGAACGTAATTAATTTGCCTCCCAAAACTATCTACCAAACCACTCATTAATTAGGTAATTTATTACTTAATAAACCATATACAAAAGCACCAATTGTTGCGCCTAAGATTACGATTAAAATAGCTGTAATTCCGTGACCAACCAATACAAACATTGGCCCTGGACAAGCACCCGCTAACGCCCAACCTAATCCAAAGATTGTTCCTCCAACGACTGTTCTTATCAGTCCTTTTTTCTTTTCTTTTGTGATGATGTTTTCACCCTTGAAATTTTTTATACGTCCGTTTTTAAACAGCTGCATAAAAACCATTGAGATGACCACTGCACTTCCAATAATTCCAAACATATGAAACGATTGAAACTTAAACATTTCGTAAATTCTGTACCAAGAAACTACTTCTGACTTACTGAGTATTATTCCAAATAATACTCCGATAACTAAAAATTTTACGTTTTTCATAATTTAGAATAATAAAGGAATTAAAAACCAAGTCATAATTAATCCGCCTGCAAAAAAACCAATTACAGCGAGTAAAGACGGCAACTGCAAACTACTTAAGCCTGTAATTGCATGACCAGATGTACAACCGCCTGCGTAACGAGAACCAAAACCCACCATAAATCCAGCACCAATTAAGATGGCAAATCCTTTTAAAGAAAAGATGTTTTCTGTGCTAAAAATTTCTGAAGGAACATATGACTGTCCTGCATTTTCAAAGCCTAACGCTGCCAATTCAGAAACTGTTTTTGGATTCAATGCAATCGCTTCTGCTGTCATTAAATACCGTGCAGAAATATATCCTCCAACGATAATTCCAACTACAAACAACAAACTCCATGTTTGCGCTTTCCAATCTTTTTTAAAATAATCGGATGCTTTTCCTGCTCCACCAATTGTACAAAAGGTTTCTAAATTTGTTGAAACACCGAACCCTCGTCCGAAATAATTCATCAACAGCAAGATAACTGCTATCATAGGACCGGCAACATACCAGGCCCAAGGTTGAGTAATAAAATCCATATTCTTTATTTTAGTTGACTGTTTATATATTTCATGGTTGCTTCTGTAGCACCAATATTTTCTTTTATAAAGTGCTGATTGACTTGTCCAAGTTGCTTTCTATACCCTACATTTTCTTTTAGCTTCGTAAAAATAGTTGAAAATTCGTTTTGATTTGTAATTACTTTACATCCATTTAACGCAACTAAATCTACTACTTCTTTGTACTTTTTATATGCGGGTCCAATTACAATTGGCACCCCAAAAGTAGCTGGTTCTAGAATATTATGTACGCCATTCTTTGTCAATCCTCCTCCAACATAAGCAGCATCTGCAACCGCATAAACCTTTGTTAAAACTCCGATTGTATCAATAATAAACACTTCAAAATCTGAAAGGGTTTTTCCTGATTTTTCTGAATATAGAACCGTTTTCTTTGTTATTGATTTTTTTAATTCATCAATATCGTTGGTGTTCATATTGTGTGGAGCGATGATGAATTTTTCATCTTCAGAAGCTGAATTGTTAATGTAGTTCACTAGTAATTTTTCATCTTCTTTCCAGGTACTTCCTGCAACAACTGTGTATTGCTTATTTTTAAATTCTGAAATATACTCTAACTCATTATCTTGCTGTAAGATTTCATATACACGGTCAAAACGCGTATCTCCGCTAATGGTTACGTTTTCTTGATGGATAGCGTTTAATAAGTTTTTAGAGGTTTGATCTTGCACAAAAAAATGATCAAAAGCGCTGAGTGATTTTCTCATAAAGATCCCAAAAGGCTTAAAGAAAATTTGGTTTTCTCGAAAAATACCAGAAACTAATAGTGTTGGAATCGTTCTTTGTTGAAGTCCCTTTAAATAGTTTGGCCAGAACTCATATTTAATAAATACAGCCAGAACTGGATTTACTGTGTCCAAAAACTTCTTCACATTTCTTTTAGAATCCATTGGTAAATAACAAACCACATCTGCTAGTTCGTAGTCTTTACGGATTTCATATCCCGAAGGAGAAAAAAAAGTGAGTAGTATTTTATGAGAAGGGAATTCTTGCTTTAAACGTTCGATAATTGGCCTTCCTTGCTCAAACTCCCCCAAAGAAGCAGCATGAAACCAAACTACCTTATCATCCGCTTTAAAAACTGAAAGACTGTCAAAAGCAGTTGCTCTTCCATCAACAAATAATTTAATTTTTTTATTGAATAAAGCTACAATCGACAAGAAGAAAGTCGCGATTAACACAATACAATTATAGAGTACACCCATGGATTGTAAATGTACAAAATAGAAGCATAAAAAAACTCCCAAACTTGCGTTTGGGAGTTTATAATTTATTTATGAAGTCTTAAACTTCGAAAGGCTCAATAGATACATAAGATCTATTGTCTCTTTTCTTTTGAAATTGTACAACTCCATCCACTCTAGCATGTAAAGTATGGTCTTTTCCCATATATACATTCTCTCCTGGATTGTGTGTTGTTCCTCTTTGGCGAACGATAATGTTCCCTGCAATTGCAGCCTGACCACCAAATATTTTTACTCCTAGACGTTTCGATTCTGATTCTCTACCATTCTTCGAACTACCTACTCCTTTTTTATGCGCCATGATTGTATGGTTTTAAAGTTTTTGGTTACTTATTTTGTTAATGCTTCAATTAATTCAGCTTTCTTCAAAGAAGTATATCCAGAGATACCTTGCTCTTTAGCAGCTGCTTTTAATTCTGCAACAGTCATTGAACTATAATCAACAGAAGTTGATTCTTTTACCTCAGCCTTAGGAGCTGCTTCCTTTTTAGGAGCTGCTTTTTTTACTGTCTTTGTTGCACCTGCAGCACCAATAGATTCAATTTGAATCTCTGTTAAAAACTGACGATGTCCATTTTTCTTTTTGTAACCTTTTCTACGTTTCTTCTTAAAAACGATTACTTTATCACCTTTTAAGTGACCTAAAATTTTGGCCGTTACTGCGGCTCCTTCTATAGCTGGGGCGCCAATAGTTACATTTCCACTGTCTGCTACTAAAAGAACATTATCAAAAGTTACTTTTGATCCTTCTTCTTCTTGTAAACGGTGAACGTATACTTTTTGGTCTTTTACTACTTTAAACTGTTGCCCTGCTATCTCTACGATTGCGTACATACTATTAGTTTTGTGTATTATTACTTAATTCTCACACTTTCCTAGTGAAAATGCGGGTGCAAATATACATTTTTATTTATAAATTACCTACACTTCACGAGATATCATTTTTATTCTTATTTTTACCATCTTCAACCTATTAAAATAAATTGCAAACAGATGTAACACTATAGGTTATATAGCGTCAAACATCTGTGAAACTATTAATTATTAAATAAAAAATCAATGAAAAAAAGTATCCTAACTTTAGGCTTGTCTTTGTTTTTTCTTACAAATATACAAGCTCAAAAAGTTGAATTTGAAGAGTACACCTTAAAAAATGGTATGCATGTAATTTTGCATCAAGACAATACTGCACCTGTAGTAACTACGGCTGTTATGTATCATGTTGGAGCAAAAGACGAAGAACCAAACCGAACAGGTATGGCACATTTTTTTGAACACTTATTGTTTGAAGGAACGAAAAACATAAAAAAAGGAGAATGGTTTAAAATTGTATCTTCTAATGGTGGTAATAACAATGCAAATACCACAGATGACAGAACTTATTATTACGAAGTTTTCCCTTCTAATAGTCTAAAGCTAGGGTTATGGATGGAATCTGAGCGTTTATTGCACCCGGTAATTAACCAAGGTGGTGTAGATACTCAAAATGAAGTTGTAAAAGAAGAAAAAAGATTACGTGTAGACAACCAGCCATACGGAGGGTTTTTAGCAAATGTTAAAAAACACATGTTTACAAACCACCCATACAAAGGAACAACGATTGGTAAAATGAAACATTTAGATGCTGCAACTTTAGAAGAGTTTAAAGCATTTAATAAGAAATTCTATGTTCCTAACAATGCAACACTTGTTGTTGCGGGTGATATTAGTATTTCTGAAACAAAAAAAATGATTGAAGAATATTTTGGTCCTATTCCAAGAGGAAAAGATATCGAAAGAACGTTCATTAAAGAAGATCCTATTACTACACAGATCAATGCCAAAGCATACGATGCAAATATCCAAATTCCAGCAATCATGGCTGCCTACAGAACCCCTTCTTTTAAAACAAGAGATGCTCGAGTTTTAGATATGATTTCTTCTTATTTAAGTGATGGTAAAAGCTCAAAATTATATAAAAAAATAGTTGATGAAAAGAAAATGGCATTACAAGTTGGTGCGATTAATCTGAGTCAAGAAGATTATGGTATGTATATTCTTTTTGGACTGCCTCAGGGTGAAAACACATTAGCTAGCTTGGTTCAAGAAATTGATGAAGAAGTTGCTAAAATACAATCTGAATTAATATCAGAAAAAGCGTACCAAAAACTACAAAATAAATTTGAAAATAGATTTGTAAATTCAAACGCAAGTGTAGACGGTATCGCAAACTCTTTAGCCCGATTTAATGTGCTTTATGGAGACACAAACTTAATCAATACAGAGATTGACATTTATCGCTCAATTACACGTGAAGAAATAAGAGCTATTGCGAAAAAATACCTTAATAAAAATCAACGATTACTTTTAGAATATTTACCTAAAAAAGACAACTAATTATTATGAAAACTAAAATAGCATTAATTATAGCGGTTTTAACACTGTCTTTTTCAGTTACCGCACAAGTAGACAGAAGTATACAACCTACACCTGGACCAGCACCTAAAGTAAAATTAGGAAAAGCCGAAACATTCACTTTAAAGAACGGATTAAAGGTAATCATTGTTGAAAACCACAAATTACCAAGAGCTTCAGCAAGCTTAACAATAGATAATACACCGTATGCTGAAGGTGATAAAACAGGCGTTTCTCAAATAATGGGTAGCCTATTAGGAAGAGGTACCAAAAGTATTACTAAAGATGAATTTAATGAGAAAGTAGATTACCTTGGTGCTAATATTTCTTTTTACAGCTCTGGCGCTTCTGCAAGATCTCTAAAAAAATATTTCACTGAAGTATTGTCTTTAATGGCTGATGGAGTTAAAAATTCTGAATTTACACAGAAAGAATTTGACAAAGAAGTGAAAATAACTTTAGACGGAATAAAATCAAATGAAAAAAGTGTAACAGCTGTTTCTCGCCGTGTTGGAAACGCATTGATTTTTGGGAAAAACCATCCTTCTGGAGAATTTGTATCTAAAGAGTCAATTAAAAACATCACACTAGATGATGTAAAAAGCAACTACAACTCATATTACAAACCTAACAATGCATATCTAGTAATTGTTGGAGATGTAAACACAAAAAAGATAAAAAAACAAGTTATTGCATTATTTGATAATTGGGAAAGTGGAACTATTCCAAACACAACTACTCCTGCAATTAAAAACATTTCTCATACAGAAATCGATTTTATAAATATGGACAATGCGGTACAGTCTGAAATTGTAATTGCCAACAATATCAACCTGAAACTTGGAGACAAAGAGTATTATGCTGCATTATTGGCTAATAGTATTCTTGGTGGCGGTGGTACAGCTCGTTTATTCATGAATTTACGTGAAGACAAAGCATACACTTATGGTTCTTACTCAAGTATAAGACAAAGCAGATATGCAGCGAGTTTTAGAGCTTCTGCAAGTGTTCGTAATATTGTTACTGATAGCTCAGTAGTAGAGATTCAGAAGGAAATTAATAAAATTCGTTTTCAAAAAGTAACCGCAGAAGAATTAAAAAATGCGAAAGCTGAATATATTGGATCTTTTGTAATGAATGTTCAAAAACCGTCAACAGCTGCTAGGTTTGCATTAAATATTGCCATGTATAATTTACCTGAAAATTATTATGAGAACTACTTAGAAAATATTAATGCTGTTACTGTTGAAGATGTTCAAAACGCAGCCTATAATTATTTTAAAGGGAATAAGGCAAGAATTATAATTACAGGAAAAGGAATTGATGTGTTGAAAAACTTAGAAAAGTTAAAATACCAGATCAATTATTTCGATAAAGATGCAAATCCTACTACCAAGCCCAAAATGAATATGCCAATTCCGGCTGGAATGACTGCGACAAATGTTGTTGACGCCTATTTCAAAGCAATTGGAGGCAGAGATAAAGTAGATG
>Ga0308023_1000634_pt1 | contig 10481 bp, 20 predicted proteins | sample Neamet418_FD_201294 | JGI IMG/M metagenome (GOLD analysis project Ga0308023, IMG submission 201294) | Marine microbial communities from water near the shore, Antarctic Ocean - #418 | ecosystem: Environmental > Aquatic > Marine > Unclassified | place: Southern Ocean | collected 2014-10-03
TTGTATGTTTTATTACTCATACACTATGCCCTTTAATTACAATTTGGTAAAAAATTTTTTAGAGAATTAAGTATGTGTTTAATTCCTCAGTTATCCGTACTGCAACCGTAGTAACATTTTATCCTCGTCCGTCTTGCCTAGTACATCACACCATTCATCAAATGTATATGCGTTACCATCAAGTCTCCATTTATTTCTTTTATCAAATGCATTATTGGATCTAATTAACGCAGGTCCATCTTCTCTATGTAAATTGCCGTCTTCGTTGACCCAACACACCGCGCCATCATTATGTAACCATGAACCATCAGCCAATTCAACTGCACCGAAATAGTTTTTATATGTATCTAACATAGTGTCGTATGTCAACTCATGCTTTTTATCCATACTGTAACCTTAACATCATCATGTCTGCATCATTCTTCTCTTGTAACTCACACCATTCATTAAATGGTCGCTCACGACTCCTATCAAACCATCGTAAGACACCATCAGGATTAATCACTGCCGGTCCATCGTCTCTGTGTACATATCCCCCGTCGTTATACCACACCTTTAATCCATTATCGTATACCCAACTACCATCGTCTTGCTCAATCGCACCGAGGTAGTCTATAGCATAGTCTCTAGTCTTAGGCTCTAAGTTCTTAGGCAATTGCATCCACTGTTTAAATTTCATAGTTCTTCCATACTCGCGCTGTTTCTCTATTACAATAGTAGTAAGCTGTTCCATGTTTCCTTCCAATTTTTTACATGGTTAATGGTACATGATGCGTAACCTTCTTCTATCGCCTTAGCTATAGACCAATCATTGCCACCTGGATATATGCTATCACCGTAGAACATAATGTTATCACTCTTATTAAAATCTTTTAATATTTGTGACTTATCTTTACCTATAGGGATAATGTCTAACCCTGTCTCACCAGCTACCTGTGATACTATGTTATACTTACTAGAGAATAGGCTATTGAATTCGTCCGATATTTGGACACGCTCGTTATTGTACTTGTCATAGATAACATACAGTGCGCGTTCTACCGTAGTCGCATGTCTACCCACAATAGAAAAATTATATAGGCCAGATCTCGCTTCAAAATGGCCTCCGGTTTTATAGCTGAATGGACTGGTAGCTAACTTTTTCTGACACCATACACAAACTTCTAAAGGCAACTCTAAATCACCAGTACTGATTACATTAGTTCCATTCTCGTATACATCATTACCCGAACAGTTGTATGATCGTTGTACACTATTAAATAACTTTGTACCAATCTGTTCTATCGTCTTGTCCGAATCGCTACCTGTCACCAAGTATACATTGTGGGTGCTGTTGAATGTGGTGAACCATGATAAGAACGCGGGGTCCATCATAGCTCTACTAGGGGTTAGTGTACCATCTACGTCGAAGATATGGTGATCAGTCATTAGATAACCCTGCTTCATACTGGGTACATAGTGCGTCGAACTGGTCATAGTAAGCTTCACAGTCAACCATAGTGAATCCATCTTCGCCCGGACTACGGTAGCTACTAGACTCGTTAGTATCTATAGCACAGTCGGCGTCTACGAAGTTCCAGTTGATGTTGTGAGTCTGACTGTCTGACATAACATGGAAGCCGTCAGCATCAATCTCGTAACGGTTGCCAGGGTTGTTGATGGCGTTGTTGAATGCTTGTTGTAGTGTCATGGTATTCTCTCTGCTTGATTAACTTATAGTACCATTATATACCAAAGCGTCTTACTTGTCAACACTTTTGTATTTTATTCTATGTATGGTCCATATTAATGCTGGTACATAGTATAGTACTGTGATGATAATCCATCCACGGATGGTTGGTTCTTCTGTAGTGCCAATGGTCCAAGGTACTATGAAGGCGAACATAGCGCCCACTAGCCAAGCCATGCCTAGTACCAATGTTGATACGGCAACCACCGGCGTTATTATCTTGTCTACTAACGTGTGTAGTATTCGTTTAATTTGTTTCATGTAACTCCTTACTTAATTGTTCCTTTTATTTAGCGGTAGTAGGAGTTACACTTGTCAATGCCTTTACTTTGTCTTCTTCTTCTCGCTTGATTGATAATTCTAACATTGTTAGCGTCTCTAATGCCAGCATATACTTTGTTCTTAGATCGTCTATCTTCTTTTGGATCTGTCGTTTCTTCTTTGCCTCTGTGAAGGTCATAGTATATCTACCTTGCTGTGTAATATGTAGTAGGTGCTTTAATGCTAATGGTTTCTAGTATAGCAATAGCACACCTGAGTTTGTCATACACAATGGAGTCACCTATATCAATGCTACCGTCTTCGCCCACTACACTAGAGAAGTCTACTGTGATGCCATTGTTACATGAAATGGCTGGCTTAGACTTAACGATGTATTGCTTTGCGTTGTCTATGTTGATCATATTGATTCCTTGGCTAATTGTGCATGAGCATCATTGGTAATTATCTGGTCTTTCGTTACGAACTCTCTACTACAGTTGGCGCACACGGTGTACTCCATTATTATCTCTAAGTCTTTGCCCTTGTATTCAATGGTCATTACTTCGGCTAATGGTATTACATCGGTGGACTGACAGTGTAAGCATGTCATATTAACTTCTACCTTTCAAGATTATTAGTGAGGCTAACCAACCAATGCCCACCATCGTACTGTCGCCCAGAAATAGACCACCGCCCATCCACAGGTATGCTACTGCTAGTTCCAACTTAGTCTGTAACTTCATTATACATCCCTCAATGCTTGTTCTAACTGTAGACGAAGGTCGTCTATCTTCTCGCTCATGGCATACTTCTTCATCTTGATAGACGATGTGTTACCATGTAGAGACTTTAGGTACTTCTCTGTCTGGTTAATGCGGGCTTGAATCGTTTCTATATAAGTCATAATGTTTCTCTCTTCAATTGATATAGTGTATTATAGCAAGATGTCTTACTGTTGTCAAGTACTGTGACTATTTGGGTCGCTGGAGTCACGCTGTTGACAAGTAAGGTGTATTGTTATATAATAGTATCAAGTTAATCAAGCAGAGAGAATAGTATGTCTAATTTAAATATGATTGCAATTGAAAGCATTGAAGCGTATGTTGGTGGTATCCCTACTGGTTACGATCTGGTAGTGTATGAGAAGTCGGGTGATGCAATAGATGGTACTGCACTATATGGCTTTGACGAGATAGGTATGTTTGATTTCTCTTATAGTGAGCCAACATATTGTTTTCTTGGTACATCGTTACCTGATGCTGATCCAACATACTGTCATGTTAATCGCCCGTCATTAGGTGAATTTTAATTAAAGCGAGAATGATTATGAAATTTGTAATACAAACACAGTCTCTTGAGAACTATGGTGCACATAGTGAAGATGGTAAGTTCGTTAATGGTAACGCGTACTGGAAGATGAAGGGTGGGTCGGACTACATTGTATCTGGTCTTACGCGGATACAGGATGCGGTTGCATTCGTCAGTGCAACACTACAAGGTAGTAATGATGTATACTACAAAGAGTTGCCTGTTAGTTGGACATCGTATGATGAATGGTTAGAGTCGTTGTCGGACGACGAGGAGTATCGTGAGTATCAACTAGGGGTTGCTATAGAGGTTAGCCCTTAATTAAATTACGATAAAGGGTTGACAGGTAAGGCGTATTGGTATATAATAGTATCATAAGTTAATTAAAGCGAAGAGAGAACTATCATGGCTTACGTAAGCAAGCAAGACAAAGCAAACTTAGCACCAGTGATCAAGGCTGTATTAAAGAAGCATAAGATGAATGGTACTATTAGTATTCAGAACTATTCTACTATTGTAGTGAAAGTATCTGGCGGTGCATTAGACTTCTCTGAGTACATGCGTGCTGCTGAATATCCTCGTGACCATATAGATGTTAACCCTTATTGGATTGATGAGCATTACGCAGACAATGAGCAGATCAAGACCTTCTTGAATGAACTACATAGTGCGATGAAAGGTCCTGACTACTATAACAACTCTGACATCATGACTGATTACTTTGATCGTAGTCACTACACTGATATCAAGATTGGTACTTATAATAAGCCATATGTATTCAAGGGGTAACATGATTAATGGTTGACATGCAATGCGTATTGGTGTATAATGGTATCATAAGTTAATTAAAGAGAGAAGATTATGACTACAATGAATTACGCATTAGATCAGATTGAATTGTTAATCAAGAACGATGCCAAATTATCCGATGACGATATGATTGAAGAGGTGTATGGTCAGATGAATGACTTCTTTGATACTAATGTATCGTTGTCTCATGATGAAAAGAACCTTGCAGCAGATCGATTCGATTCAGCCATCAAGCATTGTTTCATTAAGCAGACTGTGTAACGGTATGACCTTTAATGAATACGCAGCTATCTTTCTATTGATCATAGCTGTTTCAGCCATTGTACTCCAATCAAGTTAAGAGAGAAATATATGTTTCAATTAGTATTCGTAGTATGGTTAATCGCAGCGTGGCTTACTCATGTGGTTACCTGTTTCGCCACCGGCGCATGGGGATTCCTTATAGCTGGTGCTATAGCGTTCCCCGTTGCATGGGTTCATGGTACCTGGGTATGGTTCCAGTAATGACAGAAGAAAGAATGAACGAGCGCCTAGAGATACTAGAGCATAAGATAGACGAGGTTCTACTTATGTTGGACAAGTCTAAGAAGGTTGCTGTAGTAGAATCAATTGAATTAGTATGTGAGGAAGAACGATGAACTATTTAAAATCATTACCTATTAGTGTTATGTTGTCTATGATTGTCGTCATAGTAACATATGTATTAGCGTTAGTCGTTGCACCCGCTGGGACTATTGCGTTGACCATGTGTGCATTGATCCTATTCAGTGCAGTGCGTGTCCTTGTATTTTTGGTAGACGAGTAGAACATTATGTATAAGTCCGAGTCTGGTGTATTAGTCATGAAAGATGGCAAAGCATGGGGTATTGTATACGAGGATGGTCGCGAGACTGTGTATGGTTGGATGGCTCCAGCTGATGCGCGGTTGTATGAGGCTAAGTATGTAGCAATACCTACATCGGTTGTTCGTGATGATGATCCAGACTTTGCTGAACTATCTACTGCGACAGTTGTCCGAGTTAAGCGTGTGACTACGATAGAATTAATTTAATTAAATGGTTGACAAGTAAGGCTCTTTGGTATATAATAGTTATATAAGTTAATTAAAGGGAAGAACACTATGAATGTATTAAATCTAATTGGTCGTATGACTGCTGATGAACTTAACGAAGTTACTGATGCTATTCGCCTACGCAGGACTTACCTTGGTAAAGAAGCAGCCCGTTCATTGCGCATCGGTGATAATGTAACCTTTGATGCTAACACACGTGGACGCCAGACTGGTCCTGTTGTGAAGATCAATGTAAAGACATTGCAAGTACGATCTAATGGTGTAGTATGGAAAGTACCTATGTCACTAGTAACTAAAGTTTAAAAGGAATCATTATGAAAGCATTACTAACAATCACAGCATTATCGCTACTCACTATGAATGCATACGCCGGTCTATTTGACTCCGCTATGACTTCGTCTTGGGATACAGTTCAATCTAATCATTACAAACTAGAAGCATACGGGTATGATGCTAGAGTATATGAATGGACTCCCTTAGATAACCCTAACGTTCGCTGTGTATTCATTGCGTCAAACGAATCATCTGGCGCATCGTGTTATACCGTTAGCACCAGCAACTAAAGTTTAAAAGGAATCATTATGAAGTATTTTAGTTTTGAAGGATTAGTCCAGCGGCAAGAGTATTGGGCAACATTGATCATCGCACATATCGCTGCATTATGTATTGTGGCTGTGTTTGTCAATTCATTGCCTATTATAGTAGGCGCTACATTAGCAATGATGTGGGTTGTAGTAGCTACTACTGTTAAGCGCCTCCGTGATGCACGACTTAATGTATGGTGGGCTCTTGTATTAGTATTACCATTTAGCTTCATTGCTTCTATTGTATTTGGATGTATCTCTTCCAAACCTGATCCACAATTCTGGACTTAAACCACCAGCACCACCTTAAATGTGGCTTAAATAATTAAGCCACTAATCCTCTCCCATCATGCCAACAACGTACACCCATCGTGTACTCATCCTCTCCTATCCTCTAACACCTAAAACAAATATCCCGTTTATACCCCATTAGTATCATCGTAAAGGGTCAACAACATCGCACCCCTTAACCATCGCTAAACCACCTTTAAATATCCAATAACACCTCATATTATTATAGCATAAATACCTGTATGAATAAAATTATAGGCTATACCACCATTGGTGAACAATACACAAGTAAAGTACTTACCGACTTGGACCTTGCTAAACAAGATCTTAGCAATCACTTCATGATCCGAAAGGGCGAGAAGTGGTCCAATCCAGACTTCGGTAGCTACTTACAATACTACGTGTTTCAACCTCTTGATGCTTCCACTGTTGACCTTATACAACAAGAAGTATCTACCGTTGTAAACTACGACCCGCGTTTCAGCCTAATAAGCGAAGACGTTAGGGTAGATGAAAACGAACACCTGGTTACCATAACAATAGATTTGTTATACCTACCAACTACCACGGCTACCGAACTACTATTAAAGTTCAACCGTGAATCAAGCGAGACTTAAATTATGACACAAACTGTTAGACAATCAAAACTATTTGCAGCGGAAGACTATACCGCTGTTTATGATTCGTATATCAATGCGAACTTCCAAGCATACGACTACACCACCATCCGAGCTACGATGGTTGAATATGTCCAAGACAAGTACCCAGAGAACTTTAATGACTGGGTTGAATCTAGTGAGTTCGTTGCCCTACTAGACTTGATTGCTCAGTTTGGTCACAACTTAGCATTCCGTGCTGACCTTAATACAAGAAACAACTTCCTATCTACTGCACAACGACAAGACAGTGTGTTCAAGCTAGCTGAGTTCCTTGGCTATCAACCACGCCGTAATGTACCTGCATTTGGTAACCTTAAAGTTACTACGGTAAAAACTAACGAAACTGTTATTGGATCTACTGGAACTACATTAGCTGGTAAAGAGATACGATATGAAAGCACATCAGACATAAACAACCTTGATGACTTCATCACCGTTATGAATGCTGTGTTTGTTAGCGGTAACCAGTTCGGTACTCCTAGAATCAATACCAAGGTAGATGGTCACCCTATACACTATTATAACTTGAATACATTAGCAAGTCAAGTTAAATTCGCTATACAAGGATCTGCCGGTGGTTCTTCTGCTTCATTCGATGTTATTGGACTTGATTACAATACCACCAGCAGAAACATCATTGAGACAGCACCTAACCCAGACAACGCATTTACCATGATATATAAGAATGATGGCAAAGGCGTAAGCAGTAACAACTCAGGTTTCTTTGTAGGCTTTAAGCAAGGTACTCTACAGTATAAAGACTTCACTATAGATACTCCTATTAGTAACCTTACACTAGACATAGATGTTACCGATATCAATAACTCCGATGTATGGGTTCAATCAATTGACTCACTAGGCAATGTAACCACACAGTGGACCAAAGTAGATAGTATACATGGACAGAATGAAGTATTCAATAGTATCCCGAATGATGATCGCAATATCTTCGCTGTTAAGACTCGCCTTAACAACCAAGTAAGTATCCTATTCAGTGACGAAAACTTCGGCAATGTACCTAAGAACCTTATCCGTGTATGGTATAGAACATCACAAGATGCCACGTACACATTAAGACCTGATGATATTTCTACCAAGTCTATTACATTGCAGTATGTTGGCGCTGATGGCAATACATACAGTGCTATCTTTGGCTTACAGTTAAAGTCTTCATTAAGCAATGCAACTAAGGCTGAGTCGTTAGATACTATAAAGACCAATGCACCTAGAAGCTACTCTACACAAGATAGAATGATCACCGCTGATGATTACAATAACTTCCTTTTAAATCAATCAGAACAGATTATGAAGATCAAGTCTATTAATAGAACTCATAGCGGCCATAGTCGTTACGCCAAGTTATATGATCCAACTGGTAGTTACTCCAACCTACACCTATTTGGTACTGATGGAACTCTTACTAAGAAGTCTGCTATTAAGACAGAACATACTGATAACATCAATGCCAGTAGCGTATTTGAAAACTTCATTAAACCTGCTATAGCTAACCATGAGTTACTTAATAAGTATTATTCACAGAAGTCAGAGTTTGAAGCATTGCGCTCTACTATGGTTACCGATTCAGAAGAAGTAGACTTCACATGGCAAACGAATGACAAGACAACCGGTCACTTCGCCAACTCTACCTCTGGTATAAAGAGTGTAGGCTCATTGCAATCAACCTACTTAAAGTATATTACTATAGGCGCATTACTAAAGTTCAGTACTCCTATTACACCACTTAACGATGTTAGTACTGTATACTGGGCACGAGTATCTAGTATATTCGCTGACGGAAGAGGCATTGATGACAATCTAGGAGCTGCATCTGGTCTTACTGTACAGGGTAAAGGCGCTATCACACTAGATATAGAAGTACCTGATGGCACTATACTAGACATGATCTACCCTGCACTAGCTAAACAGTTCACCAATACAGAACGTTTAGATATCATTAGTAGACTTAGCCAAAGCCAAGCATTCACCATTTCATATGACTATAAAAACAACGTAAACAATACCAAATGGGCAATCAACGATAGTACGTTAACCCCTTTCATTACAGTTACTCCTACTCTAGTGAATGCTTCAGCTTCTGCCTATACTATTACTACTCATACAGAAAGGTATACTATAGAAACAGATCAGATAGAATTTACCAACCTTAATAACGAGTACAATATCAACGAATTCACCAATAAAAAGAACCGTGATCTAATCGTACTCCATGATACTTCTACTGATACTAAGGTTACCTTCTACGCATACGGTTATACCATAGACGCTAATGGTTTATATGAATCAAACAAAGTCATCCTTGCACTAGTAGATAGTTCAACTGATGCCAGAGCAGATAACCCTGATGCATATTACGATATAGCTAATACAGCTGATACCAAACATGACCTAAGATACGAATGGACCCATATACCTGCTAACAATGAAATAGTAGATCCAAGTCTATCCAACATCATAGACGTATTCGCTTTAACTAGAGATTACCACACCAAATTTAATGCTTGGCTTAAAGATAGTTCATTGACTTATGCTCCATTACCTGCTACTATAGACGAACTTAATAGACAGTTCACCTCAGTAGATAGTAAGAAAGCCATGTCTGACACTGTTGTATATAGACCCGTTAAATATAAAGTATTATTCGGTAAGAATGCTGATGCTGAACTAAGAGCAAGATTTAGTATAGTGAAAGTACCAGGTTCTAACCTAACTGATAACGATATCAAGTCCAAGACTATAGAAGCGATTAATACCTTCTTTGATATCACCAACTGGGACTTCGGTGAGACGTTTTACTTCACTGAATTAGCAGCGTACGTACACAATGAACTAATTGGTACTATAAGCTCCTTCGTTATTAACCCAGAGAGTTCCACTGGCGTGTTTGGATCACTATTCCAAATTACTCCTTTAACAGATGAGTTGTTCATACCCGATGCGACAGCTACTGATATAGATATAGTAACACATATCACCGTAACAAACAATAAGGCATAATATGGAAGATTATAAATCAAACAAACCTACAGTAGCTGATTCTAAGAAGAGATCAGGGCAATACCCTACTAATAGTATAAAGACAGTAGACCATTTACCTACACCGTTCAAGACTGACTTGAACAAGAAGTGGTTAGACTCTACACTAGATCAGATGCTATCTAAAGGGGATTTAGAGACGATTGATGCGTATATAGGGGATATGAGTGGTAAATCGTTGATAACAGCGCATGATCACTACTTAAACCTGGAAAATCGTGGTCTTTATCTGGAGCCGACGGTCACGACGAGAGATGGTTTAGATAATTTTCAGCATAAAATAACGGTTGATGATATATCTAATAGTATAGCTCAGAGCATGGATGAGTACGATTTTAATGGAGGCTATAGTAGTAAAGGGTATGTATATAGTCCGCCTATTGATTTAGATAAGTTTATTAATTATGTTTCATACTATTGGGTATCTGATCTACCGGTATATGAGTCTGTGTATGGTGTAGGATTGGATAATGATCCTATTACTACCATAAGTGGAACGTCTACGGGAACGTATATAGATGGAAGTAATACGGTAGAGTTGTTTAATGGTATGAGAGTATCATTTGGTGTAGGGTATGCATCTGGTATAGTAGGAAGTGTATATGTGGTGACGGGTGTAGGTTCTAGTATAGAGTTTAAGGTATTGGAAGATGCAAGTGGAAGAGAGGTATATAGTGCGGATACATTGTATAGTTATTCAATTGATTCTATAA
>Ga0308023_1000639_pt1 | contig 10465 bp, 13 predicted proteins | sample Neamet418_FD_201294 | JGI IMG/M metagenome (GOLD analysis project Ga0308023, IMG submission 201294) | Marine microbial communities from water near the shore, Antarctic Ocean - #418 | ecosystem: Environmental > Aquatic > Marine > Unclassified | place: Southern Ocean | collected 2014-10-03
GAAGGTTATGAAGTTAGTGGTGTGGATGACTTTAATGATTACTACCATGCCAGTATAAAGCATGATAGAGCCACGATCTTAGAAGATGAGTATGGCATTAAAGTTAAACATGGTAATTTAGCATCTCCAATACTAAATCGCCATTGCGCTGTCATTCATTTGGCTGCCTATGCAGGTGTACGTCATTCATTAGATAATCCTCAATTGTATATTGATAACAACATTAGTGCTACACAAAGTCTTATTGCTGAATGCGAAAGGCTTAATATGCCGGTGGTGTATGCATCATCATCCTCTGTAATGCAAGGGCAGATAACTCCATGGACTGAAGTAGCTCCTATATTTGGTCAGTTAAGTAACCCTTATACGTGGTCCAAATATATTAATGAATGTCAGTTCGCATCTTCTAAAATTGTATCAGCAGGTTTAAGATTCTTTACAGTCTACGGACCATACGGAAGACCTGATATGGCACTGCAATCCTTCGCTGAGTCAATAATTAAAGGTAAAACTATTGATATATACAATTATGGTGACATGCAGCGCGACTTCACGTACGTGGATGACATCGTTCAAGGTATACAGCTTGTATTAGAGAACCTACTAAGCCAAAATAATCAGCATGAGCTCTATAATATCGGTTCTGGTAAGAAAAATGAACTGATGGACTACATTGGCTGCTTAGAGACTGAATTAGGAACGGTTGCACAAAAGAATTATCTACCCATGCATCCAGCTGATGCTAAAACAACTCAAGCAAACATATCAAAAATCCAAGCATTAGGTTATGAACCAACCACTAATATTGAGGATGGCATTAAACAATTTGCCAATTGGTTTAAAGAATACTATGTACAATCAACTAAACTGTGATATAATATACCCATGAGAAGAAACTTTTTAATTATCGGATTTGGTGTGGTGGGTCAAGCTGTCCACGCTGGAATATCCGACCGTGCAGGTAATAACTATTGTGAAATTTATGATCCGGATATGGGGCATGATAACTCTTACAGTGATGATTACGATGGTATTATACTCTGTCTGCCGACACCTCAAGGCCCCAATGGTGAATGCGATGATTCTTTGGTCGCACAATACCATGCCGAGCTTCGTGCAAGATCACCTCGCATACCTATCCTACTTAAGTCAACAGTATCACTCGAACTTATTGAGTCTCTGTCTAATGACATACACCTAACATATAACCCAGAGTTTTTGACTGAGGCTGATTCACTAGATGAATTCTTAAATCAGAAGTTTGCTATATTTGGTGGTGGGGATTGTAGATATTGGTATGAGATGTTTATTGGATGTGGTATTAAAATAGACAAGGTTAAATTTACATCAATGAGGAACGCAGCATTTGCTAAGTATACTATTAATAGTTTCCTTGCAACGAAGGTGGTCTTCTTTAATGAGCTCCACGATTTGTATGATGATGTAGGTTTTGACGAGTTAACAGAATTGGTTGCCATGGATAAACGTATTGGTGATAGCCACATGATGGTACCAGGTCCTGATCATACATTAGGATTTGGTGGCAAGTGTCTACCTAAAGATACACTAGCCTTCGCTACATCAGCTAAGGGCAAACTCAAACTATTAGAATATGTGATTAAGCTTAATAAGAAGCTTAGGAAGTGAAGGTAGATAGGGAAACGATCTGGCATTTCACGTGTCAGTTCTGTTCTTCCTATTGGAGCATCGCCACTATGGAACATCAATGGGTTCCAAAGAAATTATATTGTCCACACTGCGGAAAGCAAAATGAAAATAGCACTACTTAATGATACGCACTGCGGTGTAAGAAACTCTTCACAAATATTCATAGACTATCAAGGGAAATTCTATAATGAAGTATTCTTTCCTTATTGTGCTGAGAATGGTATACAGAAGATAATTCACTTAGGGGATTACTATGACCATCGTAAGTTTGTAAACTTTAAAGCGTTACATGCTAACCGTAGACATTTCTTAGAACCTATGAAGCAACTTGGTATGACCATGGATATTATTCCAGGCAACCACGATGTATTCCATAAGAACACAAATGATCTATGCTCTCTTAAAGAGTTGTTAGGATTCTATACAACTAATATCAATATCATTATGAAACCAACCACGGTTAACTATGATGGATTGGATATAAACCTAATGCCATGGATTAATCCTGAGAACCACCAGCATTCAATGGAATTCATAAGGAAGAATAAAGGTATACTCATGGCTCACTTAGAGCTAGCTAACTTTGAAATGATGAGGGGTATTAAACAACCCGCGGGAAGCGGTATGAGTAAAGCACCATTTAAGCATTATGATCAGGTTTTATCTGGCCATTACCATGCATCATCTCAACAGGAGAACATTAGATACTTAGGGTGTCAATTGGAATTCACTTGGGCTGACGCAGGGGATGCTAAATATTTCCACGTATTAGATACTGATACACAGGAAATCACTGCAGTTCGTAATCCACTTACATTATTTGAGAAGATCTATTATGATGATACTACTCAAGACTATAATGATTTCGATATAAATAGATGTGCAAACAAGTTTGTTAAAGTAATTGTGGGGAATAAGTCCAATCCCTTCATGTTTGATAAATTGATTGAACGCATTTCAGAAATGAATACGCATGAACTTAAGATAGCTGAAAACTTCTCTGAGTTCTTAGGTGAGAATGTTCTTACCAATATAGAAAACATAGAAAATACAACTGACTTGATGGCGAATTACATTGATGGTGTGAATACGGACCTAGATAAAGATAAACTTAAAACCCTAATGAACTCGTTATATAATGACGCATTAGACATGGAGATACAGTAATGAAAAAATTAGTAATCGTAGTAGCAGCAGTAGCAGCATTAGTAACAGCCGGATGTGCCACAGTGGAAAGCATTTGGACTGAAGTTGTGCCTAATACTGAAGAAGCAGTAACAACCCCACTTCCAGATGTTGTTATCACTGAAGTAGTAGTTGAAGAAGCCCCAGCCGCTGAATAAACTATAATGTAGTTCATATGAACCAATATATAGTTTATAGGTAAAGATGTACAAACCCCATTTGTGTGTTATAATGGTCACAGTGGAAATATCCACTGAAATTAAATAATGAGGTAATATATGTTTGGGGTATTTGTAATCGGGTATTTGTTTATGACAGACCATCAAGAGTTTTTTGATGCAGCAGCAATAGACAGAGCAGCTGGTAAGGAATGGAAATTTGTAGGTGCTCAACCAGCACCTGAGGGGAAGGTCAATCTTCCTATTAAGAGCTTAGCCACCGGCGAAGCAACAATTCTATTCATTACAGAATAATCATATCATGATACAGTTTCAAAAACTAACGTATAAGAACTTTCTTTCAACCGGAAGTAATCCGATAACAATCCAGCTTAACGAGAGTAAATCAACTCTTATAGTTGGTACTAACGGATCAGGCAAGTCTACAATTCTAGATGCATTATCATTTGCTTTATTTGGTAAGGCACATAGAAATGTATCTAAGCCTGGATTAGTTAATTCAGTTAACGGTAAAGAATGTGAAGTTAGTATAGAATTCGAAACTGCTGGCCACCAATTCAAAGTTGTTAGGGGAATCAAACCCAACTTCTTTGAGGTGTGGCAGGATGATAATATGATAGACCAGCAGACTAACGTCCGTGACTATCAGAAATTCCTAGAACAAAATATCCTTAAGCTTAATCATAAATCATTCCATCAGATTGTTGTGCTGGGATCATCTTCGTTTGTTCCGTTCATGCAATTAAAGGCATGGGATAGACGTGACGTGATCGAAGATCTGTTAGACATAGGGGTGTTCTCTAAGATGAAGAACGTTCTTAAGCAGAAGAATGCTATAAGTCGTGACACAGCTAAGAGTGCCAAGATCTCTTTAGATGCACAGAAGGATAAGATCCAGTATCAAAAGAATCACATTGTAGAATTAGATAAGATTAACTTAGAAGCAAAAGAATCATATGATGTAGAGATACAAGATGCATATGACAGAGTGCAAGAGTTAACCACCAAATTAAAGACATATCCTCAGGACTTGGCCTCTGTGCTAAAGACTCATGGGGATACTAAAGATCAGTTGAATACTGATAAGGGTCGATGTAATCATGACATGAAGGATCTGGTCGGCAAAGCTAAGTTCTTTGAAGGACATGACGAATGCCCTACATGTACACAAGAGATTACCTCTGCATTAAAAACGTCTATGCTTGATGATGTAAAGAAGGCAGCACAGATAACTAATAAAGAAATCATTGAAGTGACTGGTAAGTATGATGCTGTGGTAAAATCACTGGAGAATGTGCGTACCCTAGTTAATGAGATGAAGGACCTTAGTTCTGACATGACTGTGCATAACCAACGGTATAATACATTAACCAATAAACAGGTCAAAGAGGTTGATGTGGCAAAGCCTAATGCTGATCTATTAGACATGGCTAACGTTGCTGATGAAATCCGTGAGGAATTAGACAAGGCAAGTGATGAGTTATTGTATAATGATATTGCTGGTGAGATGCTAAAGGACACGGGCATACGTACTAAGGTCATTAAAGAATACCTACCTGCCATGAATAGTTTAATCAATACATATCTACAGACCTTAGAATTCTTTGTGTCATTCAACTTAGATGAGAACTTTCAAGAGTCAATCAAGTCTAGACACAGGGATAACTTTGTGTATGATAACTTCTCTGAAGGTGAGAAGATGAGGATTGACTTAAGTTTATTGTTCGCATGGCGCCAAATCGCTAAGATGAAAAACTCTACGAACACAAACCTATTGATCCTTGACGAAACATTTGATTCATCTTTAGATGAGGATGGTGTGGATAACCTAATGAAAATTCTATATACATTAGAGGATGGCACCAACACGTTCATCATCTCCCACAAACCGGATATGCTTGAGAGCAAACTTAAATCTAAGATCCAGTTCACCAAGGTAAATAACTTTAGTGCAATAGCATAAAAGGTTATAAGCTTATTCCAAAGTAATCTAATAAAGTATTGTACTACTGCTAATAACTGTGGTATAATACCTGTATACTAATTAAAATGGTTTTGAATATGAACATTCCAAACACAATAAATCGTGTAGAACTAATTGATGATACTGGCAGAGTCTACGTAAAGTATGGCGTAACCAAGGTGTTTTATGAACTACAGGATGATGAACAAACCCTAAAGCTATTTGTGAATTGGGGAGATGATGTTGAAGTTGAGCCTGATCATTCTGATATTGCAGAGAAATGGAAGAAGGTAATGGAAGAAGAATGGAAGGCTGCTTTAGATCAATTAGAGATAGATTTTGCAAAAGTGTAACGTGTAGTATACATTGTATACCTTAAGGTACAATACACGTTACACTTTTATATAATTAGAGAGAATATATTATGAGCACATTATTAAGAAACGCAATGGTAACACCTGATGGAACATGGTTGCAGTCACGCACTCGCCATGACTATGTACAATATACTGATGCTAATGGCTTGGTGTATATGGTTGACGGTGGTTTAGATTACAGACGGTGTAGTGTTAATGAGTCTGCTCCCCATATAGATAAGTGTGTATACACTGATAGTCCTCATGCAGAACAGCGAGAGGCTGTAACATGGGGAACATACGGTAAGACGGGTCAAGACCCATTGAAGTATTTAACTATTGCTGAAATGGATACTGATCACATTGAAGCTGTACTAGATACACAACAACGGGTGTATCCTCAAACACGTAAAGTTATGATGGATGAATTGGAGTATAGAAATGAATGAAATCCAGAAGGCTTTTGAGACTATAAAACAAGCCATGATCGATGATTCTCCGGAAGTGCAAGGTAGTTATGCGCATGCATGGCACTGTAATATAGCTATGGCGGTATACGACGAGTGTACTACGGATATAAGTTCTGAAGATGCTATGAGAATTGGTAACGCAGCTGCAACTAGGTTTATGAAAACATGCTTTGACGTGACAACTAAGCAGTAATGGAGAACGAAGATGAATAAAGCGAGGCTTGATAAACAAATGAATAACAGTGAGTATTTAATTTGGACAGTCAATAAGATTAAAGAGCTTGAGGAAGATTGCAAGTTTCTATTATCCTTTGCTCCGTTCGGATATGTACCTGAAAAAGTATCACCGATGTTTTATAAGACAGGTACATACACTGGTGATTTAGAAATGTACGATCGGATCATGCAGATCCAATTGAAGTTATCTGGTCATAAGATTATATCAAATAAGTGACCATGGTCACAAGGTTGGTCACATGAAAGTTAAAATAGGAAATTACCCTAACCGATGGATAAGTAGAATCCATACCGACCATATGGAAAGGAAGTATGGATTCCTATGGGAGATGAATAAACCCGTTGTTGTTCCTACCCGCTTTGATAATCTAATAGAGGAAGTGGAAGATACTCTGCAGTTCATATATAACTGGACAGGTAACCTAATCATTGATCTTACAGAGCAGAAGGTGAAGGTGCGTATTGATCCATGGGATACATGGAGTATGGACCATACTTTGTCACCTATTATACATCCAATGCTTGTACAGCTTAAAGCTACTAATCATGGTGCACCATTTGTAGACAACAAACATGTACCTAAGGAACTTCACGCTAGCAAGAAAGAGTTGAGTGCTTACCGCAATAAAGGTGATGTAGATGATCATCACTTCGAACGTTGGAATTGGGTCATGGATGAAATGATCTGGGCCTTTGAACAAAAGACATTAGATGATTGGGAAGCACAGTACTACGAGTACGAAGATGTTCCAGTAGATGATACATCAACAGACTTCGGTGAACGATTAGGACTTAAGTTATTATGGCGAGATGAGGAAGGTCGTCAAGGACATCAGAAAAGAATGAGTAATGGATTCAAGTTATTTGGAATCTTCTATGAGAACTTATGGGATTAAAGGTACCACTATGTCAGTAACGTTTAAAGCAGTTAAGGTAAAAGACTTCGAAATCATATTGCCGGAAGGCTATGAAAAAATGTTTAATGATATGGATTCGTTAAAATCATTCATTACGGCACGACTAACACAAGAGGCAGAGCACTTAATTCGTACTCAAGTGTATAAACAACTAAAAGATTTAGAGTTTTATTGAAAAACTTGTATAAATAAAGTGTACATTTGGTGGATCTGTGTTATAATAGCTCATCAAATTAAAAAAGTTTAATTCCTTTTTAGCTCAGCTGGTAGAGCAACGGACTGTTAATCCGTTTGTCGGTGGTTCGAGCCCACCAAAAGGAGCCATTTTATCTCGCATGACCACTTGAGTATGATCTCTCTGGTAAATGCTAGGGCTAGATGTGAGGTATTAACCCTGTGACGGTGTGGTAACCTAATCACTTAATACGAAGCATCTAATAGTACGAAGCTCGACCTTAACCACGGGAACAGAGCTTAGTCCAAACCTAGTAAACCTGTCATAGTCAAGTCGCTTTGAAAGGGCGGTGCGGGGCCACTTTAAAGGAAGACCCATCCGATGGCTGGCGACGGATGCTGATTTGAAATCAGTTAGCTCTCACGGGCGTTAGGGTTCGATCCCCTAGTCTTCCTCCATTTTTAATTGCGGGATGCAAAGGTAGCACGCTGGGCTCATAACCCTGTCGGCTGAGGTTCGAGTCCTCTTTCCGCTACCAATTGGCAAACGTGCTCACGTTCAATAGTGATGCTCTCTACTGTGGTTTAATCCACATCTTCGGATCGTAGAGGTTGTATACTGGCATGCAAGTTGAACACCTTTTTTCGCCGCCATGGCTCAGTTGGTAGAGCAGCTCCCTTGTAAGGAGAAGGTCCGGGGTTCGACTCCTCGTGACGGCACCATTTTTAAATTGCTGATGTAGCTCAATCGGGAGAGCAGCGGATTGTCAATTCGCAGGTAGTGGGATCGAAACCCATCATTAGCGCCATATTTACTATGCCGAGGGGTCGTCTAGTTCCGGAACAGACGTTAAACGAGGGGTTCAATTCCACCTGGTCATGAGAATAGGTCTTATGATTGTACTGGCTGTACAGAGGGTTCGACTCCCTAATAGTAAACCGTTTTAACGGAGTATAGCACAGCCTGGTAGTGCGCCTGCTTTGGGAGCAGGAGGTCTAAGGTTCAAATCCTTATATTCCGACCAATTATAATCTTAGAACAAAATGATCTAAGATAGTTGTGTACAGTGTGTGACCAGTGTGATATAATAGACACTTATTAATCAAGAAGAGATATCACTATGACTATTAAAGCTAATAAAATTTTTACTGGTCTTGCTGGTGGCGGCGCTGAGTTTACCATAATTACATCTGATGACTTAGATTATATCATCGTTACTGATGATGAGACAATTGCTACTTACACATCTATTGATTCTTTTTGGTCCGGCGATGCTCCACTTGATGAAGCCGCCGTTACTATAACTAATCAATAACAAGTTTTATCTCGTTGCTTAAAGGTTAAAGCAGTGGAATCCCTGGTACAGCGTCTCTGCTATCGGGCCGATGTTTCCATGCATGCAGGTGAGAATCCTGCCGAGATAATCTGTCGAGTATGTTCCATGGTGGGACAACGGACTGTAAATCCGTCGCTAGCGCATAGTAGGTTCAATTCCTTCACTCGACACCAATTTTAAGACCCATTCGTCTAGTAGGTAAGGACACCAGGTTTTCATCCTGACAACAGCAGTTCGAATCTGCTATGGGTTACCACTTTGATGGTGTACGTCGTATAATGGTTATTGCCCAAGGTTGTGAACCTTGCAGATGTGGGTTCGAATCCCATCGTACACCCCAATTTATAGAGCGTTAGCATAGTGGCTTAATGCAGCACCTTCATACGGTGAAGATCGTTGGCTCGAATCCAACACGCTCTACCAATGTTTTAAACTCGGTTAGCTCAAAGGTAGAGCACTCGCTTGATAAGCGAAAGAAGAAGGATCGTTCCCTTCACTGAGTACCATTTTTGTTTTATAGCTCAATATTGAATACAGAGCTTCGGATCGCAACCGGGTGTATGGGTATCAAATCCCATTAAGACAAATTAGTTTTACTCTTGCCAGTGGATTCCTGGCGATTGGGCTACGAACCTGATCTGCGGTTGTTCGATTCAACCCAAGAGTACCATTTTTGAGCGGGTACCTCTACGGGTTATTGCGCCGGCCTTCCAAGCCGTGCTGTGAGGGTTCGATTCCCTCTATCCGCTCCATTTTTTAGATCAAGTTCAGAAGGTTGTGGGTTCGAATCCTTCCTTAAAGTAGCTCAAACACAGGCAGAGCATTTTGAACTTGATCGCTTTATATATCGAGGTAGCTCCAACGGTAGAGCAGCGGCTTCCAAACTCGCTTGTTGAAGGTTCGAATCCTTCCCTCGGTGCCATGTTAATGCCTAGTTGCCAGAGTGGTCTAACGGAACGGATTGCAAACTCGTTATTATCGTCGGTTCGAATCCGACACTAGGCTCCATATTATTGGAAGGTTCGCATAACGGTATTGCACCTCCTTGCTAAGGAGACGTTCGAAAGGGCATATAGGTTCGAGTCCTATACCTTCCGCCATATTATTAAAGAAGTGAGAGTATTATGCCAGCAACTTTGGTAGCATCAATTTACATAGTCTTGAGTGTCATTATATATCTAATGCACCTTTGGCTTATGCCTACAATCTATGGAGTGGTTGCAGTTATAACTATAGTATCAATAGCAAGAATACTAACGAGTATATCTGGCGAAGGATAAATAAAATTAGGGCCTGTAGCTTAGTTGGTTAAAGCGGGGAGCTCATAACTCCAAGACCACTGGTTCAAGTCCAGTCAGGCCCACCAACATTAAAGTGAGAAATAGTATGAGTCATTATGATTGTAAGAACTGTGGACATTACCTAGGAATAAACTTTGGCCACTGTGAAGCATGTACCCCTCAAGAATACTTTGATCTACAGAATCAAATTAAAAATACAAGAGGTGGCGCTGCAGAAGCATGGGATGAGAAATCCGAGGAAGCACGTAAACTATTCATGAAGGAATACCTTGATGATGCCGGTTATGACCACATGATAAATCGTCTTGCCGGTTTAAAGAAAACAAATTTGAGTAAATAAATTGAGCACTACATTATGAAAGTTAAATACATGAGTGATCTCCACCTGGAGTTCGGTCCGTTGCACGAAGATCCTACACCTGATGTAGACGTGCTTGTATTGGCTGGTGATATCACATATAAAAATAGAGTGGATTGGATCAATGAACAAGCTGAGAAATTTGAGCACGTTATCTATGTTACTGGTAACCACGAATATTATAAGTCTAACATTTCTCATACAGATGAGTATCTCGCAGACGACTTAGATCCACGTATTCATTTCTTAAGGAATAGTTCTGTTAAGATTGAAGATACATGGTTCCATGGTGCAACGCTATGGACTGACATGGGTACTCC